>WNGJ01015268.1_pt1 | contig 14938 bp, 16 predicted proteins | sample 5400611 | NCBI WGS metagenome assembly WNGJ01 (sample SAMN13153375, study PRJNA577476) | soil metagenome | isolation source: 40 cm soil or saprolite under Garry oak tree replicate 1 | place: USA:California | collected 2016-06-15
GCCGGCTTTCGCAGTACACTCACGAGTCGTAACTTTACAGAGATACAGACACCCAAGCTTGTTGCCGCTGCCACTGAAAGCGGAGCAAACGTCTTCAAGCTGGACTACTTTGGGCGCCCTGCCTTCCTGGCACAAAGTCCACAGTTCTATAAGCAAATCATGGTGGGCGTCTTCGAGCGCGTCTTCGAGGTTGCCCTGTCTTCCGCGCTGAACCGCACGACACAACGCGCCACATCAACGAGTACGTCAGTCTCGATGCCGAGTTTGGTTTCATCGAGAACCACTTCACGGTCATGGCTTTGCTGCGCGAGGTTATCGCCGGCATTCTGACAACTCTTCATGAAGAGTATAGTGCTGAATTGAAACTGCTACATCTTCAGATGCCCGCGGTACCACAGGAAATCCCACAAATCTTCTTTGCCGATGCGCAAGAACTGATCTTCCGGCGTTATAGTACAGATGTGCGTGGTGAACCAGACCTGTCGCCGCAGGACGAGCGCTGGTTGGGAGAGTGGGCACAAAAGGAGTTTGGCAGCGATTTCCTTTTCGTCACCGGCTACCCCATGCGCAAGCGCCCGTTCTACACGCATCCCGACACCGAACGACCCGAGTATTCGAACTCGTTCGACCTGCTCTTCCGGGGAACAGAACTGGTCACGGGCGGTCAACGCCTGCACCTCTACAGCGACTACATCGCCGCATTAGAGAAAGCGCATCTGCCCATCGAGCCCTTCGAGTCTTACCTGGAGGCCTTCCGCTATGGTATGCCGCCCCATGGGGGCTTCGCTATCGGCCTGGAAAGGCTGCTCATGCAACTTACCGGTGTGCCCAATATCCGCTTGACAACGACATTCCCGCGTGACCTGGCACGGCTGACGCCGTAAGATGTGGAACTCCCCTAATTGAATGGAGCCCACGTAATTCCCCAGTTCCGCAACTGCACTTCTCCCAACGGAGTAATGCACAACGCACGGCTCTGTTCCTGGCGTTGAACCCAGCCTTGCTCCAACCAGGCAGTGCAAATAGCAGCGCCGAGAGCTCCTCCAAGGTGGTCGCGACGTTCTGTCCAATCGAGGCAGCGCCGGGCAAAGGCCCGTCGTTGTCTTGCTGCCGCCGCCACGTCAACTCCCAAATCCCATAACACAACTTTGCCCTGACCGGTAAGAGTGAAGTCTTTGCCTGCCTCCTCCAACACACCCTGCTGTATCAGGGTATCGGTTAGAGCCACACCGAGCTTGCCGGCCAGGTGATCGTAGCATGTCCGGGTCAGCCGCAAGTCGCCTCGTCGGTGCTGAGGATGCGTAGGTTCAGATTCAGGCTTTAAAGCAGTTCTGGCAGGAACAACCGACATAGCCTGCTTTAGCAGTTTCGTGATCTGCGGTGAGCTTAAGCGGTAATAATGGTGACGGCCATGCTGTTCTAACTCTACCCAGCCCGCCTCCATGAGTTTGGTCAGATGGATACTCGTGGTGGAAGCGCTAATACCGGCACACTCTGCCAATTCGCTGGTAGGCAGGGCATGTTCTCCACATAACGCAACGATGATAGCTGTACGCGCAGGATCTGCCAGCAATGCTCCTACCTTGCTAATGTCAAACTTGTCTAAAACATCTTTCATCGCTTGATAGCTCCCTCTTCATGCGCAATTTCGGGGTAATAAATTGCGCGACTTCTGACATTTTTTGGTGAGCAGAATGGAATTGCTTGGCAGGATACGAAAAGCCTTATATGCAATCCATACTTTGATTATAATCAAAATGTGCATTGCACGCAAGACTTTTCCGCTTATCGGAAAGGAGTCTCCCACACATGTCTATCTTAAGAAGGTTCAATGGTTTGTCCTGACGCTAATTGTTGTGCCAGGCTACGTTCGTAGGCATCGGCCAATGGTGTTTGAGGCTCAAGCTTATGAGCAGCATTGTTGACAGTTAAAAGTATGCCAAAATGTTCGAGGAAGTAGGCAACCTGGGGGTGAGATGAGGGTGGTGTGTTTGCTGCGCTGCCGGTTACTATTGCTAAACATCCAGTGGCTAGGTTTGGTCCAGAGGCGAAACGCACCTGGAAATTAGCGGGAAATGTCCCTAGAAGGTCACGTGCGGCTATACAGGAGGGATTGTCTTGAAGTTGTACTTTGTCAGGGGGAGTAGAAGGATCATGAGGCAATCCACTGGTAACGACAATGGGCGGGGCCTGGTCTGGACCGATCAGTGCCTTCACATTCCATCCAGAGCCATTCCACATAATGCGGAGCAGGACCGGATATTCACTACCACCAGCACCGGCTAAATCAATTGGTTGGCCATGTGCAATAACATGACCATCCCCGGTAGCATAGTCCCAGGAGGCTGTGATGAAGGCTAAAGCAAGCCACTCCTCCGTGGGTGACACTATCTTTTGGGGCTGCAGATATTGCCATGGCACTATACAGAGTTGCTGGCAGACCTCACCTGCAATCAAATATGGCTGATCTCCTGTAGCTTGTGCATCAAATTGGAAATGAAGTGTCGCTTTTAGCGGTTGTGTGGCAGTAGTATATCCGTTCGGTCCAGCATATAACTCTCCTTGCTTCACAAGCTGACTGGCAGGAACTTCTGCAAATGTTTTCTGCACAGCGTCAATCAGAGTGGCCTGTAGCCTGGAGGAGAGGCTGGTTAGAGAATCATGGAGAAGAATCATTTCCGCGGAAGGGTCCTGTATTTGTTGCCCAGGTTCATCAGCAGCAAATGGGCAGGTGCCGTTGAGAGCGAATGGCACAGACATAATACAGGATTGGGTCTGGAAAGGTTCAGCACGCCATTCAATAAGGTGACGACCGCGTGCCAATTTGAGAGGACTATCATTGTTACGGGGTAGACGTATCAGGTGTCCATCGAGAAAGACTTTCGTCCATGGTACACTCACGTCCATATAAAAGCTATCTTCTCCTGCAAAGAGCGTCGGAGTGGGAGTGGGTATCAAACCACCTAGCGCCCCAAACGTCGCTTTACGTAATAGCTGAAAGCTGCCTGAAAACACTAATAGTGCCAGTAGCATGAAGCTGAGAACAACAGACAATCGCAAGGCCAGAGTACGTTGAAGAGGTGAGAAGCGCAACTTCGGGAAGCGAGGTGACGACAACGGTGAAATAGCCGTATCAGACTGATCCAGAGGCGTTATCTTAGCCTCGAATTCATCTATAGCTTGTTCGCGCTCTGAGTCGTTCATGAGATCAATCCAAGAGCCACTTATGTATTGAGTGACTTTTTATTGAATGTACTTCTTTTAGACGTACTTTTTTCTGACTGAACTAGCATAGCACTGAAGAAGGGCAGTTGCAAGGCTCACTTGGTAAACTCTAATATTGTGAGTCTGTTCGAAAGGTTCAGCTCAAGGCGAGTATACGACCGCATGCACCCCATTAGGGGCAAAGTTCACATTCCCTTTCTCGTCATAAACGTCGAAACTCACTTTAATTCGTCCATAGGGCACACCAAGCCTGCTTGGTGTTGCATCGCAGGCAAACATATCTTCGGTAACTGGCGGATAGGCTATGCATGCGACTTTCCAGGCTCCCCCACCATTCCATCCAACAGTGAAGTTCACATGATTAATAGCTGGATCGCCAGGATTGGTGGGATAAGCCTTAGCCGCAAAATGAATAATGCTATGGTCTATTTGCCCATTAGCCGGGTTGACCCACAACCCACCCGGTTTGATGTGCGCCACAACAGCTCTGTCCGATGTCTGAGTAAGAGAAGGCACGAACAGTCTCCAAGCGAATAATGAAAATAGGAGAGCACTGAGCACGATGACTATCCCGCTGACAACTATTAACCCCAGGAGGCCGCGATAGCCCAGGATAAGATATGTAGAGCTGCTTTGCGTTGTGGGCCGACCTTGCTCTACTGCAATGTTGCTTTCTTCGCTTTGTAGTTTCTCTTTTTCTCTATATATTTCAGGGTTATCATGTGCGTCATCTTTGATAAATCCCAACTCTTCGGCATTCATCCCGAAGAGTTCACAAAGTGCCTGTCGGTAATAAGGGCTGGGAAATGTAGTGCCGCGTTCCCATCTCCCAACACTTTTCGGATCACTTCCAATCCTCTCAGCTACATAATCCCTTGTCCAGCCACGTTTTTCACGTACATTTTTCAGTCGCGCATTAGGTATTGGCTTCTCTTCCACAGTTTGGAGTCTCCTTTCCAGCTTTATTTCATTTGATAAAACCGCACTATGACCGTCCATAAGTATATGGAGGAGTCCTGGTTTAGTAAAAACTGACTGCCCCATAAAATGAACAGGATACATAGGGATAATTGCCCTGCAGCTGTCCCAAAAGTGATACCTGAATGACACCTGAATGACGTTATATAAGTGTAAATTTACGAGCATAATGTGAGCATGGATAAGGCGCATATATGGCCAAAGCAAGAAAGGAGCCATGTCTATGTTTAGGAAGTGCACTATTCACATTACTGTCCAGTACCATACTATGTTCACGGAAGTGCTCTCCAATAATACAGAAAGTACCGAGCTTGCAATAGAGGGTGCAGTCATCCCTCTATTGATGGAGCTGTTCGGTGGGGAAATCATTGTTGAGAACGTGATTGTTGAGGAATCTCAACTAAACTCCCAAAGTGACGAACCCATCTATCACGCCTGACAAGAACCAATATTTGTAGAGAGTCTAAAAGCATTGGTTCTTGTCAGCCTCCCTGCAAATATTCAGTCTCGCCAATTTTCTGCTGTATACTATTGGGAGGGATCCAACTTATGGGTCCCGGAGGCACCCGCAGGAGATGCCTCTACAGTTACAGCAGAAGAAGGTTCTATGTCACAAGCAGATGTAGTGTATGAACGCCCACGGCCGAGGCGTCCACTCAGTATTGGCGCTGGTGCTGTTGTCGTCTATGAAGGGCGGGTGCTGCTGGTACGCAGCATCTACGGGGTGACCAAAGGTCGCTACCTGTTGCCGGCAGGGAACGTCAACGCCGGTGAATTGCCGGACGCAGCGGCTGCACGCGAGACGTTTGAGGAGACTAACCTGCGGGTCGATATAGAGGGCCTGCTGGGAGTCCGCATCTGGGTGAAGGATGACGGCGAACATAACTACTTCTTCATGTTCCGCGCCAAATTGCGTTCCTCCCTCAGTGACCTGCAGCCGAATATAAATGAGATTGATGATGCGCGTTTCTTCTCTAAGGAGGAGATGGACGCGCTCAGCACCGACGAAACGTGGGCAGGCGCCATCGCCATTGCCTATAAAGCCCTCGAGCCGAATTGTACTGTGTGGCCCAACGATGCCGATTTATCAAGCGATTCCGGCGTCGACACACCTGAAAAATGGCGCATCTGGCTGTGACCCTATTTAGCCGCCAGCCGGGCCACCCTCCAGGCCAGGTCTGGTCATATTGGCGGGATCGAGGATACGGTCGAGGTCCTCTTCAGAAAGTGACGTTTTTTCGCGGGCCACCTCGCGTATGGTCTTGCCCGTCTTGTACGCTATTTTCGAGATATCGGCGGCAGCATCATATCCAATGATGGGAGCCAGAGACGTGCAAATGGCCAGGCCACGCTCGACCATCTCAGGTCCCATGGGTGTCGCTTTTAATCCTTTGATGCACTGTTCCGTAAAGTTGCGGGCAGCTGCAGCAAGTAAACTGATCGATTGCAGAAGATTGTATGCTGCTACGGGCATCATGACGTTGATCTCGAAATTGCCGGATTGTCCTGCGACCGTAATGGTCGTATGGTTACCCATAACTTGAGTGCAGACCATGCAGACCGATTCGGCAATGACCGGGTTGACCTTGCCGGGCATGATCGAACTACCGGGCTGTACGGCAGGCAGTTCAATTTCGCCAATGCCTGCGCGTGGGCCAGAACCCAACCAACGAATATCGTTGGCAATTTTCATCAGGCTGACCGCCAGGGTATTCAGCGAACCGCTGGTCTCAACGACGTTGTCAAGCGTGCTTTGTGCCTGGAAGTGATTGCTTGTCTCATGTACATTGACGCCATTCATTTCTGAGAGGCGCCGGCACACGCGAGCGGCAAATTCTGGATGAGTATTGATCCCTGTCCCAACTGCAGTTCCGCCGAGAGCGACCTCAGACAATTCGCTTTGAGCATGGCGCATACGGGCAATGCCGCGCTCGATCTGTCCAGCATAACCTAGAAATTCCTGCCCCAGTCGAATCGGCGTGGCGTCCTGGAGGTGGGTACGTCCCGTCTTCACGATGGGCATAAACTCGTCTGCCTTCTGCTGCAAGGCCTGCTGCAACATCTGCAAAGCGGGAATGAGATCGTTTTCTATACTGACCAGCGCCGAGAGATGTATGGCCGTGGGTATGACATCGTTCGATGATTGCCCAAAATTCACATGGTCGTTGGGGTGGACTTTGCGCGGACCGCGAGAACCGCCTAAAATTTCGCTGGCACGATTGGCAATGACCTCGTTCGCATTCATGTTGGTTGAGGTACCGGAGCCGGTCTGAAAAATATCGAGGACGAAGTGATTATCAAGTTTGCCATCGATAACTTCCTGAGCAGCGCGTATAATCGCCCCGGCAATCTGAGGATCGATGGTGCCCAGTGTTTCGTTCACCTGGGCTGCAGCCTCTTTGATCTGGCCAAGAGCGCGAATAAACTGGCGTGGGAAGCGCAGATCGCTGATCGGAAAATTAAGTACAGCGCGTTGAGTACTGGCGCCATAATAGGCATCTACAGGTACTTGCATCTCACCCATCGAGTCGCGCTCGATACGGGTCTCCCCTGTTTTGCTCATAAATCTGCCTCCTTCAGGCGTCATTATATCACCGTTGCCCCGAATCTTCCCATTTATGGACACGAGGCCCATATTTAGTATCGGGTTCCTGTGCCGGTTATGCAAAAGTATCTTTTCTTGCCCATGTTCATACTTTTCGGTATAATCCTAGTCGGAAACTCGGCTTACTGTTCACAGAGAGGTTATTAAGAATGCTGCTTCCAGCCAATATTCGGAAAATGCTGGTCAATGGTGACGAGTGGGCTAGTAACGCCGATTATACAAACACCGCAAAAGAGCTGATCTACACGGACCTGTACATAGATGTCGTAGTACGCGAAGACTACACTGTCTATACCAAAGATCATGAGGTTTTTGATCGGGCAGCGAAGCGATACCCTATCGTTGAAGAGTCTCGCCAGAAGTCGTTTGAAGTGCTGGACTGGCTGGAAATGCAAGCGAAGAACTGGACAGGGCCATTTAAGCATATTCCCCGCCTCTTGCCACGGACTGATTTTGAAACACTGGGTCCTGATGAGGCAAGAGCAATCCTGCGAGCAGTTTCCTAAGTAGGAAGGGTGACAATTAGAATAAGCAGGTAAGACTTTGATTCCAGTAGAACTGCAGGCGCAGCTTGCGCAACATGCCATCAGCGATTACGGAGAAGTGGCTCTTCGTGAGGCCCTGGAAGCACATAGCCAGACCTACACCTTGATTAAACTGGCTCCATGGCCCGCTCGCCGCTGGAAGTGCCACTACCGCTTAATGCTGGGCGATAAAATATTTGATGCCCAGAGCGCGGCCGAAGCCTATGCACGGGGATTACTGGCTGCTCTGGGTCAACATACTTGCTAAAACAAAGGCGGCATCCGCGGATGCCGCCTTTGTTTTAGCAAGTATGTGTCTAATCCCTTGATCTGAAGATCTTCACCCGGCGATTGGGCTCCTTCCCGCGGCTGCGGGAGATCAGGTTATACCTCGTCGCCATCTGGTGCTGCAACCTTCGAACATATGCGTTGGCGGGTGCCAGTTCTGCCGTCTGCAGGCCCTTGTTCAGAACCTGGTGGATGGCATCTTCGGTCTCCAGCAAAGCTCGCGTTGTATCATCCGTCTCCCTGGCCTCTCTGCCCTCGCCGGACTCGTCTTCGTCATCGGGGGGAGGGTCCGCCGTGGGAATGTCGAAGATGTGAGCCAGGGCGTGCTGCATCTGGGAAACAGTGTTGTTTTTCAGGATAATGATCAACTTGCGATCCTGTTCCGCCTGCTGCAAGCGTTCTGGTTGGCGGCGGTAGTAATTCTTCAAAGTGATGACGGCATCGGCATCACCCTGATTGTTGGTAACGATGATAGGGACGTGCAACTTGCGGGCCGATTCCGTCAGGCGGTCGCGGCTCACCCCGAAGGGATAGACGCGTAACGTCTTCATGACGGGCGTTGGCTTATCTACCTCGGCAGGTACATAGACGCCCTCGGTGATGGGGGCAGGTTCTGTCTCTATAATCGCGGTAGCAGTTTGATGCTCGAAGTCCGCGGGTGATGTTCCCGTAGGAGCTAAGGCCCGAAACTGGGGCGCGGCCTGGCTGCGGCCACGCAAGCCACCTCCGCCGCCGCTGCTACGGAAGGATTGCTGCCCCTGGGTCATGTGACGGAGTTGACCCCACTCGCCTCGGTCGCCACGACCGGAACGGTCCAGGCCGCCAGGAGGGCCTTGACGGAAGTCAGCCGGACCGAAGCCGCCCACACCCCAGGTTGGTACATCCATACCGCCTGCGGTGATACGGCGGACGCTGACACGTCCCGTCTCTTCATCACGGGTGCGCTCCTCAGCCATCACAGCTTGCCCCCGCAGCATGCTGTCCACCGTGTCGGCGACATCGCGATGCACGATCAGTTCCTGCCAGCTCTCTTGTTCAACCACCACATCGAAGGTCGGTGGCGCTTTACGTTCCAGAATACTCTTTTGGGTGTGACGCCGTCGTGCCTCCTCGTCACCGAGGGTCACGGTCTGGATACCACCTACCAGGTCTGAAAGCGTAGGGTTGACCAGCAGATTGCCAAGTGAGTTACCATGGGCCGTTGCTACAAGCTGCACACCGCGTTCCGCGATGGTGCGAGCGGCGGCCGCTTCCAGTTCGGTTCCAATTTCATCTATGACAATTACCTGGGGCATGTGATTCTCGACTGCCTCAATCATCACCGCGTGTTGTTCTACCGTGCGGGCCACCTGCATACGACGCGCACGTCCAATACCAGGATGGGGGATATCCCCATCACCCGCGATTTCATTGGAGGTATCGACGACCACCACCCGTTTATTGGCTTCGTCCGCGAGGACGCGGGCTATTTCACGCAGCAGGGTGGTTTTACCCACACCCGGGCGACCAAGAATCAAGATGGATTGACCCTGCTCGACAATATCACGAATTAGACCAATACTGCCGAGTACCGCTCGACCAATACGGCAGGTCAAGCCGACAACTTTCCCCTTGCGATTGCGAAGGGCGCTAATACGATGGAGCGTACGCTCTATACCAGCACGGTTATCATCGCCAAATTCACCAATGCGCTCGACCACATATTCCAGGTCGGCGCTGGTCACAGGCTGTGTACTTAGGATCACCTCCCCTTCTGGGAACCGGCCCTCGGCCAGACGACCAAGGTCCATTACGATCTCCAGCAGTTCGCTTCGGTTCTCGAGCCGATTGACCGCGTTGTGGATGCCAGGCGGAAGAGTCCCTAGCAGAGCCTCCAGATCGTCAGTGATCGCATTTTGCATAGGCAGTTTTATCACCTCATTGTTGGCGCGAATTGACCGTCCCCAGGCCCTTCACACCGTAGACCACTCGTTGCTCAAGTGCGGGGACTGTGCGCTGCCTCATAGCCAGCAAGGCTATGTGACGCACGAGCATAGCCCTGGTCGAGGTATGCTCAAATCCACTGTTGCGCAGAGCGGCGATTACAAATGACTCGTACTCTCGCACCTGACAATAGATGCGTCGTACACTATGTTCCTGCAGCCTTTTGATGCCAAAGCGCAGAAGCGGTTCAGCCAGCTCAGAATGCTCAGGATGGACAATTAGAAAGAGTTGGTGCGGGGCCGAGCCATGTCCTCGACAGAGCCGCAGCCAACCACCTAAACGAACGCCTACGTCACATACGTAGTTTTCATTCCCCTGCGAGAGGGAGAATGGCAACGCGCGTAGTGACCCGACGTGTAACTTTGCAAATTCTTCGCTGTTCTCTAGCATTTCTGCCATCTGCACTCGCTGAGGAGTGACAGAGCGGTAGAGCTGGTGCAATCCCCACACGTGGTGGCGATTCCAACGCCGTAGAGAAGGCAGGTTGGGACTGGATGTGTTGGGCGCCATCAATTGACCCCCTACACCGGGATCATAGACATAGGTTAGTTCGCGGGCATAGCGTTGAAAGCCTGCACGCTGGAACAGTTCCTGTTCTGGAATTTCGTCCTCAACCTTAGCAAAAATACGTAGGATGCCATGATTGGCCGCCATCTCAATCATATATTCCAGTAGCGCGGCCAGGACATCATCACCGGAGACGTTACGCTGTACCATTGAGGCCAGGTAGGAAATCTCCCACATGGTACGCGATGGGCGCTCTTGCACCTGGGCAAAGCCAAGTATACGCCAGTGGTCTTCACAAATCCAGGTGCGAGAGGCAGGATTGAGCGGAAAGATATTGCGCAGGAGGGGCGGCAAAGGGAGACGATTTTCCTCAGGCTCGAGCCAGCACACAAAATTTGCAAACTCATGCTGTTTATTGCGAGCCCGGCGATCAATTGAGTAGATGATTCCCGGTAAATCAACGTACAGTACCGGTCGTATCATCCATTACCCCCGCGTCGGTTACGGGGCGCGATAAATCCGGCCCCTACGACTTGACGCTCTGTACTATGCGGAGAAAGTAGTGATGAAAACGTGGGTCTCCTGCAACCTCCGGGTGAAATGCAGTGCCAAGTAAGGTTCCTTCACGGACAGCAACGATAGTTCCATCGTCGAGCGTTGCCAGGATCTCCACTTCCGGTCCAACCGCTTCAATGACTGGTCCTCGAATGAAGAACGCATGGAATGGCGCTTCTCCTAATACCGGCACAGACAGATCAGTCTCAAAACTTTCCCGCTGACTACCAAAGGCATTGCGACGAACGCGAATGTGCATCGAGGCCAAAAGTGGTTGACCTGCGAGCGCATTATCCGTCTCTCTAGCCAACAATATCAATCCTGCACATGTTCCCCAGATGGGGAAGCCTTCTCTAACCTTCTGTTGTAAGACTTCATCGAAGCCGTACAACACCATCAATTTGCCAATAGTAGTACTTTCACCACCTGGTATTATTATACCATCTAAATCTTCTATTTGCCTGGGTAATCGTATGGCTTTTGCCTCGACTCCCAATTCGGCAAGCATTTTCAGGTGCGCTTCAAAATCACCCTGTAATGCTAATACGCCAATACGTAGCTTGCGGTTGTAAGTCTCATTTCCCATAATCCATATCACCACCCGCGGCGAGCCATCTGTTCTTCTTCTGGCAATGTATTGATACCCACCATCGGCTCGCCCAGGTTGCGCGATACCTCTGCAACAATAGCAGGATCCTGGAAATGTGTTGTGGCACGCACAATAGCCTTGGCCCGCTCCAGCGGGTTACCGGATTTAAAGATACCAGAGCCAACAAAAATGCCCTCTGCGCCCAGGCGCATCATTAAGGCAGCGTCGGCCGGCGTCGCTACACCACCCGCCGAAAAGTTTACCACGGGAAGTTTGCCCGTACGAGCGATATCACACACCAGCTCATAGGGTGCACCCAGATTCTTGGCCTCGGTCATCAACTCTTCTTCTGGCAGCAACTGCAGGCGGCGAATGCCATCCATGATGGCTCGCATATGGCGGACGGCCTCTACGATATTGCCTGTACCGGCTTCACCTTTGGTGCGTATCATCGCTGCGCCTTCACCAATTCGTCGCAGAGCCTCACCGAGATCACGCGCTCCACACACAAATGGGACGGAGAAGAGGTGTTTATTGACATGATAATGCTCATCGGCTGGCGTCAATACTTCCGATTCGTCGATGCAATCTATGCCAATCGCCTGGAGGATCTCGGCTTCGACAAAATGTCCGATACGGCACTTGGCCATGACAGGAATGGTCACCTCTTCTTTAATCTGTAGAATCAACTCCGGATCGCTCATACGTGCAACACCGCCATGAGCGCGAATATCGGCAGGCACACGCTCCAGTGCCATGACTGCACATGCCCCGGCTTCCTCTGCGATGCGCGCCTGTTCTGCGTTCACTACATCACAGATAACTCCACCTTTGAGCATTTCTGGAAAAGTTCGTTTAACTTGTATTGTTCCTGTCTGCTTTTGCATGACTGATTCTCTCCTGGATAGATAGGTTTATAACGTTTGTACTAACATTCTATCACACGGGGAGAGAGAGCCGCTACAGCCAATAGAGATAGTCTAGACCAGCCATGTGGTCCATTACTCCCCTGGTACTCACAAGGGGACCACTTGCAGTGGAACGGGGTTGTCTCAATAGCCTGCATAATAAGGGTGGCGTCTTGTTGCCAGCCAGGCCCCAAATAAACTGACGAGGCCGGCAATTACTCCCCAGATGAGGAAAAAGATCAGTATAACAACAAGGCCGCCCACGACGATGCCCGTATTAGCCGGCCCGCTGCTGGCAATGTGACCAGGATAGTTGGGAATGAAGTTTAATAGAAAGCTGATACCATAAGTGACTATACCCGCTACGAAACCCGCCAGGAAACCGAGGCTGCGTTGGACTGAGACTCTGCCGGTGATATAACCGGCGATAAGGCAGATCAGCATGCTAATGATAAAGGTGAGAGCACCATAACCCGCGATAGTTAAAGCAAGAGCGTTCTTCATTGCCTGCTGCTTTGCTGTGTCATAGGCCTGATAGGTAGATGCGTTTGCAAGTGTTATTGCAATACTTTGTGCGGAACACAGGGCACCCGCGATGACTCCCGCGATCAAAGCGTTCTTGAAACGACCTCGCGGCAGTTGGGAAGTAAGAACTTCCTCATCCTGGTACATAGGCCCCTGGCGATCCCGTCGCGCATCCTTTATAGGCTCAGTCTGATCATCGTGTGGAGAATGACGACCGTTGCCGTTGCGCCGCTGTGGTTGATGGAATGGGTATTCTTGTTTCGCATCTGGCATACGTCTGCTCCTTTCACTGGCTTACCTTGATTTGAGCATAAACGGTTGGATAGGTGTTGATGAGTTCCCAGTTACCTAGCGGCCAGTAGACCATGACCGCTTTGCCCACTATATCACTCCTGGGGACATACCCCCAATCACGCGAATCGTCGCTGGCCGGGCGGTTATCGCCCATCACAAAATAACTGTTGGCTGGTACTATCCAGGGGTGAGGAGGAGGAGGATTGGCTGACTGGCTGACATATGGCTCCTTGAGCACTACTCCATTAACCCGAACTGTCGTACTATCGTAAAGAATAGTATCTCCAGGTAGCCCAATCACTCGTTTGATGAAATCTTTGCTGGTATCAAGAGGGAAGTGAAAAACGATCACGTCTCCACGCTCAGGAGCGTGAAAGAGGTACGATATTTTGTTCACCAACACATATTCATTGTCGTGGAGGCCAGGTAGCATGCTCACGCCTTCTACACGATAGCTTTGTATAGCGAAGCGAATAACCAAAAAGATGATTAGTGTAAGTGCTATTGTTTCAACGATTTCTCGTGCTAAATGTGATCGTTTCAATTCAAACCTCGTCTTTGCAAATGATCAGGTTGTTATCTTTGAGTCTTTCTAACCTTGCCACTACTATATCACTCTGCACATTATAGCCGAAATGTGGCAGTGCTTGCACGTGTCATTGTGATAAATAAGCTAGTCCGTTCGGATTTTATATAAACCTGAACTGACCAATAAAACGAAGAGACATGCCGAGTTTTTCGGGATGTCTCTTGTTGTTCCACAGATGTAAGGAAAGATGCAGCCTGCTTAGTTGCCGGTATAGCCGATCACATCGGTTCCCCCGCCCCCTTGATTGAAGACAAAGTACTGCGGACGTTCGGCCACCATCACTGCCCCGGCCCCCTGCACCTGGACCAGCGTCGAGACCGCACCGCTGGCCCCTTGCCTGGCCAGATCGTTATCCACATCGATGGTCGTGCGGCTATGAGCCAGCACCGTCACCTGCTCCTGGTAGGCATGGGTGGGCGTGTAGAAGGTCACCAGCGCCGTCTCCGTGGTCCCCGTCGGGTTTTGCAGGGTGATGAACTCGGCGAAGGGCCGGTTGGTATAGCCTTCGGCAAAGGCATAGGTACTCTGGGCTGCCCGCGTGCCCACTACATCGGTTGTCCCCGAGATCCTGGTCGGACCAAAGTGGAAGTACATCAGCCGCTCGGCCACGATGGGTTGGTCTGAGGTAATCTCGGCCGAAACCGAGGAGGTGACCTGGCAGGGCGAGGGCACACACGTGCCCGGCTGGGCATTGGCCTTATTGACATCGAACTGGGCAAGGCCCAGGGCCGGCACGGGCACCGTCACCGTCTGCGTATCCCCATTGGTATACTCCAGCTTGACGTTGGCCGTCGCAGGAGTGGTGCCAAAGTTGGCTAACTTGTAGTACTCCTGGAAGCCGGAGCCGGTGTAGCCTTCGGCAAAGAGCCAATCGGTGCCAGGGGAGGTGGCGCCCACGTTCATGATCGCGCCGGTGGTCCAGCCGTCCGCGTTGGCAATAGTGTCCTTGATGTAGAGGAGGCGCTCAGCAATGATCGGATTGTTTGAAGAGACGACCGAAATCGAGAATGGTTGATGGTTCCCCAGGCCTATGGTCGGTCTCAAGACTTGCCGTTGGTAGGGAATGAGACTGACTTGCTGAGAGGGGCAAGCGACTTGCCCTGCCGCTCCACAACTACCGGTGTAGTAGGTGATGGTGGCGTTGGCGTTGAGGGTCGGGCTGGGATCAAGCACCGAGACATAGGTATTGTAATCGGGCTGGCCCACTTTGGGGGCATTGGTCGAATCGCCTTCGGCAAAGTAATAGGCTTTTTGGGGCGTGGTGACGCCGAAGGCATCGGTGCCGCTGTTGACGCCCAGGTTGTTGAAGTACCAGGGGCGCTCGACGATGATGCCGGGACCACTGGTCACCTGCACCAGGGCCGCCGC
>WNGJ01004220.1_pt1 | contig 14935 bp, 15 predicted proteins | sample 5400611 | NCBI WGS metagenome assembly WNGJ01 (sample SAMN13153375, study PRJNA577476) | soil metagenome | isolation source: 40 cm soil or saprolite under Garry oak tree replicate 1 | place: USA:California | collected 2016-06-15
CGCCGAGGTGCTCGGCGATGACCTGCGCGAGCGTCGTCTCCAGGCCCTGGCCGTGCGAGGCGATGCCGAAGGCGGCGGTGACCGCGCCGGTCGAGTCGATCGTGACGGTCGCGGTCTCGATGCCGGTGTTGATCGGCATGCCTGGGGCGACCGAGATGCGCGAGCCGATGCCGGTCAACTCCGCATAGGAGGCGATGCCGATGCCGAAATATTTGCCCTTCGCCCGTACGTTGGCGTGCCGGCGGCGCAACGCGTCATAATCGATGCGCTCGCACGCGGCGGCGAGGCACTCGGCAAAGCCGGAGCGGTCCCAAACGATGCCCGAGCCGATGCGGTAGGGAAAATCCTCCGCGCGCACGAAATTGCGCAGGCGGATTTCCTTGGGGTCGAGCCCGAGGCGCGCCGCCGCCATGTCCATCAGCCGCTCGGTTACGAAGGTCGCGGTCGGCCGCCCGACTCCGCGATACGGGCCGGTCGGCACCTTCGCGGTCGCGACCGCCTGCACGCGCCCGCGGTAGTGCTCGATGCGGTAAGGGCCGGGCAGGAAGCTCACCACCTGCACGGGCTCGAGCGCCGCGGTCCAGGGATAGATCGAATAGGCGCCTACGTCGCCGACGACATCGGCGGCGAGCGCGAGCGCATGGCCGTCATGGTCGAGCCCCAGCTCGGCATCGATGATCTCATCGAAAGCTTGGCCGGTGGCGGCGAAATCCTCCATGCGGTCGCTCGTCCATTTGACCGGCCGGCGCAGCTGGCGCGCGGCGGCACAGACGAAAATTTCCTCCGGATAAAGCGACGCCTTGCCGCCGAACGCGCCGCCCACGTCGGGAGCGATCACGCGCAGGCGGTGGCCGGGCAAGTCCAGCGCCTCCGCGATCGCGTCGCGGATGATGCCGGGCACCTGGGTGGTGGAATAAAGAGTGAGCGCGTCGCGGGCCCTGTCGTATTCGGCAAGGCAGGCGCGCGGCTCGAGCGCGAGCGGCGTCCGGCGACGCATGCGGAAGCGCGCCTTCACGCGCACCGCCGCGCCGGCGAGCGCTGTGTCTACGTCGCCGCGCTTGAACTCGCGCGCGACGAGCACGTTCGTGCCCGCCTCCTCGTGCAGCAGCGGCGCGCCCGGGCGTGCAGCCTCGGCCGGATCGGCGTCATGCGGCAGCGGCTCGAATTCGATCGCGACGCGCTCGGCCGCGTCCTCGGCGAGGTAGCGGCTCTCCGCCACGATCCCGGCGACCGGCTCGCCGACGTAACGCACCTTTTCATGAGCGAGCGCGCGGATCGGCGTCGCGTAGTACCCTCTCATGCGCGACGTGGCGCGCAGCGGCTTGACGACCTCCTCGAAGTCGGCCGCGGTGAATACCGCCGTGACGCCGGGCAGGGCTTGTGCCGGCGCGGCGTCGATAGTCCGGATGCGCGCGTGCGCGTGGTCGCTGCGGCGGAAGGCGACATGCAGCACGCCCGCGACCTGTCGGTCGTCGACGAAGCTGCCCAGCCCGGTGAGCAGGCGCGGGTCCTCGGTGCGCTTGATGCGCGCGCCGATGAGCTTCGGCCGGAGATTGAGGTCGGCTGGCTCATTCATAAGCATCGACACCTTTGCGCAAGGTCGCCCATTGGGCCGCGTCATGCCCGCAGATCACCATGGCGCCGCTCGCCTCGATGCGCCGCACTTGGTCCATGGATTTGGTCAGCGCGTCGGCATTCCATGTGTTCTTCGGCAGGATGCCGGTGTCGAGAGTCGCGCGAACGCTCACCGTGTCGGAGGCGAGCAGGACCGGCCCGGTACGCTCGAGTGCAACGAGCGCCGCGAGCATGCCCGGCGTGTGGCCGGGCAGGGGAATGAGGACGATGCGGCCGTCGCCGTAGAGGTCGCGCTCGCCTGTGACCGGCTCGATCGGAATTGGGTGGTCCCAATCGGCGGCGACATATCCCGACTCTGGTGCTCCGGCAGCTCGTGCAGCCTCTAGCTCGCGCGCATGAACCATCACGGTCGCCTTGGTGAAGAACGCGTTGCAGCCGCAGTGATCCGTGTGCAAATGCGAGCAGACGACCACGTCGATGTCGCCCGGTTCGAGGCCGAGCGCGGCAAGGCCGGCGATCACATTGTCGTCCCGGCCCATGATCGGCACTATCAGCTTGGCGAGCCCGCCCCAGCGTGCGGGAGCGTCCTCTACGACGGACGGATGGCATCCGGTGTCGAACAGCACGTTCCCGCGGGTGTCGCGCAACAGAGCCGACGACACCGGCAGCTCGATCGTTTCGCTGCGATCGGCATAGGGCAAATAGATGCTCTTGCGCATCCGCAGTCGACCGCCGGAGAGGATATGCATCTTCATGGCGCTGCCCTCTTGGTGCGGGCGGCCGCCCGGACCGCGCGCACGATGTGCTCATAACCGGTACAGCGGCACAGATTCCCGGAAAGGCCCTCGCGAATGTCCTCATCGCTCGCGAGCGGATATTTGCGCAGCAGGTCGGTCGCGGTCATCAACATTCCGGGCGTGCAGAAGCCGCACTGGAGTGCATGATGCTCGTGAAACGCCTCCTGCAGCGCGTTCATGCGACCGATGGTGCCGAGGCTCTCCACGGTCTCGACGCGCAACCCATCGACCTGCACGGCGAACAGCAAACACGAGCGCACGCTGTCGCCATCGAGCAGCACCGTGCAGGCGCCGCACACGCCGTGCTCGCAGCCGACGTGGGTGCCGGTGAGCCCCAAGGTGTGGCGCAGGAAATCGGACAGCAGCAGGCGCGGTTCGACCGTGCGCTCATACGCGACCTCGTTGACGGTCACTTTGATCGCGCGCGCGGTGCTCATGATTGTTCTCCCCGCGCGCGGCGCCATGCATCCGCGAGGGCTCGGTCGACGAGGACCCCGGCGAGATGGCGCCGGTAATCGGAGGAGGCATGAAGGTCGCTCGGCGGATTCACGCTGGCGCGGGCCGCCGCGACCGCGGTGTCGATCAGGTCGGGCGTGAGCGTGCGGCCGGCGAGTAGCGCTTCCGCTTCGCTCGCGCGCTTGGCCGTGTCGTCGATGCCGGTCATGGCGATGCGCGCCTGACCGATCGTGCCTTCGCGCAGCGTCAGCGTCGCCGCGACCGCCGCAAGCGCGAAGTCGCCGCTGCGCCGCGCCACCTCGGCGAAACCCCAGCCGGCCCCCGGCGGCAGTTTCGGGAGCACGATCCGGGTGACGAGCTCGTCAGGCGCGAGATCGACGGTGAGCGGTCCGAGAAAGAAATCCCGTGCCGCGATGGTGCGCGGACCGGCGGGCGATGCGACGTGAAGCGTGGCATCCAGCAGCAGCGCCAGCATCGGCAGTTCCGCCGCCGGGTCCGCGTGCGCGAGGCTGCCGCCGATGGTGCCGCGGTTGCGGATCGCGAGATGCGCCACGTGGCGCATGGCCTCCGCGAGCACCGGCAGGTGCCGGGCGATGACGGGCGAGGTCTCCAGGCGATGGTGGCGCGTGAGCGCTCCGACGACGATCGCGTCCGCGCCCTCCTCGACGAAGGCAAGATCGGGGATGCGGTTGATGTCCACCAGGATCGACGGCCGCAGCAGACGGAAATTGAGCATCGGCACGAGGCTCTGGCCGCCGGCGAGGAGTTTCGCCTCGCCGTTCGCCGCGGCAAGGGCCGCTACGGCGGCGTCGATGCTCTCGGCAACGACATAGTCGAACGCTGCAGGTTTCATGGGTGGTCCGGGAGAACTCTTCGTCCCGCGGTCGCTTGCGTCGCGCGAGGCAGAACCAATTCTACGGAGCGGATCCGATGCAGCCAATAGGCGCGAGGGTGGCACACCACGCCTTCCAATTTTTGGAAATATGTGCGATGCTTGAGTGATGTTCGTCATTGGCACGGCGGTGGTCGAAAAATACCTTTCGGATCGCGCCGGATACAAAGGGATCAAGATCGCGCGATCGCAATACGAAGTTTGGCTCGACATTGCGGCTCGCTCACGGTGGCGCAACCCGCAGGATGTGAAGTCATCGCACCCAAAAGCGGGCATTCTCAAGAGCGGTCGAGTCGTGTTCAATATCAAGGGCAACGACTATCGACTGGTTGCGGTGATCCAGTATGAGGCGGGAGTGCTGGCGATCCGGTTCTTCGGCACCCATGCCGAGTACGATAAGATCGATGCGGAGACGGTATGATGGACGCGACTCTGGTTGTAATTGAAAACGATGCAGAACTCGCGCGCGCGCTCGCATTGGTCGATCGTCTCTGGACATCGGACGATCCGGCCGACATCGCTCGGCTGCGGGCGCAGGCACAATTGATCGCCGCCTATGAGGAGAGCAAATGGCCTCGACGTCCGCCGCGGACTGCGGACCTTATCCGCTACCTCATGGATCAGCATGGGCTCAACCGCGCGGACATGGTGCCGATTCTGGGCACGCCGAGCCGAGTCAGCGAAGTTCTTGCTGGTAAGAAGGGATTGAGTATGGCGATGGTGCAGAGGTTGCGCGCCCGCTTCCATGTTCCTGCCGACTTGCTCCTTCCGCCGCCAAGTAAGCCGCGAGCCTCCCGCTCAACGAGACGGGCCGCTTGACGGGCCTGAATTGTGGAACGGAGGAGCCGACGATGACCACCTGCAAGACGGGCGCCGAGCACATCAAGTCGCTCAAGGACGGCCGCAACGTCTATATCGACGGGCAGAAGGTGGCGGACGTGACCGTGCACCCGGCGTTCCGCAACGCGGTCAAGTCGGCAGGGGCGCTCTACGATTTTCAGGCGCGGCCGGAAAACCTCGAGCTGATGACCTTCGTGCCGGACGGGGCGAACCGGCGCGTCAGCCGCGCGTGGCAGATGCCGCGCAACCATGCCGAGATGGTGCTGCGCCGCAAGGCGCTCCAGGCATGGGCGGCGCTCTCGTGCGGCTACCTGGGGCGCTCGCCCGACCACCTCGCCTCGGCGCTAATCGGCCAGCGCATGGGCATCGAGGTGTTCGAGAAGCACGGCGCCGAGCGTGCCAAGGCGCTGCGCGACTACGTCGAGGAGGGGCGGCGGAACGATTACTTCCTCACCTACGTGATCATCAATCCGCAGGCCGAACGCGCCAAGGACTGGGGCGATCAGGCGGAGGAACTGGTGGCGCGGGTCGTCGACGAGGATCCCGGCGGCATCACCATCCGCGGCGCCAAGATGCTCGGCACCAGCGCGATCATGGCGAATGAGGTGCTGGTCGCGAACCTTCAACCGCTCAAGCCGGGCGAAGAGGATCTCGCGTTTTCCTGCGCGCTGCCCATGGGCACCAAGGGCCTGCGCGTGTTGTCGCGGAAATCCTACGAAGCCGCCGCGGTCTCGGTGTTTGACAATCCGATCTCCTCGCGCTTCGACGAGAACGATGCCCTTATTTATTTCGACGACGTGAAGGTGCCGTGGGAGCGGCTGTTCGTGTTCCGCGACACCGACATGTGCCGCGCCCAGTTTCACGACACGCCGGGTCACGCTTATCAGAATTACCAGGCGCAGATCCGCCTTTCGGTGAAGATCCGATTCCTGGTCGGCCTCGCGCACGGCATCACCGAAGCGATCGGCACGACGAACATTCCTTCGGTGCGCGAGCAGCTCGGGTTCCTGGCGGCGCAGGCCGCCATGGTCGATGGCATGCTGGCCGGGATGGAAGCCGAGGGCGCGATGCGCGGCGAGTGGTACGTGCCGAACAAGCACTACATGTACGCCGCGCAGGTGCTTACCCAGGATCTCTATCCGCGCGTCGTGAACATCCTGCGCGAGCTTGCCGGCGGCGCGCTGATCATGCTGCCGTCGTCGATCCGCGATTTCTCCGACCCGGCGCTGGCGAAAATCATCCGCACGACGCAGCGCTCGGCGACGCTGGCGCCGGAAGCCAAGGTCAAGTTCATGAAGGCGGCGTGGGACGCGATCGGTTCGGAGTTCGGCTCGCGCCACACCCAATATGAGATGTTCTACGCAGGCGCCCGCTTCGTGACGAGCGGCCACAGCTACCGCACCTTCGATTGGCCTGGCGCCAAGGCGTTGGTGGACGGGCTGCTGGCGTCGTACGATCTCGCCGATGAGCTTGACCGGCCGGGCCGGGTCGGGGCCGGTGCGGGAGCATGAAGGTCGCCATCGTCAACCTCGGGCAGATCGTCTCGGGCGATTGGCACGTCCCCTTTGCCGCCGGCGATACGGTCCTGATCGAGGACGAGCGCATCGCCGCGGTCGGCTCCGCGCCGGCGGGCGCCGTGGAGAGCGCCGACGTGGTCATCGACGCGGGCGGCATGACCGCGATTCCCGGGCTGATCGACTCCCACGTGCACGTCACCTTCGGCGACTACACGCCGCGCCAGCGTACGGTCGGGTTCCTGGAAAGCTACGTGCACGGCGGCGTCACCACGGCGATTTCGGCCTCCGAGGTACACGTGCCCGGGCGGCCGCGCGATCCCGAAGGCGTCAAGGCGCTAGCGATCGCGGCGCAGCGCAGTCTCGCCGACTGGCGGCCCGGCGGCATGCGGGTGATTGCCGGCTCGGTCATCCTCGAGCCGGGGCTCACGGTGGCTGATTTCCGCGAACTGGCGCAGAAGGGCGTGCGGCTGGCGAAGGCCGGCTTCGGCGCCGTGCGCAGCTCCTACGATTACGCGCCGCTCGTCGCCGACGCCAAGGCAGCCGGCCTGCTGACCACCTGCCACACCGGCGGCTCGTCGATCCCGGGTTCCGGCGCGATCACCGGCGATCATCTGCTCAAGATCCGCCCGCACGTGTCGTTCCACACCAACGGCGGGCCGACCGCCATGCCGGACGCCGATTTCGAGCGCGTCATCCGCGAGTCCGATATGGCGCTCCAGGTGTGCACGGCGGGAAACTTGCGCACGACCTTGCTGTGCGCGCAGCTCGCCGATGCGCTCGGTGCGTTCGACCGCTTCATCATCGGCACCGATACGCCGACCGGCAGCGGGATCATGCCGCTCGGCATGCTCTACACCATCGCGCACCTCGCGAGCCTCACCGACATGCCGCCCGAGCGATTCATCTGCGCGGCGACCGGGAGCAACGCGCGCATCTACGGCCTCGACAGCGGCATTCTCGCGCCGGGGAAGGCGGCCGACGTGGTCCTCATCGACGCGCCCGAGGGCGGCACCCAGGCGACCGCGCTCGCCGCCATCAAGCACGGCGACATCGCCGCGATCGGCGCGGTGATCACCGCAGGGGTGCCGCGTTTCGTCGGCCGCAGCCGCAATACGCCGGCGACGACGCGCAAGGCGCGGGTCGTGACCTCCCGCGTGATGCAGGACTTCGCGGCGGCGGGGCATTGAGCATGATCCCGAAAAGAGGGTACCGGTTTTCGGAAAAGATCATGCTCCAGCAAGAAGGATAGAGCGGGATGACGATTCGAAGAATCGTGATCGCGCTCTAACGTGTCGCCGCCATGATCTACCAGCAGCTCATCAACGGGCTCATGCTCGGCGCGTCGTATTCGCTGGTGGCGATCGGCTATACGCTGATCTTCGGCGTACTCAATCTGCTCTACTTCGCGCACGGCGAAGTGTTCATGGTGGGGGCCTTCGTCGGGCTTTATCTCGTCGTCTACGGCGGCGCGAACATCTATGTGGCGCTCGCCGGCGCGACCATTGCGTGCGGCGCGCTGGGCATCGTGGCGTTCTACGTCGCCGTGCGCCCGGTGCCGAAAGACCGCCCGCTCGCGCCGCTCATCAGCACCATCGGACTCACGATCGTGCTGCAGAATCTCGCGGTTTATATTTTCGGCGGGCAGCAGGTCGCGTTTCCCGAAACGATCCGGCAGGAGCTTTATCACCTCGGATCGGTGACCATCAGCTCGGTGCAAATCTTCATCCTCGCGGTCGCGGTCGCGGCGATGGCGGGGCTGTGGCTGTTCATCGAGCGCACCAAGCTCGGGCGCGCCATCCGCGCCACCGCGGAAAATCACGAGACCGCGGCGCTGCTCGGGGTCGACGTGAATCGCGTCGTGCTGGTGACTTTTGTGATCGGCTCGGGGATTGCCGGCATCGCCGGCGTCCTCGACGGCGTGAAGAACAGCGGCATCTCGCCGTTCATGGGGCTTAGTGCGGCGGTCAAGGGGCTGGTCGTCATGCTGCTGGGCGGCCTCGGCAACGTGGTCGGCGCCATGGTGGCCGGCCTCATGCTCGGGCTGATCGAAATTCTTTCGGCCGCCTACATCGGCACGACCGAGCGCGACCTGTTCTCGTTCCTCATCCTCATTCTGATCCTGTTGTATCGGCCGACCGGCTTGTTCGGCACGCGCACCGCGGACGAACGCTAGCCATGCTGCATGACCTGTTCGACGGTTATACCCGCTCGATCCTCGTGTTCACGGGCGTGAACATCATGGCGGCCTACAGCTTCTACGCGCCGTTCAAGACCGGCCAGGTGTCGCTCGGGCAGGCGGGTTTCATGGCGATCGGTGCCTACGCCTCCGCGGTGCTGACTCAGAAGTTCGGCCTGCCATTCGCGGCCGCGCTTCCGGTCGCGGGTGTCGCGGCGGGAGTGATCGGCATCCTCGTCGGATTCCCCGCGCTGCGCATCAAGGGCATCTATCTGCTGCTGCTTACGCTCGGCTTCGCGGAAATCGTCCAGGTGGTGACGCTGAGCTGGGATTTCGTCGGCGGCGCCCAGGGCTTTCGGCAAATCCCGTTCGTGCCGTCGATTCTCGAATACGTCGTTTGCTTGATTATCGTGGTGGTCCTGTTCTTCGCCCGGCTCGAACGTTCGAGCCTCGGGCGCGCGATGGACGCAGTTCACCAGGACGAGACCGTCGCGGAAGTGATGGGCCTCGACGTGGTGCGCATCAAGCTGCTCGCGTTCGGGCTCGGTGCCGCCATCGCCGGGCTTGCCGGCGCGCTCTACGCCCATCATGCGACCTATATCGATTCCAACACCTTCAACATCATGGTCGCGGTCGAAATTCTCATGTTCGTCATCGTCGGCGGCAGCAGCACCTATTGGGGATCGTTGCTGGGCGCGGGTTTCCTCACGCTGCTGCCCGAGTTCCTGCGCAGCTTGCGCGACTGGCTCGAGCTGGTGCCGGTCGCCTGGACGGATTTCTTCCCGATGAATCGCATCTACGATTTTCTCCGCGACGCGCTCGACTTCGAAAACGCCAAGCGGCTGATCGTCTACGGCATCATCATCATGGTGATGATGATCCTGCGGCCCGACGGCCTGCTGACGCGCGATTCGCTGCGCCGTCTGTGGACGCCCCGCCATGCCTGAGCTGGCCGCCGCGTGTCTCGAGATCAGGGGCCTGACCAAACGGTTCGGCGGATTCTATGCGCTCAACGAACTCGATATGGAGGTCGCGACCGGGCACATTCACGCGTTGATAGGCCCGAACGGCGCCGGCAAGACCACCTTCTTCAATCTGCTCACGGGCGTGCTCGCCGCCGACGAGGGCGCGATCGTGTTCGAAGGCCGCGCGCTCGACGAGGCGCGGCCGTCGCGCCGCACCGTCCGCGGCATCGCGCGCACGTTCCAAAACATCCGTCTGTTCCCTCATCTTACCGCTCTCGAGACCGTGATGATCGGGGAGCATTGCCGCGCCTACGGCTCGACCTGGAGAGCGCTGGGCGCGGCGGTGCTGCGGCGTCCGTTCGGCGAAGCCGCCGAGGAGCGCCGGATGCGCGAGAACGCCATGGAGCTGCTCGCGTTCCTCGGCCTTGCCAACCACGGGAAGGAAAGGGCGTCCAATCTCTCCTACGGAGACCAGCGCAGGCTGGAGATCGCCCGGGCGCTCGCCACGCAGCCGCGGCTGTTGCTGCTCGACGAGCCGGCCGCCGGCCTTAACCCCAATGAGACCGCCGCCCTCGACGAGACCATCACGCGCATCCGCGACCGGGGGGTTACCGTCGTGCTGATCGAGCACGACATGAATCTGGTCATGGGCATCTCGGACCGGGTGACCGTGCTCAACTTCGGCACCAAGATTGCCGAGGGAACGCCGGGCGAGGTGCAAACCCATCCGGCCGTACTCGAAGCCTACCTGGGCGAAGACGTGAAGCCATGACCATGCTGACGGTCCAAGGGCTGCGCGTCGGCTACGGCAAGGTCGAGGTGCTGCACGACGTGCGGCTCGAAATCGCGCCGGGGCAGATCGTTGCCCTGATCGGCGCCAATGGCGCCGGCAAGACCACGCTGCTCAAGACCATCTCCGGTCTGATCCGTCCGGCGTCCGGGTCGATCGCCTTCGAGGGCCGCGATATCGTCCGCCGACCCGCGCACAAGATCGTGGCGCTCGGCATCAGCCATGTGCCCGAGGGGCGCGCCATCCTCAAGCGCATGAGCGTGCTCGAGAACTTGCACATGGGGGCCTACGTGCGCAGCGATTCCGACGTCGAACGGGACATCGCCGCCGTCATGGAGCGCTTTCCCGCGCTGGCCGAGCGCCGTTACCAGCCGGCTGGCACGTTGAGCGGCGGCGAGCAGCAGATGCTCGCGATTGCCCGCGCGCTCGTGGCGCGCCCGCGCCTGCTGCTGATGGACGAGCCTTCGCTCGGACTCGCGCCGAAGCTGGTGACCGGGATTTTTCACACGCTGCGGCAGCTCAGAGAGGAAGGAAAGACCATCCTGCTGGTCGAGCAGAACGCACGCCAGGCGCTCCAGGTCGCCGACTACGCCTACGTCATGGAACGCGGCCGCATCGTGCTTGCGGGAACCGGTGCGAGCCTGCTCGACACGCCGGAGGTGCAGCGCACCTACCTCGGCCGGCGCGCGGCATAGATCATTCGGCCGGCTCTGCGAGCAGCTTGCGCATCGCCTTGGGGTCGCGCTCGATCGCCAGCAGCAGGGCGCGCGCGGGCGCATCCGGCGTGCTGCGATGCTGTTCCCAATCGCGCAGAGTGGTGATGGGCAGGTGAATATTCTTCTTGCTCATGTCGCGTTGCCTTGCGTGCACTTATGATGCGGCAAACGTCTTCCTCCTGCATTGCAGTGACGACGAATAGGACTTCTTCGCGATATAGGCAGAGATTCTGAATTCGCTCTTCGCCATATTCAAATCGATCATCGAGGATTTCGACTTCCGGGATCCTCCAGCGCTCGTGCCGCTGCAGTGAAACTGATGCCGTGTTTCGCTAGATTTGCAGCGGCTTTTGCCTCGTCCCAAGCATACTGCACACGGGCCATACTACCGGATACCGGTAGTCTGGGCAACAACCAGATGGTTGCGATCGCGTCCGTCGGCCAGAACCTTCTCACCGATGCAGGCAGCCTATAGGATGTTCGGGCGGGCGGCTGCAAAGCGCTGTGGCTGCAACAGAAATAACGAATCTTCCAAGGGGAGTGACCGATGAAGCGTGCAGGAAGTTTCGCAGCCTGGCTGACTGTTGCCGCTGCGCTGACTGTCGCGGCGCCCGCCGCCCACGCGCAGGGCGCCAAGCTCACCGGGCGCAACGTGAAGATCGGCTGCCAAGTGTCGCTCACCGGCAAGGGCGCGGAATGGGGCCAGGCCGCCAAGGTCTCGATGGAAATCGCAGTCGAGGAGATCAACGCCAAGGGCGGCGTGGGCGGGCTGCCGATCGACCTCATCTGCTACGACACCCAGACATCGGAAGCCGAGGCCCTCAAGACTGTGAGCCGGCTGGTCGAGCGCGACCGGGTGCTTGCGATCGCGGGTCCATGCTTCAGCTCGGAGTTCGAGGCGATCGCGCCGCAGCTCGACACCCAGCTCAAGACCGTCATCAATTCCTACTGCTCGGCCAAACCCGGCCTTTCGGCGATGAGCAAATGGGCGTTCCGCAACACGCTCACCAGCGACAAGCAGCTCAAGCCGGTGGTCGCTGCATGGATTGCCGAATATCACCCGAAGAAAGTCGTGATCATCTATGACGCCGAGGACGCGGTGTCCAAGGGCGAGGGCGTCAGCGTGCTGCCGGCGCTGTTCAAGGAGCACGGGATCGAAATTCTCGACATGCTCAGCTACCGCACCAAGGACACGGATTATTCCGCGCAGATCACGCGCGCGAAGTCCCTCGGCGCCGAGGGCATCGGGCTCGGCTCGTGCTACCAGAACGCCGGCGCCATCGTGAAGGAGGCGCACAAGCAGGGGCTGATGGTGCCGGTCGTCGGCGGCGCCTGCGCGGGCGCGCCGGGCTTCATCGAGATCGCCGGCAAGGCGGCCGAAGGCGCCTACATGTCGACCGCCGCCTGGATCGACGATCCGCGCCCCGAGGTGCAAGCCTACGTGAAGAAAGTGGTGCCGAAGCTCGGTGGCAAGCCGCCCTACAGCGGGCCGCGCGCCTACGACATCATTTATTCCTACAAATACTGCATCGAGAAATCGGGCGTGACGAACAATCCGGCGGATCTTGAATCCGACCGCGACAAGATGCGCAGCTGCCTCGCTGGCCTGAAGGGTTTTCCCGGTGTTGCCGGGGAGATCACCATGAACGAGGTGCGCGACGGCGCCGGCGCGAGCGCCATCCTCAAGGTGGTCAACGGGCAGTACGTCAACGTCGCCAAATAGCGGCGGGCAGGGCGGTCGTGGCGCGTGCCGTTTGGCGGCCGATCCGCGACCTCAACGCCGGTCGCCTGCGCGAGGCGCGGCTGCAGGCCCACCACGCAATGCAATGGTTGGCGCGGGCGGTGCGCGCTTTCGTGCCGTCGCAGCCGGACGACAGCCACACGAACCTCGGCTGGGACGACGCGCTCGACGGCTTTACCACGCATTCGCTCCCGGGCGATCCGCGGCTTGGACTGCACGTACCGCTGCTGACTTTGGTGCTCGGGGGAACGAGCGCACAGCAACGCTTTGCGCTCGACGGCCATACCGACGCGGATGCGCGCCGGTGGCTCGGCGAACGGCTCGCTGCGCACGGCCTCGATGCGCTCGCCCTCGATGCCAAAGCTCCATACGAAATCCCCGACCATCCCGTGGCGCGCGGGGCAGCCTACGGCGCCGGCGGATCGGCCGACGCGCTGCCGGAATTGGCGGCGTGGTTCGCCAATGCGTACGCCTCACTCGAAAAGAGCCGCCGCCAGATGAGCGCCCGCGGGCTTGCGCCTTCGCCGGTGCGGATCTGGCCGCATCATTTCGACATGGCGAGCTTGACCGTGCTCGACGCCGGCAGCGCCGAGCACGCGCGCTCGGTCAATGCCGGTTTCTCGCCCGGGGACGAACATTACCGACAGCCCTATTTTTACGTCAGCCCGTACCCTTATCCCGATCCAGCAAAGCTGCCGCCGCTCCCGGCGCCGGGCCATTGGCACGTGCAAGGGTTTACCGCCGCGATCGCGCCGGCGACCCGTATCCTCGAAGCCAGAGAGCACCAGACGGCCGCCGAGGCATTTCTCGCGGCGGCGGTCGATGCGGCAATCACGGCGCTGAATTGAATCCAGCCCGCGCGTTCGCGGCTCCACGGCCAGCCTGTATGCTGCCGATACGACGACACGCACATCCGGAGGGCACCATGGCGGGTGAACAGAACTGGGTCGACGTCGGCGCCGCCGACGAATTGGCGACCGCGCCGCTGCAGCGCGTCACCGCCGCCGGCCGGCCGCTCGCCATCTCGTTCCGCGACGGCCGGTTCGGCGCGGTGGCGAACGGGTGCAACCACGTGGGCGGCCCGTTGGGCGATGGCCGTCTCGACGGCGACTACATCGTCTGCCCCTGGCACAATTGGAAATTCCATCGTTGCAGCGGCGTCGGCGAACCCGGGTTCGAGGAGGACCGGGTTCCGTCCTATCCGGTGAAGGTCGAAGGCGGGCGCGTGCTGGTCGACGTCGCCGCCGGCACGCGCCGCATGCGCAAACCGCACGACCCGCATCCGCTCGCCCGCAAGGTCGAGCGCGCGCCCGGCCCGTTGCGCCTCGCGGGCATCTCCACCGCCGCGATGGATGCGACCAATCCCCGCTTCTCCGGCTCGGATCATTTGCTCGGCCACGCGCTGCGTGCCGGCGCGAGCCTCAAGGCGGAAACGCGGCTGATCCGGCTCAACGATCTCAAGTTCCGGCCGTGCGAGGGCTACTACTCGAAATCGGCCCAGGCGTGCACGTGGCCGTGCTCGATCACCCAAATGGACGCGACGGATCAGATGGACCAGGTCTACGAGGCGCTCGTGCACTGGGCCGACGCGGTCATCGTCGCCTCGCCGATCCGCTGGGGCACCGCGTCTTCGCTCTATTTCAAGATGGCGGAGCGGCTCAACTGCGTACAGAACGCGATCACCATCCGCAACAACGTGCTCATCCGCAACAAGGTGGCGGGCTTCATCATCGTCGGCGGGCAGGACAACATCCAGGCGGTCGCGGGGCAGATGCTGGGCTTCTTCGCCGAGCTGGGCTTCATCTTCCCGCAATTCCCCTACATCGCCCATTCGCGCGGCTGGTCGAGCGAGGACATGGAACGCAACGTGGATATCGTGCGCGACTCCAAGGAGCTCGCCGAAGGCACCGCCTGTCTTGCCCAACGCTGCCTCGACCTCGCGGCCCACCTGATCGCCCGCGACGAGGCGCCGGCCTCGATCGACCGCGGCGGCCGCAAGGCGCATGCCTTGGAAATGGAGCGGGCCGAGCGTGCCGAAGCGGGGGCGTGAAACCTTGCGCGGCTCTCAGCGTACCTATGCTCGTCGAAAAGGAGGACCCTATGAGCCAAGCCGAAGTAGCCCTGATCCAGAGCCTTTATGCCGCCTTCGGGCGCGGCGACATCGCCACCATCGTCGCGGCGGTGGCGCCCGACATCGAGTGGCGCTTGAACGGCAGACGGTCGGACCACCCGCTGCTGGGCACCTGGAACGGATCGAAGGGCGTGCAGGCCTTCTTCGACGAATTGGCGCAGCTGCAAGACTTCTCCGAGTTCAGCCCGCGCGAGTTCCTTTCCGCGGGCGATCGGGTGTTCGTGCTCGGACACTACGCCGCGACCATCCGCAAGACCGGTCGCAAGGCGGCCTCCGACTGGGTGCACATCTTCACCGTGCGCAACGGCAAGGTCACCGCGTTCCTCGAGTTCACCGACA
>WNGJ01012938.1_pt1 | contig 14935 bp, 14 predicted proteins | sample 5400611 | NCBI WGS metagenome assembly WNGJ01 (sample SAMN13153375, study PRJNA577476) | soil metagenome | isolation source: 40 cm soil or saprolite under Garry oak tree replicate 1 | place: USA:California | collected 2016-06-15
TCAGCATCGGGATCATGGCTGCCCTGGCCGTTCTCACACGTTCGCCCTTCATATTTCCTTCGCTTGGCCCGACTGCCTTCCTGTTTTTCTACACGCCAACAGCGCCAAGCGCTTCTCCGCGCAATACTATTATTGGCCACGCTGTGGGTGTCATTGCAGGCTACTTCAGCCTGCTGATCACAGGTCTGACAATGGCCGGACCCGCGCTGGCTGTTGGCGTGACCTGGCCACGAGTAATTGCTGCCGCGCTCTCCTTAGGGCTGACTGCCGGATTGATGGTGCTACTCAAATCGCCACACCCTCCTGCGGGTGCGACGACGCTCATTATTTCGCTGGGCATCCTGACAAAACCCTGGCAACTCTTACTGCTCATGGTGGCTGTCATCCTGCTCACCCTCCAGGCCATCGTCATCAATCGTGCGGCTGGCATTCCCTACCCGCTCTGGAATCCGATTCGTGAGCAACCGCCAGCAGGTAGGGATATAGTCAAAGATAGCAGCACGCGTAATTGAGATCACACAACCCGCCCGGGGTGGGTATAGACATTCATAGAGTGGTCGCGTACGAAACCGATGAGGGTGATACCGGCCTGGTCGGCCAGTTCGACGGCGAGACTGGAAGGAGCGGAAATGGCAGCAATACAGGGGACGCGCGCCAGGAGAGCTTTCTGGATGATTTCAAATGAGGTGCGGCCGCTTACCATCAAGATGTGGTTGGCATAGGGAAAAGTTCCGTGTAACAGCCCATGACCGATAAGCTTGTCGACGGCGTTGTGACGACCGATATCTTCCCGCAGCAGGAGCAGTTCACCGCCAGAGCTGAAGAGGCCGGCAGCGTGCAATCCACCTGTATGGGTAAATACAGATTGGGCTGTACGCAGGTGGATCGGCAGCTCATAGAGGGTCGATGCTGCAATGCGTAGATCATCCGGCTGCATGGGCGCTGTACAGGTCATGAGGTCGGCAATACTGTTTTTGCCGCAGAGGCCACAACTGGAAGAGACTGCGAAATGCCGCTCGAAAGCTGCTGAAGGCGGTCTCAATGCCTGCTGATCCTGGCGCGCATGCTCACGCAAAGTGACGTTGACTACGTTGGCAAGAGGCAAACGGTCAGCATCTATCTCGTCTTCAATTGACGAAACCTCTTCTGCCTGGGAAATGACACCCTCGGAAAAGAGAAAACCCAGGGCTAATTCGTGGTCATTTCCCGGGGTACGCATGATTACTGCCAGGCTACGGTGGTCGATACGCACTTCAAATGGCTCTTCAACAGTCAGAGCATCCTCGCGCTGTTGTTGCGTTTGTTCCTGCCAATGGGTCACCCTGACATTCATCACGCGCTCTGGATCAAGTGGCGAACGCCAGTAACCTGGTAGTGTCATCTATCGTCTCTCTCTACGTTCATAGCTTGCCGTAGCATGAGTTTCCGTCATCCGTGCTATGTATTGTGAGGGACGTTGGCGTTTGAAGTAATATTTACAGGCCCCGGGACGGACCGGGTCGGGAGGCTCGATTGCCACAAGGCCCCAGCCATCCTGCTCCAGCCAGTTCCATGCTTCATATTCTTCATCAAAGTCGCGCACAACATCTCCCGCAATCGTAAACACCATTGTGCCTAGCAAGTAACGATGTTCCCACTGTACCATAATTTTACCCTTTTCGAGGTAGGGTACCTCCCCATGGCATGTCTGGAGACACTCCTACCATAAATATATCTTACCCCATTTCTGCTAGGAATGAACGTCTATAATGGCAGTTGTTGCGCAATCTAATGCAGTAACCGTAAAGAGGTACCAGTTCCATCCGGCAAATATTCGTTGACGCCCATCGGATGAGGTGCTACGATATGCACAGATCAATTTTTTCTATGAATAGGGGTTGCCGATGCATCATTATGTCAAATCAAGTAACGAGACGCTGCGTAAGCGGGGCTATCGGCTCACACCACAACGTCATATGATTTTAAGCGTCATCCAGGAGGCCGATGGACATTTGAGCATCGACCAGATTACGGAGCGTGTCCAGAAACACAATCCCTATGTCAGCCTCTCAACTGTCTACCGCACTTTAGAATTACTGCGAGAGTTGGGACTGGTACGAGAAGTTCATCTGCCGGGAGAGCAGCCTCACTACGAGCCGGTAGAGGGCACGGCCCATCATCATCTCGTTTGCCGCAGCTGCCGGGCCATTATTCACCTTGATGATACCTTGTTGGGTAATCTCAATGAGACATTGCAGAATCAGTACCATTTTCATAGCCTGACGCTCGATCTGGTCGCGGCCGGTTATTGTGATACTTGTTGGAAGGCGCTACAGCATGAATAGTTTCACAAGGCCTTCCGTAACCGCCAGAAGCTGAGGAACACCAGGGGCACGGTCACTAAATAAAATAGCAGGAGGTAGTTGAGTAGATCGATATGGAAGAAGAAATAGAGGACAATGCCAGCATACAACAACATGCGGCTGGGACGAACAATGCCGAAGGAAGAGACGCCCAGCAGGCGATGCAATACAAGGAAGATAACCAGGACGGTGTAGACATAGACAAAGATAACCGCCAGAACTGGATGAATAAGACCCTTCCAGGCCATGCCGGCCACACTGAAAGCCACCACTAACTGATCGCAGAACATATCGGTGAATGATCCACGTAGCTTATTTGCTCCCGTCAATCTTGCCTCGACACCATCCAGAGCATCGCAGGCAATAGAAGCCATCAATAGCCAGAAGGCCACCGTAAATTGAAAAGCGGCTAAGAGAAAAAAGCCAATGCCGAGCACAACAGAGGCAAAGGAAAGCATGTCTGGACTAATCCCAAGGCGTGCAAGAACGAAAGCAATAGGGGCAAGAAAACTTTGGCGTATCCTTTGCCAGGGACCAAGTACTAATTCTTCAATGTCGCTATAGATGCTACCACTTTTCTGTTTGAGTTGCTTCATAATGACCTCTACCACCATTATGCCACCTGAAAAGAGCATTATCAAAGCGAGCAGTCCTGAAGAGTGACAAACGCTATTGCCAGGAGAAGCTGGCACCTCCAAAAAGGTGCCAGCTCACCGGTCAAGATTGCAGATAGCCAGTTTTCAGACAAAAATTCGGATCAACCGCGGGGGCAGTGGGTATCTTCGTTACCTTGGAAAAGATGTCATTGTAGATATCTGTCACCATCGGTCCAACGGCGGATCCACCTTCACCGGCATTCTCCTTCAGGGCAACAATAGTTAGCTGCGGGTTCTGGTATGGTGCCTGCGTTATCAGCCATGCCTCAGCTGGTTGCCCTCCACCGACCTGACCTGTACCCGTCTTAGCAATGATGGCATAAGGCGAGGTATTCAACTCAGGAGGAGGAGGACCGAAACGACCGGAACCACACTGCACCACCCCATACATTCCATCACGTACCTCTCTTGCTGTTGTGTCGCTAATGGGTGTTCCTAGCGCTTGCTGGGTCGATGATAAGACCGTGGAACCATTAGGGTCTACGATCTTCATCACCAGGGAGGGACGCATCATCTGACCGTTATTGGCAATAGTATTGTCAATCAGGCTCATCTGCATAGGAGTAATGGAATCTATACCCTGGCCAAAGGAGTTTTCTGCGAGTTGATTAACGCCGAGCGGCTTGCCATCTTTGGGAGTCACGGTACTTGGAGTTACCGGCAGATCAAAGGGAATTTGCTGGCCGACGTAAAAGCGCTTGTTATAGTCTAGCCAGGTATTAACGCCCGTTTTCGCACCTACCTGGGCAAAGATGATGTTGTCTGAATGGACATATCCGTACGTCAGACTTATCGGAAAGTTGGTTGTGTAAGGTTCTATATTATTGCCCACTCCATTCAGGCCAAATACCTCTGTCTGGTCACCGGAGCCGATGATTACCGGCCCTATTGCTTGTGGATGATTGGGATCAAATCGTACCGCTTGACCATGGGTATCGTTGTAAAATGGATCGCTGAGATGTGCGCTGCCCGAGTCAAGCGCGGCCATGAGTGTCATCGTCTTATAGGTTGAGCCTGGTATATAGGTAGCCTGGATAGGACGTTCCAGGAGAGGGTGCTCTGGATCTTGTTCAAGTGATTTAAAGTAGTTGAGATCCCCCGAGGCTATGCGGTTAGAATCAAAGGTTGGGCGACTTAACATAGCAAGAATTTCGCCTGTATGCGGATCGGAGACGATCACCGAGCCACGATTTGTCTGAAAGACGTTATGGCCATCAGGAGCCACGGCGGCAGCGTCAAAGTAGTAATCGACCAGGCGCTGCATACGCACATCGATGGTGAGGTAAATGTCATCACCGACGGGAGGACGATGCAAGGTCTGATTGACGGTATTATTGAGCGCCGTCAGGCCAATGCGGCCGCTGAGATAGTTATCGTATCGTATGGGAGCATTATCAGGAAGACAATGGCGACTGTTGTGGATATTTGATGTTACCTGCTGCGCTACCACCACCTGCCAGTAAACAAGTCCTCCGCTCAGGGCAATAAAGAGGACGATAAACAATTGAGCCAGTTTGCGTATACTTGCGCTTACGTTCATTCTTATTCCTCTGTCTATTCTGCGATAAAATGATCTTTATGTTTTGAAAAAGTGTACCATTGTTCATATCGGATGGCAAGAGAGTCAGGTAACTTATAGCGCGGCAGATCGATAATTCCTCGTCATTTCATCCAGGCTGTCCCCGCCAAATTTTTCTATAAATGCTTCGCTGAGTACGATGGCCATCATGGCCTCGCCTACTACGCCGGCAGCAGGAACAACGCATACATCACTCCGCTCATAACGGCTCTGATCAATATTCTCGCCAGTTGCCAGGTCTACCGAGGGCAAGGGATGCGCGAGGGTAGGAATGGGTTTGACCCCAACACGCACAACCACAGGTTCACCATTGGTAATGCCTCCCTCGATACCACCGGCATTATTGGTCAGGTGATACCAGTGACCATCCTCAGCGTGGCGCAGGACGTCATGCACCTGCGAACCCGGAGTACGTGAAGCAGTAAAGCCCGCCCCTATTTCCATGGCCTTGACCGATGGAATACTCATCATAGCCATGCCGAGACGAGCACTCAGGCGGCGATCCCATTGGGCAAAGCTACCCAGGCCGATGGGTACGCCAAAGGCAACTACCTCAAATGTGCCACCGCAGGTATCACCAGCACGCTTGGCTTCCAGGATACGTGCAATCATTTTCTCTGTTAAAGCGCCATCAGCACAACGCACGGGAGAAGCCTCTACCGTATCCCACATTGTAGCTGGATAGGCATCCCGAGTTAAAGGGCGGGCGACATCATATCCAACTCCACCAATAGAGAGCACGTGACTATGAATGGATATGTCAAAATGAGTCAGCAGTTGACGACACAGGCCACCAACAGCGACACGGGCAGCGGTCTCACGCGAACTGGAGCGCTCGATGACATTGCGTATATCGTCATGACCATATTTCATGGCACCTGTAAAATCGGCATGGCCTGGACGAATGCGCGTTACCGCTTCAATGGCTGCATCGACAGGAGCAGCGCTCATACGCTCTTGCCAATTTACCCAGTCGAGATTTTCAATTTGCAAGGTAATGGGTGAACCAATTGTCTTACCGTGACGGAGGCCAGAGAGAAAGCGAACGGCGTCTTTCTCAATCTTCATGCGTCCTCCGCGTCCATAGCCTCCCTGCCTGCGATGCAGATCAGCATCAATGATCGATTTCTCAACTGTCAGCCCAGCGGGTAGCCCCTCTATAATCATGGTCAGGCAGGGCCCATGTGACTCACCTGCTGTCAAAAAGCGCAACATATTATACCTCTATCCAATGTATCATAATGTAGCAAGCCGCTCATAGCCGCGCCTGCGATCAAAAAGATTGTATTCCAACCAATTAGCAAGCAAAAGCCAACCAGTGTTGCTATCATACCATTTCCCTGCCGCCGCAGGTAGCAAAAAGGGACTCTGCACCAGCCCTGGAGTAGAACACAGGATAATTGTATAATTACGACTTTGATATTAGTTAGAGCTTAGTTATTGACAAAATGCATCAGGATAATTTACAATATACTCAACATTAATTTTGTCTATTTATTGACTCATGTTCGTTTAAATAAGATAACTTAAGAGGAGGCTATTATGACAATAGGCCAATCTCACAGCCAGATGGGACAATCAGTTGGAGCTAAAATACGCGCAGCGCGACAAGCCAAGAAATATACTCAGAGTAAACTTGCCTCACCTGACTTCTCAGTTAGTTACATTTCAGCTATTGAACGCGGCCAGATTCATCCTTCGCTGCGAGCATTAGAGATTCTAGCGCGTCGTCTTGACCTGCCTTCTACCCAATTGTTACCAGAACATTCTCAAGACGGAAGTAGCGCTGGCGCTTCTCTAAGGGACCCTATGAACGAAGAAGCACTCACAGAATTAGCACTTTTAGAGGCTCAGATCAGTATTTTGCAAGGTGAAGCAGTACAGGCAATTGCAAAATTAGAGAAGCTTGCCCGCAAGCATTTACAAGGTCGCCATCAAACACAGCAGTGCTATTTACTCGGCTGGGCCTACCTCCTTACAGCCCAGCTTCACAAGTGTGAAAATTCGCTTGCCGAGGCAGAAAAACTTGCCCAGATGCAGAACGATTCTTATAGTAGCCTGCATACCCTCAATCTCTTAGGTCTTGCTTACGCGGCCATGCAGAATTATCATCGAGCACTCCAGTCTCATCAAAACTGTCTCGAGCTGTTAGAAAACACTCAACCGCAAGATCCTTTTTTCCAGTGCGAAGTGTATAACCACCTGGGACAGCATTATACACACCTGGATGATTTTACCTCGGCAATCGACATGTTCAAACAAGCTATCGCAATTACTGAAAAACTCGCTGCACCTGAATATACTCAATCGGTGTATTGGAATATTTGCCAGAACTATGCAAACACAGCGCAGTATCACCTGGCAACCCTCTACGCTCATAAGTGCCTGTACCTGTATGGACAGCAAGTAAATACGTCCTTGAGAAGTGAGATCTATCATTATCTCGGTCGAGCGATGATGAAAGCTGACCAGGAGAAAGCACGCACCTACCTGGAAGAAGCCCTGCAACAGGAAAATAATGTGCAAGACCGCCTGACCCAGGCAAGTATTACTATCCGCCTGGCCGAATGGTTTCTTGTCCACCAGGAGCTAGAGGAGGCTGAGCAGCGCGCCAGGCAGGCGCTTGAGCTAGCCAGGCCATTTGGCAATACGATCATTGCAGCAGAGATCCTGCTCATCTGGGGTCGCATTTCATATGCTCAGGGAAAGTACGAGGCAGGGGATGAGCACTTTGCAGCCGCTTTAGATATGTTGGAGCAATTGAAAATGTACGAAGAGTTAGCCGATCAGTCGGCCCTCTATGCACAACTTTTAGACGAGCGCAACAAGGCCCACGAAGCGATTACGTATTATAAACGTGCCTTCGAGAGCCGACGAAAGATTGGGGTGTACAGCTAAACATGGTTTCACATTCCAGTGATCAACCTCAGCCAGATACACCGGCACATTTAACCCACCTCGACGAGAGCGGCAACATCCACATGGTCGACGTCACGGACCGGCCGGAAACGGTGCGCGAAGCTGTCGCTAAGGCGCGCGTGCGTATGGCACCAGCGACGGTGCGACTGATCGAGACGAACCAGGTCGCTAAGGGAAGCGTCTTAGAGGTGGCGAAAATCGCAGGGATCATGGCAGCGAAGCAGACGCCCCAGATTATTCCCCTGTGCCACCCATTGCCCATGACCCACATCGATATACATTTCACAGTGGATAGTGGGCAAGGGCTGATCTCTATCGAGGCACGTACGCGCACGCATTATAAGACGGGCGTGGATGTAGAGGCACTGACGGCTGTCGCTGTGGCTGCACTAACAATCTACGACATGTGCAAAGGAGTAGATACGACTATCACCCTCGAACAGGCCTATGTTGCTTCTAAGAGTGGAGGTAAAAGTGGCACCGTTGAATTCCAGCCAGGATAATCAGTCAATAGGCCGCACCTCTAATAGTAAGAACAACACCTCTAACATGCTGCGGTCATCTGGCTTATCGAGTCGCAGGTCTGTCTGGCCGACTGGCGTCCTCAGTGTTCCATCTTTGTCAACAGGAACCAGCGAGCGAATAGCACGAGGATTACCGCCTATCCAGCGCACAGGTTCGAGTAATGAACCCAGAGGAACTGAGATAGTGAGATAGTGGCCGCGCAGTGTCTGATCAAGGTCGTGCAAATGCAGTTCTAGCGTATCCTCGTTCTGGGTAATACTACCCTCAAGTGGATGTGATTGCAGGAAGATGGCAGCAGGCTCTGCTGCCTTCCCGGCAGAACGCAGGGCTGTATCAGCCCGGCGCACTATTTTCCCGTGGCGGGGCGTACCACCAGCTCCTACGAGCGGTGAGTAGGAACGGGCCGCTGGTTCTTGCTCGCCGGGACTATGGGGACCATCGAAGAGGGTAGCCACACGTACCAGCTCTTTCAGGGCCCGGCTGCGCATAGTGCTCTGCGTTATCTGGGTACTGACCCGCATAGCCAGCTGCAAGAGAGAGCGAGCCAGGGCATCTTCATCAGTATGCTCATGACGAGCCTGCCGCAGCACAGCTTCAGCCTGGTTAATCAATAGTTGACACAGGTTTACAAGCGTTCCCACGGGGATAGTGGCAAGTGGGCGTGTGCCCTGGTTTACAACCGGCTGCGCATCGCCATTCTTGACGGCATAGCGCATGGCATCATACAGTTCGAGGTAGGCGGAATGGCAGACAGTGCAGCCCGCTAAATGATAGAGTAACGGCGCGTAATATACTGTTGCCAGCGGATCATTTTGCAGAAGGGCCATAATAAAGTCTGGTAATTGTTGATAGAAACGGGGATGATAGTCAGTATTGAGCAATAGCCCGGACTGGCTCCTAGCGTCTTCAGTAGAAGAAGGCGCTGTTGTGAGCACATGCCGCAGCCATCGTGCCAGTTTTACATGTTCGCTGCGATATTCGGGCGAGCTATCGAATTGTTTATATTTGTTCATGTTTGACCTTTCCTGAGTAAGTAAGGCTACTCATTCTCCTCATTCTTCCTTATAGAAGCGCTTTAAATGCTTCATCTGAGCCAGTGTGATATGGACGACTTCGTTGTCATGCCAACCCAGGTAACCTTTAGCCACCAGTTCATTCAGGCCTGTCCGCACTTCACCCTCGGAAAGATCTTTCTGCGCCAGGGTCTGAATTTGCACAAAAAACTCATCGGAGCTAGTAGAACGAACTCCATACTTTGTCAGACGTAAGGCAATCAAAACGACCAAATTTGTACTACTTTCCTGCAGACAATGGCGTAATTTTTTATGAGCGTGATCCTTATGCTGGCTGGCATGGGGGAGAGGTGTTTCAATAGCGGAGGATGCTTCGGTCTTTTTGAGTTCTTCAATAACATCTTGCAGCAAGTCGACTGCATCAAACTCTTCAAGCTCCAATATCACTGCTTGCAGTTGCCGGGGAGCTGCGCTAAGTTCCTTAATACAATGTGCCAGGAGATTACGCAGCTCTTGCCGGGACGCCAGGGTAAGCGTAACCTCTTCGGGTGTAGCGAATGGAGGACCCCATAAAGACTCGACCGATTCGGTCAAGGCATCATCCTCTCCTTCCGCACCTTCCAATGCCTCTAATTCGGCGGTAGAACTGACTTGCAAACGGCGCTTACGCAGCCGGTCGATAGCCTTATTCCTGATACTATGGTTGAGAAAGGCATAGAATTGTGCATCACTGAGCCGATCCAGTGCAGTTAGCGGCGTCTTATCTCCACCGCCCAGCAGGCCAAGACGAACAAGGTGTTCAACAACATGCCCAACAACTAAATCAAGCTCGACCGCATCATATTTCAACGATTGCAAAAAGCGTTGTGCATGCCGGGTCAAATGTGCATACAAGGCTGGATAGGTTTCTTCCGCCTTATATCTCAAATCGTGTGCCGTGAAAGGCATACGAAACCTCCGCAGTGCCTTCTGTTTTGCATACAAAACGCAAGGTATTGTATGCATACACGTTGGCGATCACTTAAAAAGAGAGAACAAAAACATTACCCTTTTATGAATTGTACATAAGAAATGCGTCAAACGCAATGAAATGAACGTTAAACTCTTGCATAGCATATGCACATTGCCGTTGCATAATAGAGGGTTACCTGTCTAGACAGGTAACCCTCCTTCAATTGACAAAAGTTCTAGAGTACGACTACTCGACGTCACCTCGTTTGCCCTGGCGTTGATGTTCGTATGCCCGTTTAATTGCAGTCAGGCTACGTTGTACGTCCCCGCGCTCTTCCAATAAATTGGCATAGCGGAAATACGCACTTGCTGCAATTTCATGAGCATGAGAGGAATCGAGCAAATCAAGAGCCTGGGTGAAGAGCTCATCGGCGCCAGCGTAGTCACCGGCTTGATGGCGAATCTGGGCAAGGGCGATGAGCGCCTGTCCCTGCGCCTGTGCATCTCCGCTGGCACGAGCAAAGGTAAGGGCTTCCTGGGCTTCCTTCTCAGCCTCTGCCATGTTACCGCGCTTTAACAGGAGTTCGGCCAGAGAAGTGTGACAGGTAGAGGCAGCAACCGCGTCATTGAGTTCATGCTCAATAGCGATGGCTCGCCTGTACTCTTGCTCGGCCTCATCCAGATCGTTTTGCTTCTCAAGTGTTTTACCCAGACGTTGATGCGTAAGGCCAACCAGCCGCTGTTCATCCCGCATCTCGTACAGCGCTAAACTACGCAGAGCATAATCACGCGCCATTGCCAGCTTACCAGAAGCTTTATAGCTTTGACTAATCTCCATATACTTTTGGGCAAAGCTCTTGCTATCACGATTCATGTCATCGAACATTTCTAATGCCCGGTGGTAATAGGTCACAGCTTTTTCCAGATCTCCCAGCCGGAAATAGTCATTCCCTAGATTAGTAAACACTTCTAGTGCGAAAACGGGATCATGTATTTGGCCACTTTCAATAGCAGTATTACACCTGAGATGATTCTCCAGAGCCAGGGTGTAGTTATACAACAAGAAATAGGCCCTTCCAAGTAGATTGCGGGCGCGCTCTATAAATTCAATATCGTTCAACCCTTCACCTTGAGTGACGGCTGCACGGAGATCTACTACGGCTTCTTGATATTCATTAGCCCCTAAGTGTATTTGACCTCGCAGCAGGTATAAGCGATACACTTGATCGGTGGTAATGCGCTCCGGCTGGATCGGAACTAACAACTGCTCAGCCTGCTGATACTCTCCCTGTTGGACAAGGACACTGGCTTGCAGTAAATCGACATCAATTTTTTGGTCAGGCCCAGAATCAGCGGGAGAATATCCTACTGCCCTGGCTTCAGCAGCACCGGAAGGAGAGCCTTCCAGCAGGAAGGTGAGGGGGACATCCAAACGGCGGGCAAGGATAGACAGGGCTTTGAGGGAGGGCCGAATTTTTCCTCTTTCTATGGCGGAGATGTAAGAAATGGAAAATTCGGGTGCAGCTAACTGTGCCTGGGTCATCCCAAGCTTGGTACGTACCTCTCTGATATTCGTACCTACCCTCGCTGCCACCGCCTTGCCTACATTTGCAGTTTCAAGGGATGGGGACATGATCATACTTCCTTTCAAAACGTTCCTTTCAGATTCCTTATATAAAGGCTTTCAAATTGAGAGCCTTTATATGAAATGATTCAGCACACTTACGATGTGTAATTCCCTTCACTTTCTGACCCTTCTATACATATATACCCTTTACTTGCCATTCTATCCAAAAAGTGGTCAGTAAAGGGCTATATGGATACCAGGATAACAAAAAGTTCGATAATAACACATCCTACATATTTAGAATACCAGAAAATTTGTATGAAGTCAATACTTCATATGACTAATTATTAAATATTTTTGTAAAATTACGATCTTACTCAACAATACTATCTATGCCTGTTGTACTCGTACAAGCGCATCTAAAAGAAAAACATTATCTTCTATTTGAATTAAAATAAAGAGAATAATTAAGTTAAAACATTTACTTATGGAAATTTGCTTTTTAACTCGTTACCTGCTTATAAACCATTATACATGTGTACACAAAATTTACAATGTTTTTCATGTTTGTTAGTAGGAAGTACCTGCATAGTAACTACAATAAGATAATGCCGCTTTGCTCTACGTTAAGCCTGGAAGAAAAGTCCATCTCAGCCAGGTTGAAAAATAAAGTAGAGCATGAGCAATCCTCATTTCTCTGCCAATTCTGCTTGCTTGAATATATTTATAGCACACCGGGAACAAGATACACAAGATAACAGGCATCCAATAGGTAAATTATCCTATTAAGGTTATATTGCAAGTTATTTGTTACTTCTTCCCTACTATAGAAAAAAATGCATGATTACCCTATACTATATTCATTATCGCTGGTTTCTTTTTTCGATAATCTCATCTACTCAAGCATTATATTCTTACGCTTTAACATGATAAGCAGTAAGGGGAAAAGAATATGCTGACGATCAATTCGCTGTTTGCCGGGTCAGTTGAACATCATGCGCATAGTCCTGCGCTAATCGAACCCACCGAGGGTAGTGGAATGTCTACGCTCACCTATCGCGAGCTGCAAGAGCGGGCACAGGGTTTTGCTGGATATCTACAGAAGCAGCAGCTTGAGAAGGGCAATTGTATTCTCATCTGGTCGGCCAGTCGTTCTAACTGGTTGGTTGCTTATCTGGGAGCGCTGCTCGCGGGAGTCATTGTTGTTCCTTTAGATATCAGTAGCAAGGAAGATTTTCTGAACCGCGTTGCAGAGATCACAGACGCGAAGTTACTGATCACAACTCACAAACAGTATACAGGATTGAAGAATCCCTCCCTTCCCCTGCTTGATATAGATACTCTGCCACAGGAAACACTGGATAGTAGCAGGCTACCGGAAGTGAATAGCGACGACCTGGCAGAAGTCGTCTTTACCTCTGGCACCACAGGCCAGCCCAAGGGAGTGATGCTCAGCCACGGCAATATTGCTAGCAATGCGACTGCAGCTGTTAAAGTGGTAAATATCCAGGCTGTAGATCGTGCGCTTTCTATTTTACCGCTGAGCCACATGTTCGAACTGACCATTGAAGTGGCGCTGCTTCATTCTGGCGCGAGCATTGTTTATGCCCGCTCCCTGGTCCCAGAGAAATTGCTCAGGTTGTTTGAAGAGCAGCCAGTTTGAGCAACTGCTCAGTATCGCTGTGCGTCTCCCTTTTAACTGGCGGCGTTTCCTTTTTGGCAGCGTGCATAAACGTTTTGGAGGGCGCTTCCGCTTCTTTGTTAGTGGCGGAGCTTATTTGCCGCCGAAGCTAGCCGCGCGATGGGAAAACATGGGCTTCCGTGTCATGCAGGGTTATGGTGCCACCGAGTGTTCCCCTGTTATCTCAGTCACTCCCTATAAAGAGCATTTGCTTGACTCCGTGGGTAAACCACTACCCGGCGTGGATGTGCATATCGCCGCGGATGAAGAGATAGTGGTGCATGGACCAAATGTAGCCAGGGGCTATTGGAAGAATCCAGAAGCTACTGCTGCCGTTTTCAAAGACGGTTGGTATTATACCGGGGATCTCGGCTACCTGGATGCAAAAGGGAATCTCTATTTGAAGGGGCGTAAGAAGAATTTAATAGTACTGGCGAATGGACTCAACGTGTATCCCGAAGACATCGAAAATGTACTGCAAACGCATCCCCTGGTCAAAGAAGCAGTCGTTGTCGGATTGATGGAAGAAAGCCAGGAGCCAGAGGTACATGCAGTCCTCCTGATGGATGACCCGAGCCAGGCCAGAGCGGTCATTCAGCAGGTCAATAAGCAGCTAGCTTCGCATCAACAGATCCGCGGTTTTACGGTGTGGCCGGAAACCGACTTCCCACGTACCTATACAATGAAGGTAAAACGCCCGGAGATGCTGAACAGGTTACAAGAGATCCGTAAACAAGCAAAGACGTAGCTAACAGGGTACCACCTATCATGGACAATTTGCCTTACCCTTGATGTCAACAGGAATGATGATAAAATGCTCTATTTAGTCGCAACCCCTATCGGAAATCTCAATGATATTACGCTTCGCGCTCTCGACACACTACGGGAAGTTGATATAGTGGCAAGCGAAGATACGCGCAAAACTGGTATGCTTCTCAAACATTTCAATATATCTAAGCCACAGATAGCATTTCATGAGTATAACGAGCAGCAGGCGGGAGAACGTATTGAAGCTTTGCTCAAAGAGGGGAAATCAGTGGCGGTCGTCACCAATGCCGGGACTCCAGGCATTTCAGACCCCGGCTTTACCCTGGTGCGCAGAGCCATTCAAGCCCACCTCGATGTGACTATGATACCGGGTCCCACGGCCTTTGTAATGGCTTTAGTCTTATCCGGCCTGCCGGTCCACAGCTTCACCTTTCGTGGTTTTGCTCCACGTAAGCCGGTAGGCAGGTCTAAATTCCTGGCGCTTGACAAAGACTCACCTCATACCCTCATCTTCTATGAAAGCCCCTATCGCCTCGAGGCCTTCCTCAACGACGCCCTTGAAACGTTTGGCGACCGCGAAGCTGCGCTTGCCAACGACCTGACCAAGATGTTTGAAAAGGTGGAACGCGGAACCCTTTCTTCGCTACTTGAATCGGTCGTGCAGTCGAAACCCCGGGGGGAGTATATTATTGTTATTGCCGGCAGGAAGGATTAAATTCCCATGACACCGATCAGTTCTTTGACAGCATTGGCGGATTTTTGCAGCAGGGCACGTTCGTTCTCGTCCAATTCGATTTCGATGATCTGTTCGACGCCCTGGGCACCCAGCTTGACAGGCACACCGACGAAGAGATTGTCAATACCATATTCGCCCTGGAGATAGACGGTACAGGGCATAATCATCTTCTTGTCAAGCAAAATAGAGTCAACCATT
>WNGJ01004221.1_pt1 | contig 14932 bp, 18 predicted proteins | sample 5400611 | NCBI WGS metagenome assembly WNGJ01 (sample SAMN13153375, study PRJNA577476) | soil metagenome | isolation source: 40 cm soil or saprolite under Garry oak tree replicate 1 | place: USA:California | collected 2016-06-15
CCACGGCGTCGCCGGCCATGATCAGCGGGCGCTTGGCATCGGCGAGCAAGGCGGCGGCCGCTTCGATCGCGGCGCGATCCCCGCGCAGGCGCGGCGCGATGCGCGTGGGAGCGGAGAGGTCGATGTCGGCGTCGGCGCGCAGGATGTCGCCGGGCAGCGAGAGGAACACCGGCCCCGTGGGCGGCGCCAGCGCGGTCTTGGCGGCGCGATGCACCAACCGCGGCAAATCGGCCAGGCGGTGCACCTCCGACGACCATTTGACCAGCGGACGGGCGATGGTCGGAAGGTCCGCCCATAGAATCGGTTCGGTGGCGTTGAAGCTCTGCTCGTGCTGGCCGGCGGTCACGAGAATGGGCGAGCCCGCCTTCTGCGCGTCGTAGAGCATGCCCATGGCGTTGCCCAGGCCGGGCGCGACATGGAGGTTGACCACCGCGAGCTTGCCCGACGCCTGGGCATAGCCGTCCGCCATCGCCATGACGGCCGCCTCCTGCAAGCCGAGCAGGTAACGCAGCTCGTTCTCGGTCGCGAACGCATCCATCAGCGGCAATTCGGTGGTGCCGGGATTTCCGAACATGATCTCGACGCCTTCCTGCTTGAGCAGATCGAGGAAGGCGCGTTTTCCGGACATGACGGGCAAGACGTTCTCCCAGTGTTGGGGGGTCAGCGGTGGTGCAGAACTCGAAACTCAAGCCAGACGATGGGGAGTATATCGCAGCGTTTGACCATGAAAATCTACGCGACGCCCAAGCCGATCGTGGCTAAAATCAGCAGCCTGATCAAATAGGGCGCTGGCCGATGAATTACCACCGACGCGATGCGAAGGATTACGCCCGCGAGCATTTCAAGGGCATTTGGGCGGCCGCATTGACGCCGTTTGCGCCCGACCTGGCGGTCGACGAGGCGGGCTTGCGCAAGAACCTGCGCCACTGGATCGACGATCTCGGCATCGACGGCGTTTTCGTCTGCGGCAAGCAAGGCGAGTTCTTCTCCATGTCGGTCGCCGAGCGCAAGCGCAGCTTCGACATAGCGGTCGAGGAGCTGGGCGGCCATCGCACGATCCTGTCGTGCTCGGATCAAAATCTCGACACCGTGATCGATCTCGCCAAGCACGCGCAGGCGATCGGGGCCGACTACATCGTGGTGCACGCGCCCGTGCTGCACTTCTCGCACAAGCAGGACGACACGCTTTACCAATATTACCAAACCATCAGCGAGCAGGTGGAGATCGGCATCGCGCTGTGGAGCCATCCCGACAGCGGCTACCTGATGAGCCCTGAATTGTGCGCCCGCGTCGCCGACATCCCGAACGTGGTGGCCATCAAATACAGCGTGCCGCGGGACATGTACGCGCGGCTGACGCGGCTTGCCGGCGACAAGATCTTGGTCAGCACCGCCTCCGAAGAGGAATGGTTCGACAACATCGTCGAACTCGGATGGCGGCTCTATCTCTGCTCGTCTCCGCCCTACCTGCTGCAGACCAAGGCGGATCGCCGCATGCGCGAATACACCGACCTTGCCTTCCGCGGCGAAATCGCGCGCGCGAAAGCCGTGCGCGACAGTCTCGATCCGGTGCGCGCGGCGCTTCGGCGCACGCGGCCGGCGGAAAAATTCCACGCCCATTCGAAATGCTGGCAGGAGCTGCTGGGCCAGACCGGCGGCGCGGTGCGCCGGCCGTTGCTCGAGCTCACGCAGGCGGAGAGAGACGCCACGCATCGGGCGTTCGAGAGCTGCGGCCTGAGACTCGGCGCGCGGAGCGAACGCTCGTCGGCGGCTTGATCGAAGGAGGAGACATGCGACGACTCCATGCCTTCAATTTTCAGAACTGGATCAACGAGAATCAGCACCTGCTCAAGCCGCCGGTCGGCAACAAGAAAGTATTCGAGGACGGCGAGATGACCGTGCAGGTCGTCGGCGGGCCGAACGAGCGTACGGACTACCATGACGATCCGGTGGAGGAGTTCTTCTATCAGCTCAAGGGCGACATGCTGCTCAAGGTCGTCGACAACGGCAATTTCTACGACGTCCCCATTCGCGAAGGAGAGGTTTTCCTGCTGCCGGCGCATGTCCGCCACTCGCCGCAGCGACCGCAGGAAGGCTCGGTCGGCCTCGTGGTCGAGGCGGCGCGGCCCGACGAGCTCGATGCCTTCGAATGGTATTGCTTCGACTGCCGAGCCTTGGTCCACCGCATCGAGGTGAAAGTGGAGCACCTGGTGAAGGACCTGCCGCCGCTCTACGAGGCATTTTACGCCGACGAAAAGGCGCGCAAATGCAAGAACTGCGGCGCCATTCACCCGGGCAAGCGGCCGCCGCCAGGGTGGGTGAAGATTTGACGGCGTCGGCCTCACCCGATCCGATATTTCTCCACCGCCTTCGCATCCCACGTGAGCCCGTTGCCCGGCCGCTGCGGCACGATCGCGAAGCCGTCCACGATCTCGAGCGGCTGCGCCAGGATCTTGTCGGCCCAATCCATATATTCGAGGAAGTGGGCGGTGGGGGTGGCCGCGAGCAGATGCGCGCTCACCTCGGGAAAAAGGTGCGAGGACATCTCGATGCGGTGGGTGGCGGCGAGCGCCGCGGCGCGCAGCCAGCCGGTGACGCCGCCGATGCGTTCGAGGTCGGGCATGACGTAATCGGCGGCGCCGGCCGCAAGCGCCACGACCATGGCCGAGCTTTCGGAAAAATTCTCTCCGATCTGGATCGGCGTCTCGAGCTCGCGCACGAGCGTTGCGTTGCCGGCGTAGTCGTCGTGGCGGATCGGCTCCTCCAGCCAATAGATGCCTTCTTGATCGAGCGCGCGGCCGCGTTCCAGCGCCTGCGCGAGGCTGAGCGCTTGATTGTAGTCGACCATCACGGCGATCTCGCTGCCGATGCGCTTCTTCACCGCGTGCAGCGCGGCGAGATCTTCCGCGAGCGTGGGATAACCGAGCCTGAGCTTGACCGCGCGAAAGCCGCGGGCGAGGAGTTTTTCCGCCTCGTCCGCCACCTCTCGCGGCGCCATCAGACCGAGGCCGCAGGAGTTGTAGGCGGGAATGCGTTTGGGACTGCTGCCGATGAGCGTCGCGAGCGGCCAGCCGCCGGCGACCGCCAGCGCATCCCAGGCGGCCACGTCAAATCCCGCCATCGCCATGCGCACGATGCCCTGCACCCCGATGAGCGCGAACCGCTCGGCGAGCTTGCTCCAGAGGTCGGCGGGCGCGAGGCGCTCGCCCTCGACCACACGCGCCACCTCCTCGAGGATCTTGGCGATCGCCGGCATCGCGGCCGGGAAATAACACCAGAGGTATGAGCGGCCGGTGACGCCTTCCTCGGTCTCGAGGTCGATGAGGAGCAGCGGGGCCTTGGTGATCACGCCGCGGCTCGTGCCCAGCGCGTAGGTCATCGGGACCTCGACCCCGATCGAGCGAATCGCGCGAATGGTCAGAAGCGGCGCCTGCATGGGCGAAAGCTTAAGTCGCCGCGGCCGCGACCGCAAAGTCCGGCAAACGCGATGGATACTGGCCAGCGCTCCCAGGTCCGCGCATAGTCCGGGTCCGCGCAGAGCCCAGTCCGCGTCTCGTCCAGCGCATCATTGTTGTTTCGGGAGAGCACATGCAGGGAAAAGTCACGCTCGAGGATCATTTCGCGATCGAAGCCACGCTCGGCGATTCACAACCGTTCGGTCCCCATGTGTGGCCGGAACTGCGGCACCGGCTTCTGGACTTTCAGGATCAGCGTCTGCGCCTGATGGACGCAACTGGCGTCGAGATCATGATCGCGTCGCTCAATGCGCCGGCGATTCAGGGCATCGCCGATGCCAAACAGGCCGCGGAGGTCGCCCGCCGGGCCAACGACGTCCTTGCGGCGGAGATCGCCAAGCGTCCCGACCGGTTCGTCGGCGTGGCCGCCTTGCCGATGCAGGAGCCGGAGAGCGCGACGCAAGAGCTTGAGCGCTGCATCAAGGACCTCGGATTCAAAGGCGCGCTCGTCAACGACTATTCGCAGACGAACGACCCGAACCGGATGGTGCATTATGACGTGCCGCAATATCGGCCGTTCTGGCGAACGGTCGAGAGCCTCGACGTTCCCTTCTATCTGCATCCGCGGCCGCCCTCGGTCCGCTCGCCGCTCTACGAAGGCCACTCCTGGCTGATCGGGCCGACCTGGAGCTTTGCGGCCGACACCTCGGTGCATGCGTTGCGGCTGATCGGCAGCGGCCTGTTCGACGACCATCCGCGGCTGCAAATCATCCTCGGCCATCTGGGCGAAGGACTGCCCTATTACATCTGGCGCATCGACAACCGGAACAATTGGATGAAGGCGGCGCACAAATACGCGGCGCGCAAACGGGTTGCGGACTATTTCCTTGCCAACTTCCATCTCACCACGTCGGGCCATTTCAGCACGCCCGCGCTGATCGACGCCGTGGCCGAGGTCGGGGCGGACCGGGTCATGTTCTCCGTCGACTATCCGTTCGAGGATTTCAGCGACGCCGCCGACTGGTTCGATCATGCCGAGATCAGCGAAGCCGATCGCCGCAAGATCGGGCGCACGAATGCGATGAAGCTGTTCAAGCTACCGGGGGCGTGAGCGCAAAGCTCGCGTCCGGAATGACGGACGCCTGCCTTGGCCTTCGTCCCGATCGATCACTTTTGGCGTCGGGCCAGTGCGGGCTCGAGCCCCGCGCTGCCCTGCGCATGAAGGGCGAGCACGTCGCGCACGGCGCGGTTCATCGGCGTCGGCACGCCGACCTCGGCACCGAGATCGACCACGCCGCCGGAGAGCCACTGCAGCTCGAGTGGCTTGCCCTGCTGCAGGTCGTGGTGCATCGAGGTCGTCATTTCAGGAGGCCAGCCGTCGAAGAATGGGGTGCGCTGTTCGGCGTAATCCGCGGGCAGCGCGACCCCATGCGCGCGGCCGACGGCGACCACCTCGCGCGCGAGGTCGAGCAGGAATTCTCGCGTCAGCGGGTTCGCGCGGATCGGCCCGATCGTCTGGCGCATGGCGGTGGTTGCGCCGGACATGGCGACCAGCGCCACGTATTTCTCCCAGATCGAGCGGCGGATATCGTCGCTGATCTCGGCGTTGATGCCGCCGCGCTTGCAGGCCTCGTAGAATGTCTCGAGGCGGGCGGAACGGCGCCCGTGGTATTCTCCAAACACAAGCCGTTGCAGCGAACCCGTCTGCGCGATCACGCCGGGCCGGCCGATATGGGTCCCGACATAGGCGACGCCGCCCATGAGCGCTTCGTCGCCGAGGATCGGCCGCAGCATATCGTCCTTCTGCACGCCGTTTTGAAACGAGACGACGCCGGTGCCGGGCTTCACGATCGGCAGCACTTGGCGCACGGCGTTCTCGGTGTCCCAGAGCTTGACGCAGAACATCACGATATCGACGGGGCCGATGGTGCGGGGATCGTCGGTCACGTTAACTTTGGGCAGATGGAGCGGCTCCGGCCCGCCTTCGACCGCGAGACCGTGCTCGCGCATGGCGGCAAGATGCGCGCCGCGCGCGACGAAATGCACATCGGCGCCGCCCTTGACGAGCCGGGCGCCGAAATAGCCGCCCACGCCCCCCGAGCCCATGATCGCAATTCGCAACGTGCTCTCCAACCGCAAGCCGACGCAGCAATACTGTGCCCGCGCTCGCACCTCAATCGGTTGGGGGCGCGGCCGCCTTGTGGGGCGGATACGCTCTGGGGCTCATGTCGGGTTCGCAAGCGTTCTTGCGGGCTTAAGCGGAAGTCCCCATATTGGGCTCGATCGGCCCGGCGGGCGCAATCCACCCGTCGGACGGTCAGGGGGCGCCGCAAGGGCCCCTCAAAGTCGCTTACGAGGGCTTTGAGACCATGTCCCGAGTTCCGTCTCTATCCAGCCCGTTCCTGCTCGGATTCGACGAGATCGAGCGTGCGCTCGACCGCGTCGCCAAGGCCGCCGACGGCTACCCGCCCTACAACATCGAGCGGATCGCCCGTCAGAACAGCCAACCCGAGCGTCTGCGGATCACGCTCGCGGTCGCGGGCTTCACGCGCGATCAACTCGACGTGACGGTCGAGGAGAGCCAGCTCGTCATCCGCGGACGGCAGCAGGACGACAAGGAGCACCACTATCTCCATCGCGGCATCGCCGCACGCCAGTTCCAGCGCACCTTCGTGCTGGCCGACGGCATGGAAGTATTGGGCGCGGACTTGAAGAACGGGCTCTTATCGATCGATCTCGCCCGGCCGGAGCCGGAACGGATCGTGAAGACGATCAGCATCGCGGATCGTGATTGAACCGGAGCAGGGCTCGACGCGTTAAATAGATAAGGAGTCGAGTGCCATGACCAACAACAGTATCACCTCCAGAGAACCCAAGATCTCGCCCGAAGCGCTTGCGCTTTTGGGCGGCGGCAAGATCGCCTACGTGAAAATGGTCCGCTCCGAGGACGTGCGGAAGCAATTTCCGCAGGCCCCGCAGCTTGCGCCGGGCACCTTGCTCTACGCGCTGCACGCGGCCGACGGCACGCCGATCCTGCTGACCGACAGCCGCGAGGCGGCCATCGCCAACGCCTGGAGCCAGGAGCTCGAGACCGTCAGCGTGCACTGAGGTTTCCCGCCCCAAACAATTTGCGGCCGACTGTGTGATCTAGGACACAGTAGAAACGGCCGCGTTAGCGCCTCAACCTCGCCAAGCGCAACATTTGGCCCCTCTGTGTGATCCCGGGCACAGTCAGCGCGGCCGAATTGAAGGATAGTGCACCTACGCGCGATCCCAGCGCGAGGAGCACGTGTCATGTTCGATCCGTCCGCAATGCCCCGCCCGGCGATGTCGACCGAAACATTCGCGGCCTTGGGTGAGAATCGCGTTGCCTATATCCGGGCGATCCGCTCTGAGGAGGTTGCATTCCTGTGCGCGGAAGCACCGCTGCTCCCAGCCGGTCACCGCGTGTTCGTGCTGCACGCGGCCGACGGCACGCCCATCATGCTCGCTCACAGCCGCGAAGCGGCCATGGCGGACGCGGCGGAACGCGAGATCGAAACCGTCAGCCTGCATTGAGCTGCGTTGGCAGCGGCGCGGAAGAAGGCGGCCAGAGGCTCGGCAACGCCGCCTTGCCTTTCTGCGAAAAATATCCCGCCGCGATAAAGCGAGCGACACCTTCATCGCCGATGCGCCGTCAAGCCGCCGAGGCCGACGGCATCGCGAGCACGGCATAGAGCGCGTCGGCGTCGCGTGAATCGCGCAACTTGCGGGCGACATCGGCATCGCGCAGGAGGCGCGCGACGCGCGCTAGCGCCTTGAGATGGTCGGCGCCGGCGGCTTCCGGCGCGAGCAGCAAAAACACGAGATCGACCGGTTGACCGTCGAGCGCCTCGAACTCCACGGGTCTCTCGAGTCGCGCAAACAGTCCGAACAGCTTACTGAGCTTCGGCAGCTTGCCGTGCGGAATGGCGATGCCGTTACCGACGCCGGTCGAACCCAGCTTCTCGCGCTGCTGCAGAATCTCCAGGATCGTTCGCTCGCTTTGACCGCAGAGTTCGGCGGCCTTGGCGGCCAACTCCTGCAGGACTTGCTTCTTGCTGTTGACCTTGAGCGCCGGAATGATGGCGTTAGGCGCGACGAGATCGGTGAGAAGCATGGACCTTTTCCGAAGGATCTGGAGGCTCAGCAGGGCCGGCATCGCAAAGGCGGCGGACCATAAGTAGCCGCTAGGAGGCCGTCAATGGGCGTCCGCGCGGCGATAAACCAGATTGACGCGGCCATGTCCAGCGCGACGCAACACGAGCGCCGGAGCGCGCCGTCGCGTCGAGTTCCTTCACGGCTTCGCTGACCGCGCGGCATTTCAAGCCCGTCATCGACTCGCAATCGTGAGCGGGTTCCACGCCGTTGCCTCCCGCTCGTCGCGCGCGCGCCGCGGTGACGACCGGCCTCGGCGCGTCGATTGCGGTGCGGGCCGCGCGCATCACGCCCGCGTGCTTGCCCATCGACGCTGACGATCCTTGCGCCGACGCTTGTAACGCCGCAGCCGCGTTTCGATGCGCACCGCTGCTTGATCGGCGCTTGCATAAGCGTCTGCCGCGAGCGCTTCCGCTTCGAGCACAATGCCCGAGTCGAGATGCACCACGCATTCGGTGCGGAAACCGAATCCCTCCTTACCGATGGTGACGTGCCCGGAAAACCCACCGTCGAAATATTTCGCCAGCGCCTCGGCGACGCGCGCATTGACGCGCTCACGCAATGCTTCGCCGACGTCGATGTTCTTGCCCGAGACGCGAAATGGCATGATCGCCCTCCGATGACCGCTGCCCGAACGATCCCGGCCGCGCACACGAACCGGCTTGCGCCGCACCTACGCGTTTTGCGCTTTCCAGCCGATTGCGGTTCGGCGCAGAAAACGCCTCAGCACAATATCAACGCCTCAGCACAATATCATAGAGGGGCGCGTCAGGGGGCCGCGCCCAGGGACGTCTGTTTCTCCCTCCGCCGCTGCACGGAGGAGGCAATTCGCATCGCCTCGCGATATTTTGCGACCGTTCGCCGGGCGATGTCGATGCCCGCCTCGCGCAGCTTTTCCACGATGGTATCGTCGGACAGTACTTGCTCGGGGCTTTCGGCGTCGATCAACTGTCTGATCCGGTGGCGCACCGCTTCCGCCGAATGGGCTTCCCCTCCGTCCGCTGCCGCGATCGCCGAGGTGAAAAAATATTTCAGCTCGAAGATGCCGCGGTTGGTCGCCATGTACTTGTTGGCAGTGACGCGCGAGACGGTCGATTCGTGCATGTCGATGGCGTCGGCGATGGTCTTGAGGTTGAGCGGCCGCAAATGCCGCACCCCGTGAACGAAAAAGGCGTCCTGCTGGCGCACGATCTCGGTGGATGCTTTCAGGATGGTTTTGGCGCGCTGGTCGAGCGCGCGGATCAGCCACGTCGCGGTCTGCAGGCAATCGGCGAGATAGCCCTTGTCTTTCTCGTTCTTCGCGGTCTTGGCGAGTTCGGCATGGTAGCTCTGGTTGACCAGAACCTTGGGCAGCGTGTCGGAATTGAGCTCGACGATGAAGCCGCCATCCGGCCCCAGGCGCACGAACACGTCCGGCACGATCGGTTGCACCAGAGTGGAGCCGAAGGCGAGGCCAGGCTTGGGGTTGAGTTTGCGAACTTCACCGATCATGTCGGCCAAGTCTTCCTCGCCCACGCCGCAGATGCGGCGCAAGGCCGCGAGATCGCGCTTGGCAAGCAGATCGAGATGAGCAACGAGCGCTTGCATCGCGGGATCGAAGCGATTGCGCTCCTTGAGTTGGATGGCGAGGCATTCCGTGAGATTGCGCGCACACACGCCGGGGGGATCGAAACCCTGCAGGATCGCCAGCACGGCGTCGATCTCGGCAGCCGGCGCGCCCAGCTTCTCAGCGACCAGCGCGAGATCGCCGTTGAGATAGCCGGCCTCGTCGACGAGATCGATGAGATATTGCCCGATCATGCGCCGCGCAGGATCGACCACCGCAAGCGCGAGCTGCTCAGCGAGATGATCAACCAGCGTGGCCTCGACCGAGACGAAGGCCTCGAGATTGTAGTCGCTGTTGTCGCGCCCGCCCACACCGGTGCTCGCCCATTCGGAATAGCCCGGGGGCGCCTCGCCGTTCGAGCGCGAGGTCGCGGCGTCGGCGTCGGCGGGAGGGACGTCGTCAAGCTCCGCCCCCGACTGTTGCTGGGCTGCGCCGTCGCTTCGGTCACGCCCCTCGGCCGCCCAATCCGTCGCGGCGGCACCCGGTGAAGCTTCACGATCGGCCCCGCGCCGCTCCCCATCCCCGTCATTCTCTCCCAGGCGCTCGAGTAGCGGATTGCGCTCGAGCTCCCCCTCCACGTAGGCGGCAAGGTCGAGATTGGAGAGCTGCAGCAGCTTGATGGCCTGCATCAGCTGCGGCGTCATCACCAGCGCATGGCTCTGGCGAATTTCGAGTCGTTGAGTGAGCGCCATCTCGTCCTTAAGGGGCGGCCCCCGGGGCCGGCCTCAACAGCATCAACTCAGCCCCGCAAGCGCGCAATAGCGATTGGTCCGATTTTTGCTTATCGGGTTCTTGGCCCGGTGTATACCAGGTCCACGGAGCTGTCGTTAAGAGGGGAGCAGAGGCGCTACAATAGCGGGGACAACCGCTAGTGTCCCGATTCCGAAGTTCGCATCATTGTGCCGCGGCCTCGTTTGCGAACTTCGGAATCGAAGGACACTAGCAACTTATTGATCTAGTGTGGCTTTGGTTCAGAAGTCCGCATTTCGGACTCACTGCAAGAATTCCGCATTTCGGACTCACTGCAAGAATGATGCGGGCTTCTGAACCGCCACACTTAGGCGCGGAAGTCTTCGCCGAGGTAGAGGCGGCGGACCTCGGGGTCGTTGACGATATCGTCCTTGCGGCCCTCCATGAGGACCTGGCCCGAATAAATGATGTAAGAGCGGTCGGTGAGGTCGAGGGTCTCGCGCACATTGTGGTCGGTGATGAGCACGCCGATGCCGCGGCTGGTCAAACGCCGCACCAGCCTCTGAATTTCGACCACGGCCTTGGGGTCGATGCCCGCGAACGGCTCGTCCAGCAGCATGTAATTCGGCCGACTCGCGAGCGCGCGGGCGATCTCCACGCGGCGGCGCTCTCCGCCTGAAAGCGCGATCGAGGGCGTCTTGCGACGGGGGGCGATCTCGAACTCGTCCAGCAGCGCATCGAGATCCGCCTCGCGGCGGCGGCGGTCCGGCTCCACCACTTCGAGGACCGCGCGGATATTGTCTTCCACGTTGAGGCCGCGAAAGATCGACGCTTCCTGCGGTAGATAGCCGATGCCGAGGCGTGCCCGCTGGTACATCGGAAGATGGGTGACGTCGTGGCCATCGAGCTCGATCTTGCCGCGCTCGGCCTTGATCAGGCCGGTAATCATGTAGAACGCCGTGGTCTTGCCGGCGCCGTTCGGCCCCAGCAGACCGACCGCCTCGCCGCGCCGCACGTAGAGGCTGACGCCGTTGACCACCCGCCGTCCGCCGTAGGTCTTTTCGAGGTTGTGCGCGGCCAAGTAGGCCTCTTGCCGCGCCGCCGGCGCTATGGCCTCTTGCCGCGCCGCCGGCGCTTGCGGGCGCGGGCGCGGCCGGGTGGCGGCGGGAGCCACCTTCTTGCCGCGGGCGAGCGCCATCGGCCCACCCAAAGAGGTCAGGCCGATATCCTGCCAGCCGCCGTTGCCCGCTCTTCGTCTGGGTTGAGGCGCGCGGCGATGTCGGAACAACGCGAGGATGTCGACCAAGCCTCTGCCCTCGAAACCGGGGTTCAACGCAATCCTTCGATGGCGAAGCCAAACATCGCCGACGGGAATGGGCCGCAGCGCTTTGTCAATTCCATGACACGATCCGAGCCTTGCCGATCAAGTGTGGAGCGCCCGATGTGATGTCCCAAAGTGCTTTCAACCGTTTTGCCGGCCACGACGGGGCGCGGCAGCGATCCGCGGTCGACGAGCGTCATCTTTTATCCGCGGTGTTGCTTTTCTCCGGGGGATTGCCTTTGTCCGCGGTGTTGCCTTTGTCTGCGGTGTTGCCTTTGTCCGCGCTGTTGCTTTTCTCCGCAGCGTTGCGCGGATCGGGAGGGCTTTGCGATCCCGATTTAAACAGGCCCTCGACCCGACCCTGATCCATCTTCGACACGCCGCTGGTGAGATCGACCACCAGCCGCTGCCCGCGCAGGATGTCCGTGCCTCGCGTCACGACGACATTCCCGACCAGCGTCACCGTGTTCTCGCGCATGTTGAAGGTGGCGGCATCCCCGGTCGCATTTTGATCCTTTTGAACCACCACGACGTTGCCCTTCGCCTCGATCCGGCGGATCTGCCGGTCGCCTCCGGGCCCCGGATCGGCTGCCTTGACGGGGCGCGGGCCGGTTTCCTCCTCGTAGAACACGACGAGCTGCTTGCAGCGCATTTCGGTGTCGCCTTGCAGCACGTACACGTCTCCGGTGAAGGTCGCCATCTTGTCCTTCTCGCGCAGCTCGAGTGCCGCCGCGCGGATCTTCACGGGTTCGTCGCGGTTCTGCGAGAAGCCCTGCAGCGCGTTCGGCGGACCTTGATTTTTCTGCGCCATTGCATCGGGCCCGCAGACCGCGCAAGCGACGACGACCCCCGTCACCACGAGCAGCGCGAACCAATTTCGCGTTCGACGCCCGCTCATGGCTTGCGCCCTCCGCCGGCGGTGGGGGTCGTGTTGTCCATTATCAAGGTGACGAATACGCCGCGCTCGAAACGCATGAGATCGCCGGAGTCGCGGACCTCCATGCGGTTGGCGTTGATGGTCCATGTCGCCGTCTTCACCTCGACCGGCTTGTCCGAAACGATGTTGCTGCCGCGGACGTCCACGACTGCTTCGTTGAGGAATGCCTGATAGCCGCTCGAAGACGTCACCACGATGTTCTGGGTAAGCGTGAGCTGCTCGGTCTTGGTGTTGTATAGCCCGTCCTTCGCGGTCGTTTCGAAGGTGACGTTGTCTCTCATCTCCATTGTCGCGCGGATGCCGTGCAGCTCGAGCATGTCCGGCTTGGTAACGTCCTGAGCAGCGGCCTGGGCGATCATGTCGTAGCGGCGATTGTCGCGCGTGACGCCGGCGAGGCGCGGCTGGTTCATCTTGATCTTGGTGCCGGACACGACCAGCGAGCCGACGTCGACGGGCAGGCCCGAGAGTGCGCGCAACGGCTTCATCAGAACTGTAAAGGCCACTCCCGAGAGGAAGACCGCGGCCGTGGTCAGTGGGACCGCGATGCGCAAGATGCGCACATGCCGGCTGTGGCGCACGGCGGCCCGGAAGGCTCGAGTCGTATCGGTACGGCCAAACCGCGCAGCAACGCGCGGCCCTCCCGGGTTGACCTCGGATACAGCCGTGAAAGAGTTCATCCCCGAGCCCCCGTCCGCCCAAGAGAATCAGGCGGCCCCACTCGATATTAGCCTCTTTTGGCGCCCCATGGTCGCTCCCAAATATGGCCCGGGCGCGGCACGGCCGCGCAGGACCACGACGGAGGATCCGGCCGGAAAACCGGGTCTATTGAAGGAGATAGCGCGGACAAGTTACCCAATTCATACGATTCCGAGGGCGGGGAATGCTAGGAATGGGCAAAGATGTCCTCGGCGGCCCAGCCGGCGAGGTCGAGCCGTACCCGGTCCGGCAGGAAGCGAAAACAGGCCGCCGCGAGTTCGGCGCGCCCCTCGCGGACGAGGATGGCTTCGAGCTTCTCCTTGAGCGCGTGCAGGTGCAGCACATCGGACGCCGCATAGGCGAGTTGCGCGTCGGTCAGCGCCTCGGCGCCCCAATCGGAAAGCTGTTGCTGCTTGGAGAGGTCGACGCCCAGCACTTCACGCACGAGGTCCTTGAGCCCATGCTTGTCGGTGTAAGTGCGCGCGATCCGCGAGGCGATCTTGGTGCAGTAGACCGGAGAAGCCATGACGCCCAAACGCCGCTGCAACACCCCGAGATCGAAGCGGGCGAAATGAAAGATCTTGAGGATCGTGCCGTCAGCGAGAAGTTTGGTCAGATTCGGCGCTGCGCTGGCGCCCGCCGGGATCTGCACCACGTCGGCGGAGCCGTCACCCGGCGACAGTTGCACCACGCACAGCCGATCGCGGATCGGATCGAGCCCCATGGTTTCGGTGTCGATCGCCACCGCGTCGCCGCGGTAGTGCGAGAGGTCGGGCAGATCGCCGCGATGCAAGCGGATAGTCATGACGGCTCACGAACGGGCGATGCTGCAAATCTGGTGCCCAGGAGAGGGTAGCCGATACCCTTGATCATTCCGAGGTTTCCGTTCCGGTGCGGGCAAATAACGCCCCTTTGAGCGGCAAAGAGAATATTCGCGGCCGCCCGGACCAACAAGCGTTTCCAATCACCGTCGCCGAATGGGACCGCAATAGCCGCGAGATCGTCCGCGTTGCGCTCGATCAGAACAACGGCCGGCACACAATTAACGCCACCTTATTGGCCGTAAAGCACCTGCCGGCGCTCGCCGACGCCATCGGGAAGGCGCTGGCGCGGGCAATCGAGTTGGGCCTTGTAGCAGAAGGGGGCGGCCAATGAGCGCGCTCGCCCTCTCGGCGACCGCAACGCGCGTGTATGACAGCATCAACGCCGTCACCTCGCCCGACGTACTCGATAACATCGCTCGCGCCGTCTGGCATGATTGGGGAAAGGGCGCGCTCACCGATGACGAAGCGACCTTGCTGACCGGGGCCATTGATCAGCGGCGCCCCATCACGTTCCACCGGCCGGCGCGCGGCGGCGCTGGCGCATACAACCCAGCGGGTCGATTGCTTGCTAGGATCGGCAGCAAGTTCACGCCGCGACCGTGCCGTAAGCGACTGTCGGACGAAGAACGGACCAAGCGCCGACACCGGAAACGGATGCTCGGCGGATCGAGCGCGCTGCCCGATACCCTCCGCCACCACTACACCGAGGGCGAGCGCGCCGCGCTTTTCATCGTCGCCGGCGAGGTGAAGCGCCACGGGATATGCGACCTGCCAATCGATGAGATCGCCGACCGCGCGGGTGTGGGAAAGACCACTGTGCAGAACGCCATGCATGAGGCCCGTCGGCTCGGACACGTCGAGATCACCGAGCGCCCGCAACGCGGCGCCAAGAACCTTCCAAATGTGGTGAAAGTCACGTCCAGCGAATGGCTTGCCTGGATCCGGCGCGCCGTCCGCAGCGCAGCGGGATAGGGTCCAATTTTCCAAAAATGTGAGCATCTCAAAGAGCACAGAAAAGAAAGAAGCCAGCGCTGAGCGTGTTGAGAGGCAGCAAAGGGCTGTCCAAGTTAGGCTGGGACGCGGCCACCTCATGCCAGGTGACCGTTCTACAGGTCTACAGTCTGGCGTCGGTTGCGAGCCGCGAGGCTGCGCGCGACGGCTGCGGGCGGGAGTGCTGAATTCGTAGGCAAAAAGCGATTCACAGCGATTCACCGGCGACTCATTTCG
>WNGJ01007632.1_pt1 | contig 14929 bp, 10 predicted proteins | sample 5400611 | NCBI WGS metagenome assembly WNGJ01 (sample SAMN13153375, study PRJNA577476) | soil metagenome | isolation source: 40 cm soil or saprolite under Garry oak tree replicate 1 | place: USA:California | collected 2016-06-15
GCTCGGCGCCATCACCGTGAAGCTCGAGCTGCCTCCTTGGAGCGTCGTGTTGCATCTCGGCACGGCGATGCTGCTGCTCGCGACGTTGCTGGTGGCGGTGCGGGGTGTGGGGGCGCAGCATGCTGCGCCCCTACAACTGTCTCTCCCGGTCCTCGCGTTTGTCACCGTGCTCTTCGGTGCGCTCACCGCGAATCTTGGCGCCGCGGCCGCGTGTGGTGGATTTCCGTTGTGTAATGGCCAGATCTGGATCACCGCCGGGCCGCTCGCGGTGATCCAGTGGATCCACCGGCTGCTCGCCTACTCGCTCGCGATCGCGGTCGCCGTCTGGGCGATACGTTCGCCGGGACGCGGGCCAAGGCTCGTCGTCGGGTTGGTCGTGCTGCAGATCGCGATCGGCGCGGCGACGGTCTTGCTGGGATTGCCGCGGGGACTCCAGGCGGCACACGTCGCGGTAGGCGCGGCGCTGTGGGCTGGAGTGATTCTTGCTACCCGAGAGCCACAAAAGGCCCCGAGTGCAGCTTCGGGGCCTTTCGGTGCGAGCCGTCCCGGTCGAGCTACGGCAGGCGGATGATATCCACGAAATAATTCGCTGATGGCGTGCCGTCGTAGTTCTCGATGACGAACCACCAGGTTCCCGGGCCGTACTTCCTATTGTTCGTGATCTGCGGCTTCGCTCCCGTGGCTCCTCCGAATCCCTCAAACGCGCAGGGATCGCCGGTGTTGGGGTCGAAGTTCGCAACTGTCGAGTCCGAGCACACCGTCAGATCGACATCCGGTGCTGAGGCGGTGCCGGTCCAATTCACACGGAACCGAACGCGCGTCGAGTCGGCGAGCGTGAATTTGATGATGGAGCAGGGTCCCGCGGAACCGAAGGCGAGCAACACTTCGGGACATACCGCGCTGTTCCCGGCAATGGTCGTCACGATGGCGTGCGTCGTGTCACTCGCTGTTGCTGGGATCAGACTCGTAAAATCCGGCGCGGTCTGCCACGAGTCGACACCAGGCCACTGATTGCCCGACTGCGTGATCGTGTTCGTCGTCGGAAGCGAGACGATGAGACCGGGCACGTAACTGACGGCGACGCCGTTGATCGTCGCCACCCCGTTCGCACCGAACGGCACGAGGACCTTGACGCTCTCCGCTGTTGTCGACACTAGCGTCGCGGGCCGGCCACCCACCGTCACAGAGACCGTCGCCACGTTGAACTTCAGGAGATTGGTGGAAGAGATCTTCAGGGTGTCGCCGCCCGCCAGCGTACTCGCCGAAAAGGCACCGCTGAATCCCTGCGGCAGTACTGCAACTGCGATTGTGTCTGTGACGCCTCCGGAGGAGGCGGTCACGCACGTGGGCGCGGCCGATACCGCAGTGACGATCATCCGGTCCGACGTATGAGGGATCGGATGATAGCTCGTGTCCTTGACGACGGTCACATCCCCAGTGCAGGCCGCGAACGTAATGGGAACGTCCAGCGGTGTTGTGCGCGCATCCAGGACGGACGACGTCACAGCGGCCGTTGTTCCTATCGGCATCTGCAAATAGGAGAAGTTGCTCACCACCTGCGCCGGCGTCCCGTCGGAATCGGAGAGCGGATCGCTCTTGCAACCCCCGACGGGAAGCGCGGCAACGGCCAGGACGCCGAAGGCTCCGAAAAGACGACGATTCATGCGACCCTCTCTTGATGTTTTCCCATGTGGTTAAAACCGCTGGACGTCCTGCACACCTTCCGGGCCGAGCAACGACTGCCAGTTAGGCCGGCTCGGCTCGCGGCGGTCATCCGTCCAGATCAGCGCGTAATTTCCAAACTGCGTCAAATCCATGAACACGTACTTGAGCAGTCGCCCCGACGAATACTTCCAGACTTCGTACGGCAACGTGTTGCCCGCCTGCGGCCGCTGCATGACTTCCTGCGGTGGCCCGTACTTGATGAAAATCCGTCCCCGATCCGTTCGCCATCCCGGGATCTCGGCGGCGCCGCCCTCGCGGTAGCGGCGGTTCGCTTCGCCGATCCGGCCGTAGAACGCGGCCTGCAGCTCGTTGGCCGGCGTTCCCGCGGATGGGTCCCGCTTCGTCCAGAAGCGCCGCAGGAACGCGCGCTTCCCTTCGACCGTCAGCGAGCTGTAGATCCCCGTCTCGTCCGACGTCATCAAATAGATCAGCGGCGCGTACAGCGTATCGAGCGTCGCCTCGCTCTTGCCCTCGAACACATCGGGCGGCGGGGGAGGCTCCACCAGCGCGACCGACTCGAGCCCGCCCATGCGGAACGGCGCGCGCCGCGCGGCCGTCGTATCCCTGCCCTGCACCACCACCTCGAACCCGTACTCGCCGGGTGGGAGTCCCGCCAGATCGATCATCGCTCGCGTGACGCCGCCGCCCGCCCCAAACGGCACCTGCTGCGCGGGCGTCGCCACGACGGGCGTTCCGTCCGCCCGCAGAATGCGCACACTCACGGCCGCCGTCTCCGCCGGCTGTCCTACTCGGCCCCCCCCGTACCACTCGAGGTAGTAGCCGACTTGCGCCTGCTGCGGCGTGAGCAGAGGTCGCACCGCCGCTTGCACGATGGCGCTCCCTTTGCGCAGCTCTCCCGAGGCGAGCGTCGTATCGCCACCCACCGCCGCGCGCATTGCCGTGGCGAGCAGCAGATCGGACGCCGCCGGTTTGGCCGCGAACGCGGTGAGCGGGACCTGCTCCCGCGTCACGCGCCCCGACGCCGAATCATGCACGGACACTTCGACCGTGTACGTCCCGGGACTCGCCGCGAACATGAAGTGCTCGAGCGTCGATCCCCGCGCGGTGCCGAGCATGCGGGCCGGAAGACTCCGCGTCCACGACTGCTCGACCAATTGGAGATTCGCGCTGTCGCGCACCGAGATCGCGACGCGATACGCCGCCACGCCATTCGGGCCGCGCGTGAGTGTATCCAGCGCCGTAAACGGAATCCTGGCAAACCCGTCCACGACCGTCTGGCCTCCCGCGCTCCGGTAAGAGCGCGTCAGCCCGATCTCGAGACTCTGGGCGGCAGCGCCGCCGGCCCGCTGCGCCGCCAGCGCTGCCAGCACCAGAAGCATTTTTCCCAGCTTCATCTACGTCTCAACGCCGATATAACGGCTCCCCTCCCTCGCTCCTACCAGCCGACGCTGAAGCTGAGGAAGTTCACGGAGCCGAGTGTGCCGAGGCTCTTCCACGCGTAATCGAAGCCCAGACGTGTCTGGCCGCGCGCGTATTCGAGCCCGCCGCCCAGTGACAGCCCGTCCGCGGTGAACGTGCCGCTGCTCTCCTTGGTCGGTATCCCGATGACCAGGTCGTTGACCTGGTTATCGGGCTGAATCGTATAGCTGCCGCGCGCCGCGACCGAGAAGCCGCGTTGCCCGATGTTCTGCATCGCCCACTCGAAGCCGGCGCCGGCGCCGGGCTTCGTGTTGTTGGGCTGCGTGAATTCCGACAGCACGGTCAGGTGGTTGGAGCCCTGCGCCACGAGATCGAGGGCCACGCCCACCCGGAACAGCACGGGCAGGGTCCAGGAGCTCGTCGACAGCGCCGCTGACTGCGGCTCCTGCGGCACGTCGACGGTGCCGAGCGGCGGCTGCCGCGTGACACCGACGATGAGGTCTTCGCCGCTGTGCTGCAGGTTCGTGCCGAGGTTCTGGATCACGAACGACGCGCGAATCGGCCGCGCGCCCACCGAGGCGTGGAAGTTCGTTCCGAAATCGACGGCCACGCCGTTGGCCTTGGCGGTGCCGAGCCGATCGTTGATGAACTTGAGTGTGACGCCGGCGGAGAAACGATCCGAGAAGTTCTGCGCGAGCGTTCCCGAGATGAAGGTCTGCCGCACCGAGTACGTGCGGCCATTCCCATCGGGATCGGTAAGCGTGTAAATCGGCTGGTCGCTGAACCCGAACGAGCCGAGGCTGAGGCCCACCGAGCGCACGCCGCCCGCCATTGGGAAGGCGATGCCGGCCCACGCGTACTTGGTGTCCGCGATGTACTGGCTCGTCGACAGCATCACGCCGGGACGGGCGAGCTGCGCCAGCCCGGCGGGGTTGTAGTACATCGCGGTGACGTCGGTCGAGAGCGCCGCGTACGCGCCGCCCAGCGCCGTGCCGCGGGCGCCCGCTCCGAGGAGCAGGAACTCCCCGGAGGCGCCGCCGTAGGCCGTGTTATCCTGGGTGCCCTGCTGTGCTGCTGCCGGAGTGACCAGCACCGCCGCGAGCATCATCGCGCCGCAGGCACGCCACAAATGATTCGTCATGTTGTATCTCCTCATGGCGCGAAGTTGACGACGGTGAACCGGCCGACTTTCGTCTTGCCGTCCGGCGCCTCGACGTGATAGAAGTACACGCCCGACGCGACGAACTGATTGTTCCGGTTCCGGAGGTTCCACGTCAGCAACCCGCCACCGCTGGGATCATTGTGCGTCAGCACGTTCACGAGCACGCCGCTGACCGAGTAGATCCGCACGATCGCCTGCGCCGGCAGGTTCACGAACTCGAGAACCTTGTTGTTGGCGTTCGTTTCCAGCGCGTTCGACACGTAGTACGGATCGGGCACCGTGTGAATTCGGTTCAAGTTCGCCGCGGTCGTTGCCTGCGGATTGAGCGTGGCACCCGTGTAGATCACCCGCACCGTCAAGCCGGGCACAGCCGGTGGCCGGACGTCCGGGGTAAACGCGAAGCTGCCGGGCGTCCCGGTGATCACGCCCGAGTAGTATCGCGCGTGCCACACGGTGCCGGCGGCCGGCAGGCTGGCCATCTGCATGAGGAAGAAATGGCCGGCGAGGTAGAAGATGAAGCCGTTCCCGGTGGTCGTGTACGCCGCGGCCGCCGTCTGCGCGAAGCTCGACGCGGTGTCGCGGATCGCGATGGGGCTCAGCGTGGCAACCTGCTTCAGCTTAGCCGGGACCTGTGCTCCGGCGCCGCAATCGATCTTCGTCGTATCCTGGGGATTGGCCAGGAACTCCGGCATCGGATCGACGCAGAAGATGTCGGACCACGTGAGCAGGCCGTTCTTCGCGTCCCGCGTCAGACTCTGATTTACTACGCCAGTGAACGACGCTTGGGTCAGGATCCCCCAGCTCGGCCCGACGATGCTGTCGAACGGCACCGGCACGCCGTGGGTGTCATCCCATACCGTATCGATCGCTCCCGCCGTGCCCCAGACGACATGGAAATCCGCCGCCCGAGTCACCGTAGCCAACGCCCCGTCGAGAATTCGTTTCGGAGAGTTGGCCACCGTATAGTAGGCCTCGATGTTCGCCAGCGTCACGCCGGTCAGCTGACCCGCCGTGTTGGTGATATTCGGAACCTTGACGGTGCCGGCGCACGAGCCGCTCGCCGGAGCGCAGTTGCCGCCGTTGGGATTGGCGGGTGGCGTCGCACCGCTCCACCACCGCGGGCCGTTGAACGAAGAGTTGGAAGGCTCTGCGTTCGCCTCGGCGCGTCCCCACAAATTCGTCCGGAACACGCCCGCCAACGTCACGCTGGTCGTGCCGAACAGTGAGTACGTCTGATCGCCGCCAAACCGCGAGGATTTCGAGGAATCGAGCTGTGTGGCTTCGAACGACGCTCTGGCCGTCGTATCCTCGATGGAGCCGGCGAATACTGCCGCCGGCTGAATCGGAAGAATGAACTGCACGGGTGCCCCCGCGCCCTGACCGGTCATATAGTAGACCGCATCACGCGCGTGGCCGGCGAGCACGTCCATCTCCTGCATGCCGACATGGAGAGAGTCAATCCTGACCGTCAGAGAGCCATTCCCCAGGACCTGCGGGAACAGCGAGGCCAGGCTGACCTGAATGCCGTTCGTGGGCGGAATAGGCGCCGTAAAGTTGCCCGTCGTCGCGTCGACTGTGTATGCGCCCGTGGTACTCAACGTAGACCCATTCGCCGCCAACAGCTCCTGGGTCAGGGTACCCGCAACCTCCTGGCCGGACGGGGCGCGTGGCGTCACCGGTTTGGTAATACGCGTGGACTCGAGCGAGCTCGGGCCCGACTTCACGGAGTTCACGTCGAACGCCGTGACCGTGTACTGGTAGGTGAAGCCGTTCCGGACGTCGTTGTCCGTAAACGCGAACGTGATGCCGGTGTTCGTGAGCCCGGGGAAACCATGTCCCCCGCCCGTGACCGCCGTATCCGCCGTGAGGTTGAGGACGTCACCGTTGGCCAGCGCCACCCGGTCGCCCGCCTTGACCTGGATGATGTTGCCGGCGAGGGGCGTGGCGAAGTTGGTCGTTTTCACCCACGACGTGTCGAACGTGACCGGGCAGCTCGCCTGGATTCCGAGCTCCGGCGCGCACCGCACGCCGGACGAGATTGCGCCGGTATAGTCGATGATCGTCGTGCCGGCGTAATCGAACTGAGCCAGCAGCGTCAACTCGCTCGAGGTGCGGCCCCGATAGATGCGGTACCCTTCCACGTCGAATTGCCGGAAGTTCGGGTCGTACAGCGCATTGTGCGTGCTGTCGATGCTGATGATCACGCCGAGCGCGTCTCTCGTCGTGTCGACGTTGTACGGCCTGCTCGCGATGTTGTAATACAGATCGCCACCGCACACGCCGCTGGCCGGCGGTGCACCAATGCAGGGGGTTTCCAGCTCGGTCTCAGTGCGCTGCCAGACGACCGTCGCCGCATTGTCGCCCGGCACCAGGAAGAATTGCGGGGCCGTGGGCGCGTTGGGGAGCAGGAACTTGGCATCGAACACGGCTTGTGCGACCAGCGCCTTGTTCAGCAGCGAGCGCGGCGTCGTCACGACTTCTTTCTGCTCGATGATCTGGTTGCCGTTCGCGTCCCGCTGCGTCACCCACCCGGCGACGCGATCGATGAGCCGGATCCTCGTCGTATCGGCAAAAATCGAGTCGCCGGTGAACGGGATCCCCGGCGTGATGTCGCCGCCCGGGGAGACGCCCGGAACCTTCACCGGCGCGGCCTGAATGTATGCGACAACGATCGTCGTGGATGCTCCCGGCGGCAGATCAAACGGCCCCGACGCCTGATAGAAGCGCGCGTCGGCCTGCGTCTGCACCAAGGCGCACAAGTGCCGCGCGCGCGCGACCGCCGCATTCGTGAACGGGGTGCACTGAATATCGCCAGCTCCCAAGAAGCCGGACAATCTGCGATAGAGCAGATGATCACCGACCGCGTCCGGGAAGGTGCCCCCGTTGGTCGTATTCGAGAACAACGTCAGCCCGACCTGCACCCCCGGTGAAGACTCCGGCGACTTGAGGTATTTCACGCCGATGAATCCCGGACCGGCGAAGAACGGATCGCCGAAGATGTCGTTCGGGAAGCGCCAACCGACTTCCGGCAGGAACGTCCCCGAGTATTCCGACCCGATGTTGAACGGCAGGAACGCCGTCGCGTAGTTCTGCGAGAACACGGCGACGTCCGCGTCCATGCCGAATGCGGCGTAGAGGTTCTTGATCGTGTAGCCGCCGTCGGGAATCTGGATCCCGAACTTCGTCTCGTTCTGGTCCTGGAACTGCGCGCCGACGGCCGCCACCTCGGCCTGAATCGCGGGATCGAGGGCGGCATAGGCGCCGGGATTCCGCGCCGTCACGTTATAGAACGTGAACACGAAGTACAGAATGTCTTCGTTGCCGGACGGGAAGTTCCACGACATCGAACGCTGCTCGACCATGATCCCCATCGGGTGCGTGCGGCCGCCCAGGTTGACCGGACTGCCTTCCCAATACCGCACCCACGAATCGCCGTCGGAGATCTTTTTCTGACCAATCAGGTTGGCGTCGTAAATGGCCGGGTCGCGCACGATCGCGCCGTTCGGCCAGTCCTGCAGATCCAAGGGATCGAGCGAGTTGTAGACCTGACCCAGCGGATCGCCCGCGATCTGATCGCCGCGGGGATCGAAGAAGAACGCGCCGGCGGTGTCACCTTCCCAGGAAAACCCGGCCGCGGGGTCCACGATGCCGGCCAGCTGCAGGCCGGAGTTGAAGATGTATTGATCCGGCGTGCCCTTCGGCCAGAAGCCGCCGCCGCCGACCGGCGAGCCGGAGAACGCGACGCACACCTGGCCGATGTTGTCGATGCCGCACGCGATGCGATTGGCTTCGAGCAGCAGGCCGGAGGTCGCGAACAGGTTGAGTGCGCGTCGTCCCGGCCGCGGCGCCGGCTTCGCGACAGCGACGGAAGCCAGCCCGAAGGCCGCGAGCGACAGCAGCGCGCTCGTGCGCACGAAGCGATTCCACACAGTTGAACGCATGATCACCCCTCAAGTTCAGAGACTAGGCGGGCGGTGCCGGAAGCAACCCGGCACCGCCCGAAGTAATCCTTAGAATTTCAGCTCAAATCCCAACCGCACTTGACGAGCCGGCGCGTAGAACCGCCACGAGCCGAAGAAGGAATCGTAGAACGTGTTGAATGCCCGCTGCTGCTCGGACAGCGTGTACAGCCCGTCCCCGTTTCCGAACCGGGCTTCCACCCGTTGCAGCGACAGGCAGTTCAGCTGGCTTGCCCACGCGCCGCAGCTCGTGAGATCCACCGACTTATCTGCCCCCAACGCTCCCGCGTCTCTCGCTTCGCCCCAGAGCGAGGCGTATTCGCCCGAAACCTTCTCGGGTGAGCCGATCGTCTTTTCCCGATGGAAATCGTTACGAACATCTCCGGTTTCGGCGAACAGATTCACGATGTTGCGGAAGTTGAACAGGTTGCGGACATCCGCATAGAGCGTGGCATCGAGGCGCCCAATCCGAACACCCTTGTTCAAGCGCAGATCCACGTTCTTGGTCCACGGCATCTCAAAGGAGTTCAAGCGTTCTCCCGACGGCGTGCGCCCGCCCAATCCGAAGTTCAGGTGCGAAGCGGTTTGCCCGTCCCCGTTATTCACGAGCCGGGTGTACGGCAACCCGCTCTGCACGCGGAACGTCGCAAAGACGCCCACGTCCCGCAGGATCGCGCCGATCGTCGTGCCCTTGCGGTAATCCGGCGGTAGCTGCAGCGCGACCGAGCCCGCCAGGTTATGCGTCCGGTCGTCGTTCGTCCGCTGCGCGGCTTCTGCCGGCGGCGTGCGATCGCCCAGGCCTGAGACCTGCCGGGCGAAGGTGTTCAGGTACGAGAACGGATCGGACCCGGTGTTCTTCGACACCTGGAAGGTGTAGGCCACCGAGGTGCTGAGGTTGGTGCCGACCCGCCAGTCGAACTTGGTGTCGATACCGCGCGCGTTCCCGAAGTCGCGGTTCGTGAGCACGTTGATGCTCCCGATCTTCGTCGAGTCGCGCGGATCGGGGAACGGCAACACGCGGGCCGCGTAGTCGGAGACCTTGTCCTTGTTGTACGCCGACACGTCGAGCACCAGGTCCTGACTGAAGGCGTGGCGCACGCCGAACTCGAACAGGATCGACTTGCCGAAGTCCAAGTCCCGACCGGCGACGTCGTTCGTATTGGTGAACGACAGGTCGTTGTTGATGCCGGTCATCAAAGTCGTGAACTCCGGCGACTGCACCTGATGCGCGTACGACAGGCGGAAGCCCGTGTGCTCGGTGATCGGGAACGACACCCGCAGCCGCGGCGAAATCGCGTGGTGACCGACTGCCGGTGTGAACGTGCGCGCGATCGAGTTGGCGTATGCCGTGTCGTTCGTCGCGCTCGCCGGGTTCCAGTTGGCCGCGCCGGCGGACGAGATGTACAGCGGCGTATTCGAGAAGAGCGCCTTGCTGTCGTAGTAGTCATACCGCGCGCCCAACTCGAGCACGACGTCGCCGAGGTCGAGTCGATCGGCGGCGAACATGCCGTATTGAACCGGATGCACGAGGTAGGCATCCATGAAGATCTGGCGCGCCAGGTTGCTGCTCCAGTAGGCCAGGTCGGTTTTCTTGGCGTCGCCACCCAGCGTAAAGCGGTGATAGCGGTTCGCCTGCCAGTCAACCACCACGCGTCCCGTGAGACGCGTCTCCTGCATCGTGGTCGCCCCGGTGGCGAAGCCGTCCGTCGGCCAGAGGTTCCCGGTCGACATGCCGTACGGATTGCGACGCCCGTGCTGCAGAACGTCCGGTGCCGTCTCGGGCGTCAGCGGAATGCCCCGCGAACCGGAGTTGCTGCGCAGGTCGCGGATCGTCTGGTCGTTGATCGGGAACGGGAAATTGTCCATCCCCGAGAATCTCAGCGAGCCGAACATCATGCCCAACGCGGGATTGCGCGAGTCCGCCTCCGACCTCGGATCGAGCGGCCCATCGAGGGCGCGATCACGTGCCCACGAAAGATTCGCGTTGATTGCAAGCGAACGCTCGGCGCTGCGGCTGACCTGGTGATTCAAATTCAGAATCGCCATGCGCTCCCAGGTATGCGTGCCGCGATAAATCGATGGGTCATTCAGATTGCGGCCGGGATTTGTCCGGTTCTGATCGCCGTTCGCAATTCCGGTCAGCGACAGGCTGGAGCCGCTGCCGTACGTGTACTGCAGCTTGCTCTGCAGCTGCATCGAGGTGGACCAGTCCATCGCCCGGCGAATGCCCTGGCACTCGACGCCGTAGTTATTGCGGATCTCCTGCGCCACCGCAGTGGCCGCCGAGCCGAATGAGCCGCAATTGCCGCTGTACTGCGCGTAGCGCGGCAGCGCGATCGTCGAAACGCTGCCATTCGGTTCGGTCTGGGGCACGAGCGTATCGACGCCGGCCAGTGCGAATATCGGTTGGTTCTCGGCGCCCATGCCGCGGGGGGTGCCCGCACCATTATCGATGCCGGGCACGTGGTTGCCCGATAGCGTGCCAAAGAGGACGGCTGATCCGAAGAAGCGCAGGTTCGTCACGCCGGGGACCGGCCCGCCGACCGAGCCTTCAAACCGGTTGAGACCCTCGGGGTTCGACGACGCGTTGTCCGTCTCCCACGAGCCGGACCCCTGCAGCGTGTTGCCGCCGGCTCGCGTCGTGTACGAAATCACGCCCGACTGCGCGTCGGAGAACTCGACGCCGAGCGCGCCCGTCGTGACGGACGCCTCTTCGATGGCGTTCGTCCCGAGGTTGACGCGCGACGCGCCGCTATTTGTTCCACGCACGGGCGCGCCATCAATGTAGACGTTGGCCTCACCCGGCCGGCCACCGCGAATCGACACGCCCGCCGTTTGGTCGGACTCGACGACGCCCGGCGTCAGCGAGATGACCGACCGCACGTCATCGATCGGCAGATGATCGACCAGATCACCAGCGATGATGCCCTTCGAGGTCACCTGGTCCCGCGGCACGATCGGATTCGCCGCGGCGGTGACCGTGATGCCCGTCAGCACGACGGCCGAGGACTGCATCTTGACGTCCTGGGTGATCGTCTGCCCGCCAAGCACACGAACGTTGCGCACTTCCGACGGCGCGAAGCCGATGAATTGCGCGCGCAACGAATAGGTGCCGACCGGCACGTTGTTGACGAAGTAGTAGCCCTTTTCGTTGGTGACTGCGCCAAACGAGGTGCCGACGACGAACACTTGCGCGTTCGCTACGGCTGCGCCCGCCTGGTCGGAAACCGTGCCTTCGATCTTTCCCGTCGTTTGCTGGGCCGCGAGCGGCGCTGCGACGACCGCTACCGGACAGAATTGTGACGCCGGACACGTCACCTCCCTTCGGTGTAAGCCGAAAAGACGGCATGACTAAGCATGTTGGGTAAGCTCGCCGGGCATTTCAGAACCGTCAAGACATTGTCACGTCAACGTCTAGCGTTCGTATCGCCCCGGGCGCGTGTCCATTTGGGTGGACAGGGCTCATCCAACGGCGGGCGAACATGCGCCCGATTCACCCACCCCGCAAGAGGCCCCCAGGCACCCGACGGCTAGACCAAAAACAGCTCCCGCTGCGGCTCGGCGGGCGTCACGAGCGGCCCCGTTTCCTCCACGAAGACGTTGATTTCGGTGCGCATGCCGAAGCGGCCCGGCAGGTAAATGCCCGGTTCGACCGAAAACCCGACCCCCGCGATGACGGTGCGCTCGTCCGCCGTCTCGAAGTTGTCGAGGTGCGGGCCGGAGCCGTGCAGGTCGCGATCGATCGAATGCCCGGTGCGGTGCACGAAATACTCGCCGAATCCGGCCTTCGTAATGACGGCTCGCGCCGCGTCATCGAGCGCGGCGCCGGTCACCGGGTCCTTGTGCTTCCACCGTTCTCGCAGCAAAGCAACCGCTGCATCCCGGGCATCACGCACGACGCACCACGCACGACACACGTCTTCACTCGGCTCCCGTCCCGCGAACGCCATCCACGTCTGATCGGCGAAGACGCTACCGGGTGCGACGCCGGCCCAGAGATCGAGCAACAGCACATCGCCGCGCGCGAGGCGCCGATCCGCACCCGCCTTGGGCTCGTAATGCGGATTCGCGGAGTTCGCTTGAAAGCCGACGATGGGCGGATGATCGGTGACGAGCCCCGCGCCGGCATAGGCGTCCATCACGCGGGCCTGCACCGTCGTTTCACGCACTTCGGCGCCGCGTGCCAGCTCGCTGCCGGCCCAGCGCAGGGCTTCCGCCGCGATGCCGGCGATCGCCTGCGCCGCGCGCCGATGACCCGCCAGCTCGTTCGCCGACCAGCGCGCCGCGAAGCGCGTGATCAGCGCGCCCGACGAGACGACGCGCGCGCCGAATCCCTCAATCAGTTCGACGACGCCGTGCGGCACGCGATCGAGGTACGGCACCGCGTCGGCCGGCGAGACTTCCATCGCGAGGGTCTTGCCGGCGACGAGCGCGCGCAGCTTGTCGTGGAGCTCGCGCCACGCCGCGTACGGGCGCACCTCGCCAGGGAATCCGTCGAACGAGGCGAGCTCGATGCGGTGCGCCAACGCGATGGGCTTGCCGTCGCGCGGCAACAGCACGAAAAAGCGGCGCGTCCCCATGCCGTTGATGCCGAGCACGCGCGTCGCGGCGGGATTGATGCCGTGAAAGTCGTACAACAGCCAACCGTCGGCGCCCATGTCGCCGAGCAGCTCGCGCAGCGCGGGGAAATCGAACTGGTCGAGGAGGCTCATTGGTGCCGGGGATCGGGGCCGGCGGCGCGCCACTCGCATCCCGCGCCGCCGCGCGCGCGGCAGTCGACATGCACCATCGCGCCCTCGTAGCCGACGAGCAGCCGCAGCAGCTCGACCAGGCCCGCGCCGTAAAACCCGCAGGCCGCACCGTCGGGTGTCGCCTGAATCGCGATCGGATCACTCACCCGCGCGACCGGCAGCCGCTGCTCGCGCAGCAGCTCCGCGCCGAGCACCGTGCGTGCCGCGCGGCGCGCCGCGCTGTGGCCGAAGAGGCGCGACACCCACGACATCCGTTTCACCGCGCGGCGCGCCGCGCGGCGGCCCGCGTCGGCGAATACCAGATCGGCGTCGGGCCGCCGGCCGACGAGCCGCAGCAACGCCTCCACGTGCGACGGCTCGACGCGCGCGTCGCGGCGTACCAGCTGCTCGAACTCGGCCAGCTGCATGGCGACGGTGGGCGAAAGGCCGAGGCGCTTGACCAGCAGTTCTTCGGCGAACTCGGTGAGCCCATCCTCGACGGGAGTATCGAGATTCTTGACCGCCTCGAGGACGGCGAGCGGGACGATGCTGTGCACCACGGAGCGCGAAACCTACCACGGGGCGATGCCCAACCCTTCCCCAGAGGTGTCTCCGCCAATCGACGAGAAGCGCGCCAGCTTCGAGCGCGAAGCGCTGGTGCATCTCGACGTGCTCTACCGCGTGGCCCTGCGCCTCACGGCCAATCCCTCGGACGCCGACGACCTGGTGCAGGAGACGATGCTCAAGGCGTACCGCGCCTGGGACCAGTACGAGAAGGGAACCAATGCGAAGGCGTGGCTGCTCACCATTCTGAGGCACGCGTTCATTAATGAGTACCGCCGCCGCAGCCGGCATCCGGAGACGGTGGACGTAGACACCATCGAGCCGTATGCCGTGTTCTCGGAGGTGCAGGACGACGACCCGCAGGGCGCGTTTTTCGATCGCATCGTGGACGATCAGGTGCTGCGCGCCATCGACCAGCTGCCGGTGGCGTTCCGGGAGACACTCGTGCTGAGCGATGTCGAGGGGATGTCCTATCAGGAGATTGCCGGCATTCTCCAGGTGCCCGTGGGCACCGTGAAGTCGCGGCTGTTCCGTGCCCGCCAGCTGCTGCAGGGCAAGCTGTACGATTACGCCGTCGAGATGGGATACATCAAAGGAAGTCCCGCATGAATTGCCGCGAGTGCGTCGAGCATCTGTACGAATTCCTGGACCGCGAGCTGACGCCGGAGCTCGAGCGGGAGATCCGGGCGCATCTGGAAGACTGCCCGCCGTGCGGTGAGCAGTTCGATTTTGAGGAGCTGTTCTTGAAGTTCCTGCGGGCGCGCTGCCGCGCGCAGGGCGCTCCGCAGGAGCTCAAGAAGCGCGTGCTCCGCGAGCTGTTTGGCGAGTGAGCTGGCTGACTCGACGCGGCGCGGCGGCGGCGCTCGCGCTCGGTCTGGCGACGATATATGGATTCGGGTGGCGAGGCTTGTTGCTGCTCCTCGCCTTTTTTGTGTCTGGAAGTCTGTTATCGAAAACAAAAACCAGAAACGAACGCCAGGTGCTCGCGAATGGCGGCGTGGCAGCGCTCGCGGCGCTCGCTGGGAGTTGGCTCGCGTTCGCGGGGTCGTTAGCTGCTGCGACCGCGGACACCTGGGCCGGCGAAATCGGCAGACACTCGCGCACGCCGCCGCGGCTGATCACCAACGGCATTCGCGTCCCCGCCGGGACCGACGGGGGGATGACGCTTCTGGGCACGGCCGGCGGCATCGCAGGCGCGGCGTTTGTTGCGGGGCTGTCCTACCTAGTGGGACAGCGCGCCACACTGGCCGTCGCTGTCGCGGGAGTGGTGGGTATGCTGGTGGACTCGCTACTCGGCGCCACGGTGCAAGGAAAGGTCCGATGGATGGACAACGACGCCGTGAATCTGGCTGCTACGCTGACGGGCGCCGCGTGCGCGGGACTCGTTGCGTGAGTACGCCTGCGCCCCG
>WNGJ01004223.1_pt1 | contig 14928 bp, 11 predicted proteins | sample 5400611 | NCBI WGS metagenome assembly WNGJ01 (sample SAMN13153375, study PRJNA577476) | soil metagenome | isolation source: 40 cm soil or saprolite under Garry oak tree replicate 1 | place: USA:California | collected 2016-06-15
CCGATCAAAATCGTAATGATGAAAGTGATGTTCCTGCGCATCGCTGCTTTGTCGATTTTCTAACGACACTGTACGAAAACAAGAAATATTATCGGAAGCCGGAGTTTCGCTACCTGAGTCTGGTGGATACACACGGAGGACATGACACCTTTGGTGAATACCCCTTGAACGTGAACTTATAGGCCCCCGCACCTCCACTGTGTCCGTCGGCTCCACTGAGTTCGGCCTGGACTGCGTAAACGTTGCCTTTGTGATCAACCGCAATCAAGTGGCCCGGGGGGTCCCCTTGCGGCGAACCGATGTTGAATGATCCAAGAACCTCGAGGGTCTTGCGATTAAGTATGTAGATGTCCGGGGACCCGGCGACATAGAGGAACCTCTGTGCCGCATCCGGGGAGAACGCCACAGATCTTGCCTGAAGGGGATACTTGCTATCGAGGCCAACGAACTGCTCCTCGATAAATTTGCCATCGGGCGTGAAAACCTGCACTCGCTTGTTGCCACGATCCGCGACATATACGAATCCGTCGTTGGAAATATTCACATCATGCACAGGCGATCCAAACTGCTGCAGAACTTCAGAGACCGCAACCCAGGGGTTTCTCGCAGGCTCGGAGCGTGGCGGACGCGCGTCGCTATCGAGTGGCTTGTAGCCATACGCACCCCACATGCGCTTGAACTGCCCAGAGTCTGCGTCATACACCATGATGCGGCTGTTGCCGTATCCGTCGCTGACGAATAGTTCGTTCGTTTTAGGGTAAACATAAAGCCTGGTGGCGCCTTTGAGGACTTGCGTCGCGTTGCTTCCGGTCTGGCCGCTCTTGCCGATGGCCATCACGAATTTGCCTTCCTTTGTGAACTTGAGAATTTGATTGTCATTCGGAAGATTCGGGGGGTTGTTTGATTTTCCGTCGGCGTTCCCGAGGATCCAGACGAAGCCCTTGTAGTCTATGTGGATGCCGTGTTCGTTTGAAGGCCATTGATATCCGGGTCCGCTTTCCCCACCCCACGCCTGAATGAAGTTACCGTCCGTGTCGAACTCCATGACTGGCGGCGCCGGAACAGATACCAGGTCAGGCGGCGTCGACCGAGGGTGCGCAAGAGTGTGGGGGCGGCTAAGTATCCAAATGTGATCCTGAGCGTCGACCGCGACGTCGGACCCAAAACCCATGCGCCACTTCGATGGGACTTTCGGGAAGTTGGGATCTCTCTCAAATTGCGGCAATCCACCTTCCCCAAAATGAGGGGCCTCCATCGACGCTGCTTGTCCGAAGGCGGGGCGGATGGACCGCTGGATTAACGACAACAAAACAATCACTGCAATAATGAAAGCGATCAAACCTTTCTTGCTCATGGGTCCTCCTCCAGCACTCTTGAAACACTTAATAAAAACAGGCTTCTTTCCTGCCCATCTTTGAAAAACCACTCACTGCGCGATGACTTTAAACCTCGTCAGTCTCCGGCCTTCATCCTCGGCCACATAAACATTGCCTTTGGAATCCACAGCGGCACGAATAGCATCGAAGATCTGACCGTCGAAGAAGAGCCCTCGGCCGTGACCGAGAGTCCAGAGAAGCTTCCCTGTCTCACGATCGAAGACATCAACTTCTCTTTGGTTCTGATTCACGACGTACATAAGCCGCTGATTCGGGTCGCGAGAAAATTCGACCGAGACGGCTGAGGTGCCCTCGCCAATCTTTTGTATCAGGGTGCAAGGGGGGAAGGTCCGCCACAATGTCATGCAATACTTTCGCAAGTCCTCATTTTGCGCAGAGGCCGCTTTCCACGGGATACCGATGTTCTTCTTAAAATTACCCATCTTATCGAACACTTGTATGCGGTTCATATGCCGATCACATACATAAACCATCCCGTCATTGCCCAACCTAAGGCAGTGCAGAACGTGCTCAGCTGCTTGTTCGGTTTCCGTACGGTGCAGTTGCCACTGGCGCAGGAATTTTCCTTCTTTGTTCAACACCGCGATCCGGGTGTTACCGCCCCCGTGACCGTCGGCAACGTATACATCGCCATTCAAGGGATCGACATCGATACCTGAGGGACCGTTGAATTGCGGTGTATTTGAATTCAGTGGCTTCCCTTTGCTTGTGCCATCGGAAGAATCGAAAACACCCGATTTTCCAATCTGCAGCAGCAACGTCTTTCCGTCGTGCGTCCACTTTTGGGCAAAGCCCGATCGGGCGCCGACAATCCAAATGTTGCCCTCCTTGTCAAAATTGCAGTCGTGGAGGTACTGTCCAAGAACACTTGCATCACCCCACGAATTGACCAAATTACCCTTCGTATCGAATTCCATCACCGGAGGAGCCGCCGTCATTTCGTCTCTTCGATCTCTCGCCGTTAACGTCGATAGCCCTTCCTGCCGGTGCAAGATGAATAAATGGTCCTGAGCATCGATGCATGATCCACCGAGGGGCCCGATTACCCATTTGGCTGGAATTTTGAGCCAAAATGGATCGACCTCGTACTTCGGCACGGTACCTTCTGCCTGCACTGCGGGTGGGCACAATATTACGGATACCGTCGCCAACATGATGGCCGTCGCAACGATGACGCAATAGCTGATTTTTGTGTTCATATTCGACCTCGCTTTGCATTCGATCCCAACGCCAGATTCTCGTACCAAACGATCTTCGGAAGGTAGAAATATTCAGGCTATCCGTGCCGTCGTGGGGCCTGTTGTGCCTGCTCGCGTACGAGGCGTCCGATGCGCTCGATTTCCGCGTCGGAAAGCGACTCGTACACCGGCATCTGCACCGCCGTCATCGCCTTGGCCGCGCCCGGCGACGCCGGTCCCTTCCAGTCGAATATTTCCATCGTCGTGCAATGGTCGACGTGCATGGGCGCGACGTCGACGCCGCGGCGGATGCAGCGTTTGACCAGATCGAGATAGTCGGGCACGTACGGACAGTACTGGTAGTAGACGTGGTTGCGGCCTTCAGGAATGCGCGGGATGGTGACGCCGGGAACGTCGCCGAGCATCTCGTCGTAGACCTTCGCATGGCGCCGCGTTCGCTCGATGAACTCGGGCAGCCGTTGGAGCCCCGCGAGGCCGATCGCGGCCTGCACGTTCGAGAACTTCCCGCGGTAGTGCGCGGGCAGCGGATCCAGCCGCCGCACGCTTTCCCAGAGCTTCTCCTCCGGCTTCGAGCCGGTGAACGACGCGACGTACCAGACGGGAAAGAGCGAGAGGGTGAACACGCGCGGGCGGATGAAGGTATGCTGCCACCAACCCGTGCGCAGGATGCTCTCGATACGCTTTTCGCTCGGCCACTGTTCCGCCTCCGCAAACTCCCACACTTTCTTCGCCACATCAGCGTCGCGCACCCACGCGAGGCCCCCGCCGTATGTGTTGAGCGGCTTGAACCCCTGGAAGCTGAAGAAGCTGCCGTCCCCGAAAGTGCCGGCCGGCTGGCCGTTGCAGGTGTTACCGAGCGAGTGCGCACAGTCCTCGATCACCTTCAGGTTATGCTTCCGGGCAAGCGCCATGATCGGGGCCATGTCACACGACATCCCGTAGAGATGCGTCGGCAGGATAGCGCGCGTGTTCGGCGTGATGGCGCGCTCCGCCGCCTTCGGGTCCATGGTGAAAGTGTGCGGGTCGATGTCGGCGAACACCGGCTTGAGTCCGGCTACGCGCGTTATTTCAGGAACCACCCAGAAGGTGAGCGCGGGGACGATGATCTCGGACCCGGCGGGTATGTCGAGCGCCTTCAGAATAAAGTAAAGCGCCATGCGCCCGTATTCGGTGGACACGGCACGGACGTGACCGCGCCCGCCAAGCACGTGGAGGAATTCCTGCTCGAACTCCGCGATGTGAGGCCCCTGGACCAACTGTTTCTTGTTGCGGCACTGCGCGATGATTTCTGAGATGTTCGGGACCACCCGCATGCCGAACCGGCAGATCGCAGCCATCGTTTCGTCTCACTCCTGATGAAAAGTCCGAATATTACACTCGGTCGGCGAGAGAGACCAACGGAATTGGAATGGATCCGCCCAATGGCCGGTCGGAGTGCGGCAATAAGATGCATGAGTAACTTGCGGGTTGTTTGATAAAATTCCCGCAGTGGATCGGATCTCAGAAAGAAATGAGAGCGAGCAAGCGCAATAAGTCCTTCCGATCCGGGATGGTCAACTGAGGTGAATCAATGAAACGTCGCGAGTTCATCACCGTCCTCGGTGCTGCGGCGGCTACTCGACCGCTGCATGCACTCGCACAGCAGCAGGCCGCGCCAGGGAACCCGGCGCCTCGCCTGGATTGGCTCGCGCGGCACAAAGAACCGATTCTCGAACCAGGACTGCCGATCATCGATCCGCATCACCATTTATGGCAGCGCCCCGGATGGCGGTATTTGCTGGATGACCTGCTGGCGGATACCGGCAGCGGCCACAACATTGTCGCGACCGTGTACATGGAGGCGAGTTCGATGTATCGCGACCGGGGCCCCGAAGAAATGCGGCCTGTCGGTGAGGTGGAGTTCGCCAATGGCGTCGCGGCGATGTGCGGCAGCGGCGTCTTCGGCAAAACCAGAGTCGCCGCCGGCATCGTCGGACACGCGGATATGATGTTGGGCAACCGTGTCGAGCCCGTTTTGACCGCGCTCATGCGCGCGGGAGGCGATCGCTTTCGGGGGATCCGCCACGGCGTCTCATGGGAGGCCGAGGCTGCCACCCTTAGACCCAACGCGACTACTCGCGCGGGTATGCTGGCCGACCAGAAGTTCCGGGAAGGCGTAGCGGTGGTCGGCCGTCTTGGCCTTTCCTACGATGTGTCGCTCTACCATACCCAGATCGGCGAAGTTGCCGATCTCGCAAGCGCGTTACCCAATACCAGAATCGTCCTCAATCACGTCGGCGGCGTCCTTGGGTTGGGCTCTTACCGCAGCAAGCAGGATGAAGTGTTTTCGCGTTGGTCATTGTCCATCAAGGCCCTCGCTGCCCGGCCCAACGTATTCGTCAAGCTCGGCGGCCTGGGTCAAAGCTACACCGCCCTGCGCTTTGATGGGGACGCCGAACCGCCGTCGTCGGAAAAGGTGGCCGCGCGATTCCGCCCATACGTGGAAACCTGCATCGCGGCCTTCGGGGCTCCGCGCTGCATGTTCGAGAGTAACTTTCCGGTCGACAAGATCTCGTACAGCTATCACGTGTTCTGGAACGCCTGCAAGCTGATGGCGAAAGGCGCAAGCAGCAGCGAGAAAGCCGATCTGTTCGCCGGCTCCGCGGCGCGGGTTTATCGCCTCGACGCGGTTCGCTGACGACATTGAATTCAACGTAATTCAGCGTCGATTAATCAAGTGCGCGCTGCGGAAGAATTAGCGGCGAAAACGCCAAAGCTATTTATCGTTTTCTCCAACTCCTGGATAGTCGGCAAACCGGACTTTGCAAACGAGGCCGCTGCTGTGACGATTTCAGATTACGCTTTGGCGGTTACAGGCCAACTGACCTATTTTGCGCACCAATAAAAATCGGAAACGATCGAGGTTCCAGAGGTGAGAATCTGCTGCTTTAGAGTTCGTACATCAAATAGCGCCAGATGCACTACCCAAACACGCAGTTTGCCCAGAGGTTCGAGGCGTCGTGGAGTTGACCATACAATTTCGGAACCATCTGGGGACCACTGCGCAGAATTTCCACCGCCGGCGTAGCGCCAATCCTTCTTCATCCAATCGACAAGCCAGTAATCGGAAAAATGCGAATCACTAGATCCGGCTTCTGCCCCAACGAGAAGCGTCTGCCCGTCTGGCGACCACGCAATATTCTGCGGATAATTCCAGTGATCACCGAATTCAGGTAAACGAACCGTTGCGAGGAGACTAGCGTCAGACGCGCGCATGACCTTCAGGTCAGGGTAAAAGCAATCATCACATCCCCAAGGGTTCGGTTTTGGAGGCGGGATCGCCGGATTGCGATCCACGTAGGCAAACATTGTTCCGTCGTGTGACCACGTCAAAAGCTTTCCGTGCTGTCCGACCAGTTGTTCCGCTTTGGTTTTGTTCTCATTAGATGGCGAGACCAAACCGGCCGCACAACGTTCCTTGGTCTCGGTTGACGGTGAATCTCGCACATCAGGTGGGATCATTTCCCGCCACTGTTCACGACTTGGACCAACTCTTTGATAGATGCGGATTCGATAAACGATTTTGAAGGTCGATTGGATTGGCGAGAGTGGCTCAGCGATTAATATTTTGCTTATTCCGAGCAGTACATAAAGCAGCCACAGATACATCATAGTCACTCCCTACCCGCGTATCTCTATTGTCGCCGATTTGCCCCAGAGCGTCTAAGGTCCCCACAGTCGGCTTCTGTGAAGTTGGGAGCATTCTCACTTGTCGCGTAGTCGGCATCTCGTAGAAGTGCCTTCCGCTTTGGATGCCAGGTGAAGGGTAAGCGGTTACACGACCAGGGAGCCGGTCTCCGATGTGTCATAGCCGGCGAGCACTTCCAGTTTGCGACGGAGAGCGGCGCGCTGCAAAACATCAAGGAAGGTTTGGATTGCGGGAAGCCCCATGGTCTTTTTTCGAAGCACCAGGTCATAACGTTCGCTGTGTAGCGGCAGGAAATCCAGACCGAATGTTTGGGCAGCCGACCGCGTGGCGAGGCAGACGTCCGCATCGCCTGACACAACGTTGTATGCCGCCGCCAAATGCCCTCGTGCCTCACGACCATAACCCTGGACTTCATTGCGGTCGATGCCCGCGTTTGCCAACAGCCGATCCAGCAGCGCGCGGCTGCCGGAGCCGGCTTCACGGTTAATGATGCGAACCGCTTTCCGAGCAAGGTCTTCTACTTTCTGCAACCGCTTGGGATTTCCCCGGCCGACAACGAGCCCTTCTTCCCAATGGGCGAAAGTAATGACGCTGAAGTCTTTGCCGGGAAATTCCTTTCGCAAATACGGCAAATTGAATTCGCCCGTTTTCGGATCTTCGAGGTGAGACCCTGCTACGTGAACCTTCCCCTCTTTTAGCCAGGTCAGCGCCAGTTTGCTTGATGCTGCTGCCGGGATGATTTCGATGCCGCCGATTTTTTCGACCATATGCGCGAGGAGGTTGGCGGCAGGATCACAGCCTGCGAGAACGAGTCTTTTTGCCGATGCCTCGTCCTTCGCAAATACCACGAGTTCCGCACGACGGCTGGTCTGGCCGGCGCGTTGTATAATCCCATCCGCTTCAGGCATGTAATAGGGGGATGCGCTCACTGGCACGCTTATCCACCGCGATTCCACCTGGCACAAACGCACTGGTTGGCCCTTTCCCACGGCCGTACCACTGAGAACTTCAGCGGCAACGGATTCCGGCCCCTCCTGTCCATCCTCTTCAAGGGTGAAGATCTCGTCAACCGCGACTTCGAGTTCCTGCGCGAGGTGCAGAGCGACCTCCGTGTTTGGAACATATGTTCCCGCTTCTATTGCGTAAATCGTCTGGCGGCTCACGTTCACGCGCCGTGCGAGTTCAGAGGCGCCAATCCCTCGGCTGTTGCGCATTTCGCCGACTTTGTTCTTGACGTTTTGCTTCACTGTTGACAGATCCTTTGTTCGACAGCTGACTGGTTAAAAACGAATCTTTCCTACCAACTCGAATACGCGTGGGTTGCCGGCCGTGGTAATCGAACCGAATGCCGCGCTGCCGAAGCTTCCATTCGGATCGCCAAGGGGCGGTGTGTTGGTCACGTTAAATGCCTCGGCCCGTAATTCCAGATTGACCGTCTCTCGAATTGGAAAGGTTTTCCCGATCATCAGAGCGGCATCCTGTAAACCCGGCCCTCGGACTGGATTGCGTGAGCTGCTGCCGATAACGAATTGAGTGGCTGCGGTAAATGCGGATGTATCGAAATATCTCGCGGCACTCCGGGCCGCAAAGTTGTTGGGATTGCCGACGCGGTTCGGCCGTTGAACGGCGAAGCCAAGGCTGGAGTTGTTATTGGTAGCCTGCGTGACGGGAACGGCGTTCCCCGACTGCAGGCGAACCAGGCCAGCAATTTGCACTCCTGAAAGTTTCCACAGGCGCGGGATATCATAGGTCCAGCCTGCGGCAAAGACATGGGGAATATCTCCACTGGAAACATCCTTTTCCAGATGCCGATTGTAAGCATCCGCTGCTCCACTGCTGTTGAGGACAGGGCCAGTGAAGATGGTTTGCGAGAACACGCTGGATGCATCGTCAATCAGCCTGGAGAACGTATACGAGGCATTCATCGTATAGCCGCGAGATAATCGCTTCTCCAGTTTCAGCCCGACAGCATTGTAGGTGGAATTGCCGACGTTATCCCTGAACAGGGCCACGGTAGTGAAGCGCGGAAAGGGCCGCAACAACTGCTGCTCGGTAATCGTCGCAGTTCCGAGGGATGAAGAAGCCGGAATCGAACCGAAGAAAGGATTTGGCACCCGCGCCAACAGCGCGCCTCCCCTGGATAAATACTGCGCCGGAAGCTGATTGATGTTGGCATCCGGAATGCCCAGACGCGTGTTCTTGGAACCAAGATAAGCCACCTCGATATTCCACGTGTCTTTGAAGCTCTTGCCGATTGTTAAGTTTCGCTGCTGAGAGTAACCGGAACCATTTGTACGGTCTGCGCCGAAGACACCTTGACCCAAACCGGAATCGGGATTCGGAGCCGTAGCCTGTACGGTCGGCCCGCTGGACAACGTGAAGGCCGCATTCACATTGTCCTGCGACTGTTGACCCACTGTCTGGATAAACGGAAAGTGAGGCATTGTAAACGGAGTTGTGATTCCGGACTGCTCGAAAAAGATCAAGCCGTACCCGGCCCGCACGACCCAGGTATCCGCAATCCGGTACGCCAGACCGAGGCGGGGACCGAAATCACAGCATTCCAGGTTACGAGCCGTGTGCGGGAAGTCCAACACTTGCGTAGCGAGATTGAAGACTGCACCCTGATTACGAACTTCGGTCGATGGGAAATTCAGCGTGTATCGGGTCCCGGCGTTCAGCGTGAGACGCGGCGAGAGTTTCCAATCATCTCCCAGAAAAAACTCTGCAATATGAGCGCGTTCCTGAATGACATGATTCTGGATGTCGATCGTGAAGGAATTCACTTGCCCCAGCAAAAGGGAAGCGAAGGCATTACCGCTATCGGCGACGGCCGGGTTGTTTGTGCCTGTTGTCGTGAATGAGAATGCCCCTGTCGGATTCGCCGGGTTCAGAACATCGAGAGCTTCGCGGCGAATATCCGTACCGAATTTGATGGTGTGGCGGCCTCGCACAATTGTGACTGTGTTGAGGAACTCAGTAATAGATGTTGTGAAATTGGAATTGGCGGCCGTGGCCGGTCCGATTTGTTGGAATCCGGCGACAGTGAAGATTGGCAGCACGGAGCCGAATGAATTCGGGGGAAGTCCGGGAATCGTAATTCCTCCATTCTGGAGAGACGCTTGATTGAGATCGCGCCGCGAATACCCGACGCGGAACTGATTCAGAGTCGATGGAGAAAACGCCCAACTGTAATCGCCGACGAATGCGTCCCCGCGCGCAATGGCGTGTCCAATGACGCCCGATGTCAGGCTCCCGCTGCCATCCGGCAATGGAGTGACCGGCGTATCGTCATCGCGGAAATAGGTGTACCTCGCAAAGAGGCGGTGCTTTTCAGCGAAATAGCGGTCAATCCTGAAGTCGGCCTGATCCTGATTGTCAGGCTCCGTCGCCGTGCGTACGAAGTTATTCGCTCCCGCCACATTGGGCAAAGGATAGTGCTGAAGTATTTGGGCGCCGGCCTTATCGAAGCGATCCGTAGGGATCGTGTCGTTTTGGAATTGCGTCCTGCCCGGTGCTGCAGGGTCGAAAATCGGTTGAGTAAAGATGCCCTGCCGCTCGGCAGGCGTCGGAACGACGCTAAATCGTGTAACGCCAGTCCGCAGTCGCGTGCCTTGCCAATCCCCGAAGAAAAATGTTTTATTCGGCTGGATCGGACCGCCGAACGTTGCGCCATATATGTTGCGGCGGAACTCGGGCTTGGGGCCTGGCTGAGCAAAGAAATTTCGCGCATTGAGAGCTTCATTCCGGAAGAACTCAAATACACTGCCATGGAACTGATTTGTCCCAGACTTTCCAATGACCATGACGGTTCCGCCGTTCGACCGCCCGTATTCGGGAGAGTATGCGTTCACGTTCAGCTTGAACTCGGCAATCCCGTCGATGATGGGATAGTAGACGACCTGTCCCGGTTCAGGCTGCAGAACGCTGATGCCGTCGTACATGTACTCGTTTGTCCGAGGCCGGCTGCCATTGATTCGCGGTAACAGCGATCCACCGCCGGGAAGAGCAACGCCTGGCGCCATCGTCACGAGAGGAATGAAGTTTCGGCCGTCCAGTGGCAGCGTTGTCACCTTCTTTTCATCCACATTCATACTCACTTCGCCGCTGGCGGTTTGCAGCACGGGTGCCGCAGCGGTGACCTCGACTGTTTGCGAGTTTTCCCCAATCTGGAGTTGAATGTCGAGCGCGGTACGTTCGGCGAGGCGCAAAGTGATTCCGCTCTGCCGATACACCCGGAACCCTGGCTGTTCTACCGTCACGACACAGTTGCCGGCCGGAAGACCGACCAGGTGGTACTCACCCCGATCATCGGAAGTTCCCGAATAGCGCGCCATCGTCGCCTGATCCTTCGCTTGGATTACCGCTCCCGGTACGGGAAGTCCGGAAGCGTCGCGAATAACACCGAATAATTCGGCGCGGCCCGCTTGCGCCGCAACAGATGTTGGAAGTGAACGGATAATTAGCACGATTAGGACTGCGTGCATCCGTATTGTCATGTATCGTTATTTATAAATGACACTGTACTGTGATCACAACAACTAAAAATAACAATTCCCGGAAGCCGCGCACTAGAGGGACGTGAAAAGATCTGATGAATGCTCAATTCCCAGTTCTCAATTCTCATCCGAAGGAGCGCGATTATCGCGGAAAACAAGGAATTTTCGCGCTCCCTCGGATGGGAATTGGGAATTGGGAAACTGCTCAGATGCCGATTAATGGCGAGTTTGCCGCGAATGGTGCAAGGGAGGTTTCATGTGACTCTATATCTCCAAACCGACCACTCGCATCAGCTCCAAAGCGTTACTCTTCTGTACGACGCCGGGGAGCATGCGGTAGCTGAAGAACATTTTGCCCTCTTCCAGGTGATCTTCGAAATGGACGTTTGCCGCGCGTGGCGCCAGTGCATCCGCGACTGCGGCTAGCGCGAGGTCGTGAGTGGTGACCAGACCGATCGCGCCACGCCGGATCAACCCGCGGACAATGCCTTCGGCGCCGACAGCGCGGTCATGCGAGTTTGTTCCGTGCAGAACCTCGTCCAGAAGAAATAGAACCGGCAATCCTTTGCCTGTCAGATCCATGATTTGCCGAATACGCTGAATTTCCGCATAGAAGCGGGAAGTGCCGGCTTGAAGCGAGTCCTGAATTCGAAGTGTGGCGCCGATGGCAAGAGGAGACAATTTCAGCCGGCGCGCCCGGACCGGAGCTCCCGCCAAACCCAGCACGGTATTGATGCCAACCGTACGAAGCAGCGTGCTTTTGCCCGACATGTTCGATCCGCTCACGACGAGCAATTGAAGCCCGGCGTTGATCTGAACCGAATTCGGAACACACCGGGCCACCGGCAGCAGCGGGTGACGCAGGTCTTCACCCTCGAACGCGGGGCCATGTTCGACAAGTTCCGGGAAAGGATCAGCAGGATGTTCAAACGTGTAACCGGCTAAGGCACACAATGCCTCGAACTCTCCTACAATCGAAAGCCACGTTCCGATTTTCGGACCGCTCTGTCTGCGCCAGGACTCGACAGCGAACGCGATTTGGGTTCCCCACAGCAGAAATGTGAAGGGTGCAAAAATAACTTGAGTTACCAGAAACAAGACCGCGGCAACAGCGCCGTCGCTTCGCTTCAGCGTCAATAAGTCGATTAATCGAATCAGACGCGCGATCTGGCGCGAGGGGGGCAGATCACCGGTTTCGATCGAGGATCGTAAGCCAACGAGTTTGGCCGAATGGAATGTCTCGCGCTCCAGTCGCGATAGCATGAGCGATAACATCTCGAGATCCTTCTTCGGCCCTTCAACCGCGGACAGGATCTGACGAACGCGGGCTCGATAGAGCAACGCGAAAATGCCTGCCGCCATCAGTGAACCGTAGTAAAGCGGGTAGCTACTGGGATTTCCGGTTACCAGCACCAGTGAAAATGTCGCAACCACGGATGCGGCGAGCGCCCGTGCAGCAACCCGCGGCCATGAATCTGAAACAAGAGGCGGCCATATGCCCCACTGTTTCATTGTGTCCGGATGAATAGACGACCGGATGTCCGGTCCCAGGACGGCCAGATCTTCACGCAGATCGAGCCGGTTGCGCAGTTCCTCGAGCGCTTCCTGCCGGGCTCGTATTTCAGAGCAGCCGGCGGGCGCTTTGAGCCAGCCTGAAAGAATCTCTTCTCCGGATTGCGTGCGCGCCGTGCACAACAATTCGAAGAGCGATCCTTTGCCGAAGATATCCAGGTCCGCCGCATAGGCGTGCGATTCGTCCATGTTGCCCAGCGAGTATCCACGCCCGATCCAACGATCCTCGATCCGGGCGAGTCCATTCTCGTAAAAGGCAACGGCTCGCTTCGCCCGGCGCTTCACCTGAAGTACGCGTTCGTGGACGATCACCAGGGCCAAAAACAAAACGATTGGGCCGAGCAGCCACCATGGCGACAGTACCTCACGCGAAAGACTCAGCCAAATGGCGAGGACAAATAGGACGGCCGTGGCGAGCCGTACCTGCGCAATCCGAAGATCGAACCGTTCGTACCGTTTCACGGTTTTTCGCCGGGCATCAAGACGTGTGCTGTATTCCAGATGAGGGTCGCTCCGAGGACCGGACTGCTGCATGACTGGACATGATATTACCAAGACACAAATCGCACCGCACCGCCGGCAGTTGCGCAGTTGCGAACAAAGATTTGTTGCAACGAGTTGCGTCTTGGATAACTCTTTTCGGGTCCTTAAAACGCTGGCCTCGCCCAATTCCCGCAAGCGTGGAACGAGGTCATGACCAGGGAAGCACACATGGAGAGCACGATGATCGGACCAGAGATTCACAAGTCAGCGCTGCTTATCGTGGATATGCAGAACGATTTCGTCCATACCGAGGGCGGCTTCGCACAGATGGCGCGGGAAGCACCGGAAGCACCGGAGGCGGGCATTGACATGCAGTTTCTGATGAATACTATTCCTCGTATCCAGCGACTCGCCGACGCATTCCGCGCTGCGGCACGGCCGGTAGTCTATATCGCACATATGGTGAAGCCAGACTATTCCGACGCGCAGTTCCCCTATTGGCGGGTCGGCCTGCATCCAGGCAGCTCCCGCCCCTTCATCGTTGAGGGCACCTGGGGGGCGCAGATCATTGACGCGCTGCAACCCCGGACTGGGGAGCACCTGGTCATCAAGAAAGGCTTCGGTGGGTTCTCGAACACACCACTCGATACCATCCTACGCACTCTGGGCGTGACCACCTGCGTTGTCGCCGGCGTCACCACGTGCGTCTGCGTGTCGACGACCGTACGCGGCGGAGTCGAGCATAATTATCGTATGATCCTGGTTAAAGATGCGGTGGCCGAGATCAACCACGAGACCCATGAAGCGGAACTCCAGACTATGGCTCGCCTTTTTGCCGATGTGAAGACGACCGGCGAGGTGGTCGCCATGCTCACCAGCGCCAAGGAGGGGCGAGGGTTGCACGCAGCGCGTTAATCGGCTTCAATCAAGCGGCCTCGAATCGACGACGATCGGGCGAGCGGCGAATTCCGTGTTCTCGGCATGGCGATAGAATGTGGTGACCATGCTGGTTGCGACAAGTTATTTCGGGAATCGGATTCTTCGCCACGTCAGGATGGATGTCCGGAGACTTCGCAACGAAGGTTTCGATATCGTCGTTCACACATTCAGTGAAAACGACCTCCGGTTCTACCGGAAATCGGTCCGGGATATTGTTGAGGTGACGAAGGAAACCGGCATGCGCGTGTGGATTGATCCGTGGGGAATAGGTGGAGTCTTCGGCGGCGAAGCGTTCTCTGATGCGGCACTGCACCACCGGAATTGGCTGCAAGTCGCTGCTGACGGAGGACACACCTGACTGGAACGAAATTGCAGCACTTGAGAGTGTAATGAATCTTGGTTCAACTCCGTTCTGGGGAATGCAAGGTGCCGATCCAGAGAAATACGTAGGCCTTATCGGGCGGGAACTGATGGCAGTTGCATCGCGTGCACGGATTCAAACCCATCTGTGGATACAAGGGTTCAGGATTCCTGCCGGGAGAGAGGAAGAGATCAGCAGAAGCACAATTGCCGCGGGACAGCTTGGAATTGATGTTATCGCGATCTGGGGATTCGATGCATGCGAGTCGATGTCTTTCTTGTCGTGCGAACGCCCGCAGATGGCCTGGGCAGCTTTCCTGAAAGCTATCGCGCAGTTGCGCGACCGGCACGAATGATCCTCCTACACGTCCCCTGCGAGCAAGGGAATTTGGTGTAAGATTCCCGCACAAGGAGATAACCCTAAATGTCACGTAACAGCCTTTTGCCAGGTGTCCTTTTCTGCGCATTGGTTTTTGTGTGCGCAATTTCGTTGGCCAGGTTAATTGCGGCGCCGGCTCGCGTCGGTGATGCGAAAACCGATCAAGAAGTCCTTAAAGCAGACACTGACTGCAATGCCGCGGAATTACGCGGCGACATCAAAGCCATGGATGCTTGTGAAACGGACGACTTCACGCACACACACGCCAGCGGTGAGGTGGAGTACAAACCAGGGTATTTGAAGGGTGTCGGAAGCGGAGAGCACAAGTTTTTGACGCTCGATAAGACCGATGTTCATGTCCGCTCGTACAACGGCGACTCCGCCGTAGTCGAGAGCCACATCCATCTGAGAG
>WNGJ01004227.1_pt1 | contig 14924 bp, 13 predicted proteins | sample 5400611 | NCBI WGS metagenome assembly WNGJ01 (sample SAMN13153375, study PRJNA577476) | soil metagenome | isolation source: 40 cm soil or saprolite under Garry oak tree replicate 1 | place: USA:California | collected 2016-06-15
CCTTGGCCTGGGCGAACAGGTACGCGGTGTAGACCGCGGCGGCGGCGGCCAGTGGCAGCCCGGCCCCGGCCAGCACCTGCCGGGTCCCGGTCAGCCCGGCCAGCGCCGCAACCAGGTAGAGGGCCACCGCGGCCCCGAACCCGGCCAGGATGAACGCCCCGCGCACCAGCCAGCTGCGCCAGTGGTGCCGGGTGAAGATCAGCCAGAACCGCTCGGGGTGCTTCAGGTCGGCGACCAGCAGGCCGCCGGTGAGGGCCAGGAACGCCAGCGCGAGCAGCGGCGTGGCCCAGCGGGCGGCGGCGTTCCCCCAGGGCAGGATCCCGGCGAAGGCCAGCGCGGCCGGCACCGCGAAGGCGCCGGCCGCGACCGACTTGGTCCAGGTGTACAGGCTGACCCGCCAGCCCCACGGCGCGTGGTGCGGCACGTCGTAGGACAGCAGGGCCGCCGCCGAGGACACCGTCCGGCCCGGGTGCCCCGAGGTGACGAGCTGCGGATCCGGAGCGCCCTGGGTGGCCCAGGCGAACAGGCCGCCGTCGGGCCGGCGCGCCGCCAGCGGGTCCAGCGTGGCCTGATGCGCGCCCTTGTAGAAGACGCCGGGCCGGGTGTTCTTCTCCGGGCGGCGGACCTGCACCGGCTCGCGGTTGATCACCTGGGTAACCTTGGCGGCGGGGTCGTTCAGGTCACCGACGAGGATCGCCTCGGTGCGGCAGACGGTGACGCAGGCCGGCTCCAGGCCGATGTCCAGCCGGTGCGCGCACATGTTGCACTTCTCGGCCGAGTGGTCCTCGGGGTTGATGAAGATGGCGTCGTACGGGCACGCGGCCATGCACGCCTTGCAGCCGATGCAGATGCCCTTGTCGAAGTCGACGATGCCGTCCTCGCGCCGGAACATGGCCTGGGTCGGGCACGCCGCCACGCACGGCGCGTCCTCGCACTGGTTGCACCTGGTGACCTGGAACGCCCGCCTGACCTCGGGGAACACGCCGACGTCCACCGACTTGACGTAGGTACGGGTCACCCCGACCGGGACCTCGTTCTCGCTCTTGCAGGCCGTCGTGCACGCGTGGCAGCCGATGCAGCGCGACTGGTCGAGCAGCTTCACCCAGCGCGGCGCCGGCGGTAGGGGGACGGCCATATACCGACGGTAAGACGCGCGCCGCTACCCGCCTAGCGTGCACGTTCTTGTAGCAGTAACAAGCGATGTTTGTATGTGATGACATGCTCGTCTGCGTGACGAAGGTCCCTGGACAGGCGTCGTGCATACCCCTATGAGTATCGTCATGAAAGCGTCGAGCTCAGCGGACCCGCGCACTGTCCGGGCCGGGACGGCGTTGCCGGCCTGGCCGAGCACCCTGGTGGTCATCGCCCACCCTGACGATGAGAGCTTCGGGCTGGGCGCGGTGATCGACCAGCTCACGGCGGCTGGCGCAGCCGTCCACATCGTGTGCTACACCCACGGCGGGGCATCCACCCTGAACGAGACCCAGGCCGACCTGCACCGCGCGCGCGAGACCGAGCTGCGCCAGGCAGCCGCCGAACTCGGGGCAGCCGGCATCACGCTGTTGGATTACCCCGACGGCAGCCTGGGCGGCATCCCGGCGGGCCAGCTCGCCGGCCACGTGGCGGACGCCGCCGCCCGCGTCGGCGCGGCCGGCGTGCTCGCCTTCGACGACACCGGGGTCACCGGCCACCCGGACCACCGGGCCGCCACGGCCGCCGCGGTGCTGGCCGCACGCCAGGCCGGGCTGCCGGTGCTGGCCTGGACGCTGCCCGCGGCCGTGGCCGCCCGGCTCTCCGCCGAAACCGGCCAGGGCTTCTGCGGCCAGCTGCCGGACCGGATCGACCTGTGCCTTCGCGTCAGCAGGCAGCGGCAGCGACGGGCCGCCCTGCTGCACGCCACCCAGATCTCGCCCGCCGCCGTGCTGTGGCGGCGGCTTCAGCTGCTCGGCGAATGCGAGCACCTGCGCTGGCTCGTACCGCCCGCGGAACCGACGACCTGACGATGGTCGCCACGCTTGGCGCGCGTCGCTGCCTGCGTCCGGGCCCAGGCGCCGGCGAGTTGCGCCGCGGGCCGCCAGCTCGTACATTAGAGCTAATCAGATACCCCCCGGGGTATATTGCCGGAAGGAGCACGCGCCATGAGCACCACGGCAGGATCGGGTGTCGAGGTGGCGGCGATCGATACGCCCGCGCTGGGCGACCGGAGCTATCTCGCGCATGACGGGGATGTCGCTGTGGTGGTGGATCCGCAGCGGGACATCGACCGGGTGCTGGACCTGGCCGCGGCCCGGGGAGTGCGGATCACCCATGTTCTGGAGACCCATCTGCACAACGACTACGTGACCGGCGGGCTAGCCCTGGCACACGTCACCGGGGCGGCGTACTACGTCAACGCGGCCGACTCGGTAGCCTTCGACCGGGTGGCGGTGAAGGATGGCGACCTCATCGAGGTCAGCCCGGTGCTGCGGATCCGGGTGCTGGCCACGCCCGGACACACCTTCACCCACCTGTCCTACGTGCTCGAGGCCGACGGCCACGCGCACGCGGCGTTCACCGGCGGATCGCTGCTGTACGGCTCGACCGGCCGGCCGGACCTGCTCGGCCGGGCCTACGCGGGTGAGCTGGCGCGCGCCCAGTTCGCGTCGGCGCACCGGCTCACCGCCGAACTGCCGCCCGACGCGGACGTGTATCCCACCCACGGGTTCGGCAGCTTCTGCTCGGCCACCCAGTCCGAGGGCAACTCCTCGAGCATCGGCCGGGAGCGGCAGATCAACCCGGTGCTGCGGCTGAGCGAAGAGCAGTACGTACGCGAGCTGCTGGCCGGGCTGGATGCCTTCCCCGCCTACTACGCGCACATGGGCCCGGCCAACGCCGCCGGACCGTCCGGGCCCGACCTGACCCCACCGCAGTGGGCGGACGCCGCCGAGTTGCGGCGGCGGATCGAGGCCGGCGAGTGGGTGGTGGACCTGCGCGCTCGCCGGGCCTTCGCCGCCGGGCACGTGCCCGGCACGCTCAGCTTCGACCTGGACGGCAGCTTCGCCACCTACCTGGGCTGGCTGATCCCCTGGGGGACCCCGCTGACCCTGCTGGGCCACACGCCCGAGCAGGTCGCCGAGGCGCAGCGGGAGCTGGTCCGGATCGGCATCGACCGCCCCGCCGCGGCCGCCACCGGGAATCCGGCCGAGTGGTCCGGCGGCCGGGCCCTGCGCAGCTATCCCGTCGCCGACTTCACCGATCTGGAAGCTGTCCGGCATCACCGTCCCGTGGTGATCCTGGACGTGCGGCGGGATCAGGAATGGGACGATTCGCACATCGCGGGCGCCGTGCACATCCCCATCCACCAGCTGCCCGCCCGCATCGGCGACGTGCCGGAGGGCGAGGTGTGGGTGCATTGCGAGGCCGGGTACCGTGCCTCCGTCGCCGCCTCGTTCCTCGACGCGGCCGGCCGCACCGCCGTCGCCGTGGACGACGAGTACGGCCGCGCCGCCCGCGCGGGCCTGCCGGTAGACGGCCACCTCGTGCACGCGGCGGCGAAGTAACCAGCCCTCGATGCCTCGCCGACGGAAGGAGCCATGACCGCGGTGCTCAAGCGCGGCCCCGGCACGCCGGCTGGTCTCGCCCTCCTGGACCGATAGCGTCTCGAACCCTTCCGCCAGATCCCGCCGGGTTACAGATACCCTATGGGGTATATTGAGCTTAGGGAATGTACCCGATGAGAGGCGGAAATCCATGTGCAGCCCTGTCGTGTGCCCTCGGTGCAAGAAGATCACCTGGAATGGTTGCGGTGCCCACGCCGATCAGGTCATGGCGAGCGTCCCCGAGCACAAGCGGTGTACTTGCCCGTGAACATCCGGGTTAGCCGGGCGGGCGGATCCGCTCCGCGCCGGCCGGCGGCCTGAGCCTCCTCAGGCGTGCGGCGGGCGGGTGTCGCACGCGGCCGCCTGCATGAGCAGGGCCGCGGCCAGTTGCCGTGCTTCGCTGGCGGTCAGGCCGGCCCAGGTGCCTGTTCCGCCATCTGCCCGGGCGCCGACGGCGAGGCTGACGCGCTCGGCCGGGTGACGGCCTCCGCCGAGGACGAGATGGCCTACCTGGATCTCCCGGCCGCACATGGTCCGGAAGCTGACGTGAAAGCGGGCGCCGCCCGCGCCGGGAATGCTGCTGTCCATGGCACGCCTCCGCGAGCTGTTGTCATGACGTGAGCGCCGCGAGGGCGCGCGCCAGCCGTCGTCCGACTTCGTCGGCGACGGGCTTGAGTTCGGGCCGTCCCGTCATGGTGACCATAACCTGCGGGTCCAGGGCCTCGACGAGGGTGCCGTCCGCGGTGGCACGGACGACGACGTTGCAGGGCAGCAGCAGCCCGATGCTGCGGTCGATGCCCAGTGCCTGGTGGGCGGCCGGCGGGTTGCAGGCGCCCAGGATGAGGTAGTCCTCCATCTGCTCCCCCAGCCTGGCGCGCAGGGTCGCGGTGACGTCGATTTCGGTCAGCACGCCGAACCCCTGGTCCTGCAGGGCTACGCGGACGCGGTCGACGGCGTCGGCGAAGGGGATGTCCAGGGTGACGCTGGTGCCGTAGCTCATCGCGGTGCCCCCTCGGCCTGCGGCCGCGCGAGATCGGCGCGGACCTCGTCCATGTCCAGGCCGCGGACGGCCTGGATGAGCCGCTCGAGCGCGGCGGCGGGCAGCGCGCCGGGCTGGGAGAACACCAGGATGCCGTCGCGGAAGGCCATCAGGGTGGGGATGGAGCTTATTCCCGCGGCGGCGGACAGCTCGGGCTGGTCTTCGGTGTCGATCTTGCCGAAGGTGATGTCGGTGTGCTGCTCGCTCGCGGCGGCGAAGACCGGGGCGAACATCCGGCACGGCCCGCACCAGGAGGCCCACCAGTCGATCAGCGTGATCCCTGGCTTGGTGATCGTGTCTTCGAACGTGTCCCTGGTCAGTGCGATGGTGCTCATGCTCTTCCCTGCCTTCCGGAAACTCTAGGTCATATACCCCCACCCGTATAACAGACAGGGCAGGGCCCTATTCCGTGCCGCGGCTCCGCAGGCATGCCGGGGGCAGCGGGAACCAGCGCAGCGCCTCGAATTCGGGTGGCAGCCCGGTGGGTCCCTCACCGAGGCGGGCGGGCCGGGCGGCCAGGATGGCGCGGGCCTGCCGCAGGTAGCCGGGGAAGACGTCCTCGCCGGCCTGGCCGCGCCGCCGGGGGTAGTCCATCTCGCCGTCCGGGCCGTAGCCGACCTCGGCCAGCGTGATCGGCGGCGGGGGCGGCCCGGCGGCGTGCCGCCACAGGCCGGTGCGCGGGTCGAACCGGTAGTCCGGGAGCAGCCGGTAGCCGTCGGCGGCGATCAGCTCGACCGCGGCGGCGATGTAGTCGGCCGTGGCGCCGGAGATGAAGTAGTTGAGGTTGACCCGGGTCCAGCCGGGCTTGACCCCATCACAGCCGTGGCCGATCTCCTCGCGCAGGGCGTGCGAGCGGGCCGGGCCGATGGCCAGCAGCCGGTGCCCGTACGGGCCGGCGCAGGAACATCCGCCGCGGGCCTGGATGCCGAACAGGTCGTTGAGCAGCGCGACGACGAAGTTGTGGTGCAGGTACCTGGCGCCGTGCCGGATGCGGAACGAAAGGATGGACAGCCGCGCGGCCTGGTGGCTGCCGAGGACCTCGATCCCGGGGCTGCCGGCCCAGCAGCGCAGTACGTGCCGCCATAGCTGTTCCTCCCGGGCGGCGATCAGGTCGGTGCCCACCGCCTCCTTGAGCGCGAAGACCAGGCCGGCCCGGATGGACTCGACGATGGCGGGGGTGCCGCCCTCCTCGCGCGCGACCGGGTCGTCGAGGTACTGGTGGCCGATGGGGTCGACGAAGGCCACGGTGCCCCCGCCGGGCGCGGTCGGGACGGTGTTGCGGACCAGGTCGCGGCGGACGACCAGGACGCCGGGGGTCTGCGGGCCGCCGGGGAACTTGTGCGGGGACAGGAACACCGCGTCCTTGCGGTCCCCGGCGGCCGGGCTGGATGCGGCGACCCGGATCGGCGCGTAAGGCCCGGCGGCCGCGTAGTCCCAGAACGACAGCGCCCCGTGGGCGTGCAGCAGGGCGGCGATCGCGTCGGTGTCGGTCAGGATGCCGGTCACGTTGGAGGCGGCCGAGAAGCTGCCGATCAGCAGCGGCCGGCGCGCGTACCGGGCCAGCTGGCGGCCCAGGTCGGCCAGGTCGATGTGGCCGTCGGCGTCCGCACCGATGACCACGACATCGGCGATGGACTCGCGCCACGGCAGCTCGTTGGAGTGGTGCTCGTACGGGCCGACGAACACCGCTGGCCGTTCGGCCTCCGGGATGCGGCCGGCCAGCTCGTACCGCTCGTCCAGCCCGGCCGGGAGGCGCAGCTCCAGGATGCCGATCAGCTTGTTCACCGCGGCGGTCGCGCCGGACCCGCAGAAGATCACCAGGTCATCGGCGGTGCCGCCGACCGCGTCCCGGATGATCCGGCGGGCCTCCTCGCGCAGCCGGGTGGTCGCCAGGCCGGTCCCGGAGCTCTCGGTGTGGGTGTTGGCGTACCGGGGCAGCACCGCGTCGCGGATGAAGTCCTCGATGAAGTCCAGCGACCGGCCCGAGGCCGTGTAATCGGCGTAGGTGACCCGGCGCGGCCCGAACGGGCCGTCCATCAGCTCCCCCTCGCCGATCACCCCCCGCCGGATCCGCTCCACCAGCGGCGACGTCACCACCTCGGACGGCTCCGGAGAGCCAGGCCCGGTCATCATCTGCTCAGCGGCTGCCATGGCCGCCCCCATTCCCGTGCGGGGTCGCTGGCCTTCCAGGCAACCGCCGCCGCCAGGGCGGACGGTACGTACCAAAGTCCTGAGCATGAGGGCCGTGCGGCCTGATGCCCACCATCTTGCCGCACCTGGCCAGACAGGGAACGGCCGATGAACACTGCCTGCGGGCCGGACGGCTCCCGTTGGCCTGTCCTCGGCGCAGTTGCCATGCTGGAATGGTGGCGATCGGCGAGCCGGTTCGGGAGACGGCGGGGCGGCCGGCCGTGCTGTTGCGCCGCGGCCGGATCCTGGAGGGCATCACGCTGGGCTGGAATGTGGCCGGGATCGTGGTCCTGGCCCTGGCGGCGGTGGCGGCCCGGTCGGTGGCGCTGGCCGGGTTCGGGCTGGACTCGCTGATCGAGATCGGCGCGAGCACGGTGGTGCTGTGGGAGCTTTCCGGGTCGGGGGAAGACCGGCAGCGGCGGGCGCTGCGGCTGATCGGCGGCGCCTTCGTGGCACTGGCCGCCTACCTGATCATCCAGTCGGTCCTGGTTCTCGTAACCGGGTACCGGCCCGGTCCCAGCGTGCCCGGGATCACCTGGACGGCCCTGACCGCCACGGCGATGTTCGCGCTGGCCGCGGGAAAGGCCCGGACCGGGAAGGCGCTCGGCAACCCGGTGCTGGTGACCGAGGGACGCGTCACCCTGGTGGACGGCATCCTGGCGCTGGCCGTACTGGCGGGGCTGGCGCTGAACGCCGCGGCGGGCTGGTGGCAGGCGGACCCGCTGGCCGCCCTGGTCATCGTGTTCTACGCGCTGCGCGAGGCCCGGGAGATCTTCCTGGACGGCCACTGATCCCCTGCGTGTCGTCAGCCGGGTGCCGCGCGGCTGGTCCGGTGAAGCTGCCGGCCTCGGGGACCTGGCCGACGACGGCGTCGGCGACCTTCCGGCCGAGGGCGTCGGCAGCGCGGGCGGCCAGGTCCGGGTCCACCCAGCCCTCGACCTCCACGCGCAGCGTCCGCCCTGTCCAGCGGGCCCTGGCATGCGCGTGCACCACGCCGGGTACGGATCCGGCGGCGGCCTCGGCCGCGGTGATGACGCCGGGATCGACGCCGTCGGCCAGGCGGCGCACGACGTCGGTGCTGACCTCCCAGCCGACGTGGCAGATGAACGCGGTCACCGCGAGCCCGGCCACCGGGTCGCCCCAGGGCTGGCCCGCCGCCACCACGACCAGCCCGGCCAGCGCCCCGGCGCTGGACAGCGCGTCCAGCCAGAAATGCCGGGCGTCAGCGATCAGGGTCGCCGAGCCAATGCGCCGGCCGATGATGAGCTTGTACCGGGCGACCGCCTGGTTGCCCAGGATCCCGATGGCCGCACCGGCGATGCCCGCGCCGACATCGGTGGTGTGGCCGTGCTCGAGCAGCTTGCGGATGCTCTCGGCCCCGGCGAACGCCGCACTGATCCAGATGACCACCGCGATCCCGATCCCGGCCAGGTCCTCGGCACGTTCCAGGCCGTACGGGTAACGGTCGGTCGGCGGCCGCCGCGACAGCCGGAACCCAGGAACACCACCGCGCTGGTGGACACGTCGGACAGGTTGTGGATCGCATCGCCGAGCAGCCCCACCGAACCGGTCAGCACCGCCAGCAGCAACTCGATCACCCCGGTGGCGGCCAGGCCAGCGGCGCTGACCGCCACCGCTTACCGTGGCCGATCATTCCCAGGAACGAGTCAAACGCCGGCCAGTCCTCGGCGGCCTCCTCAACGAATACGAGCGAGCTGCCTGAAAGCCCGGGTCACAGCCAGCGGTACAGTTCTGGCACCCGACAGGGCGGTGACCAGTCCAGACCCAGATCGTGCGCGGCAACCTCGCCGCAGCGCGCCAGCAGTCCCGGCAGTGATCCCTCTGCGCAGCTCCGGTTAGCGGCCTGGCCGCTCTGGCTGTTCAACTGCCCCGGCGAACGGGATGTCCGCTAGCTGAATCAGGCGTACGGCCGCCGAGTGCCGGAACAGGTACCTGCCATCCTGGATGAGTGACTGGGCTCCGGCGAGTTCACCAGTCCGGGACCCGTTCAGCCGTTGGCGCTAGCGAATGATCTTGGGCCGGGCCGGCTATCTGTCATTACCTCAGCACTCCGGCGATGCGCAGTCCGAGGGTGGCTGCGGCGAGCTGAGCCGGTACGAGAGCCAGCCCGATCGCGGTGAACTGCCAGGCGCTGAGCCGTGTCCCGGCGTCACGCGCGATCCGCCGGGAGATCAGCGTCGCTACTGAGCCGGTGGCGAGGAGGTTCGGCCCGATGGTGGTGGCCAGGATTGCTGCCCACAACCCAGGCGTGCTGGCGGGCAGGACTGCCGCTGCGGCCGGCAGGTTGTCTGCGGCCGCGGCCAGCGCGGTTCCGCCGGTGAGCTGGCTGGCGAAGCTACCGTGGAGCACCAGGCCTGTGCCGAGCAGGGCGCGGATCCCGGAGGCGATCAGGAACATCGGCATCAGGTCGGATACGGCCCCGGCTGATGGGCCGGTGGTGGTGGCGGTGATCGTGTCCGGTACGCGGCGTCCGGCCCAGGTCGGTTAGGGCCGCCAGCGGATGCTTCTCGTCGTGCCCGTCGAGGAACCTCACCTCGGCGCGCTCGTCGTCGCCGTACCGCACCGTTGTCGTGACCGCGGTCAGCGGGATGACGCCGGACGGCAGCACCTGCCGGCCGAGCAGGGCATTGACCAGCGTGCTCTTGCCTCGTTTGGCCTCACCGGCCACCAGGACCCGCAACCGGACCGCATCCAGCCGGTCCAGCAACGCGACCAGCTGCGCGCGGTCCCGTTCCGTCCCCAGCACAGCCAGCGCGCTCAGTGCGCTGGCCAGCGTGCTCTCGCCGTTCGGCATTGCCGCCATCCTCCTACCCGGGCACGTGATGGGCCTGGTAGGGACCGTTGGCGGCATCGCCGCGTTACCACCATCCGCGCAGAGGCGGACGTCAGCGCGGCGAGCCCCACCGCCGCACTCCAGCCAGGATAGCCTGCCGCTCGCGAGCTAGCGGCCTGGCGTAACGACGTGCACATCGCAGCGCCGTCCAGGGCAGTCGCGCAGCTTGCCGTCCGTGGTCACCAGGCGGCAGCCGCGAGCCTCGGCGAGCGCCAGATAGGCGGCGCGGCTGCTCCCGAGCAAAACAACAAATGGACCGAAGCGAGCTGCTGCATGGAACTGAAATCCTCACCAGCCTGCAGGAAACAGCCAGCAACGCCGAGGCTAACGAGATCAGCGTGACAATTGATGCCATTACTAATTTAGCGTGAACAGGCCCGTGAGGCGGCCATTTCATGCTCCGCCTCCAGGGACGCGGCCGGTTTGTTTAGTAGCCCGGTTATCTGCCAGTTCGCCTGCGTCCCAGGTGGTAGGCACTTGTTGCACGGAGGCCAATGCGGTCCTAGTATCGCTTGAAGGCGATGGGGCTCGCCACAACCGCCTGCATTGGGCTGATAGCTCCTACCAGATCTTGCGGTAGGAGCGGGCCATGAGGAACCGGCGGGAACCAGGATTTCTCTCAGCGGCGTTCGGCCCCACTACAAGCAAGATCACGATGGAACTGCTCGGCAGGGGGACACATGCTAACCCCCACCGCGGTGGCAATGTCCTGGAGCTCGCCTCAGTACTTGCCGGTGAACGCTGGGGCTCACATCCGAGGTCGGTCCATCCGGCGCTCGCCGCTGTCGCCAGGACAGTCAATGACCTGCTCGCCGATGACCGCAGGCGGCTGCTCACCCCCCTCGCGCCGTGGTTGCTCGGCACCGACACCGCGGGCGCGTGCGCCTGGCCGGCTCTCGCTGATGTGTGCGTTCGGGCCGCGCCCGCCTCGATCAGCTGGCTGGACCGGCCGGGGTTGCCCCTCGCGCTGTCGTGGGCTGGCCGGGCCAACCGGGGCGACGCTGACGCGCTGTGCAAGCTGCTCGTCGACTGCATCAACGAGTGTCGGCGGTTGGCTGGCGAGCAAGCCGTGGACCCGCGGCTGCCACTTGCTGACTGCCCGGAGCGCCTGGTGATACTGCAGCGCTTCATGTGGTCGCCCGGCTGCGACTGGATGGAGATCGTCTACCAGCCGCTTCCCGACCTGCTGCCGCCATGCCTGCGTCGCGAGACGGCGGGCGCCCGGCGACATGCTTCACGCCCGGCTGTTGAACCGGGTGCAGGCTCACAGCGGTGACCGCTTTCGTGATTCGCCTCCCGATCACCGTCATCGCCTGGGACATGCCGTTTGCCTCCACGTGATGCGGGCACGATTGGCGATGTCTTCGCGCATTGACGGCGGACCCCTCGCTGCTGACTGCGAATGACAGGCGGCCAGCCAGATCGCCAGCTTCACCGATGGCCAAGTCACCGGCGACGGGTCCGGCGGCAGCAACCAGGTACCGCCGCGCCAGCAGATGGGGCTGCGGGCCTTCCTGACCAGCCGCCGGTGGCTGGTCGTGCTGCCCGAGCCGGCCGGCCGCAGCCTGGAAGACCTCGCTACCGACACGACAACCGCAAGCGTCCGGCCCCTGCGGGTTGCCCATCAGGCATCAGCGCCCTGACATGCAATCCGCGCAGCTGCTCCCGGGTCGCCTGTCAGGCTGCCCGGCGTGCGTACCAGGTGTCAGGCCAGGGTGGTGGCCACTGCGGTGACGCCTATCAGCGCGATGAGCATGTAGAGCAGGTAGGCGTCCAGGCGGCCGGACTGCAGGCGTTTGGCGGCTGTGACGACCGCCGTGAAAACCCCGAGCGCGGGCCGGTAGAGGTAGGTCTCCACCACCTCGATGACGTCGGAGGTGTAGCGCAGGTGCGCGGCCGCCTCTTCCCAGCCGGGATCGGCGCGATCGGGCGGGCCGGACCCGTCGTCGCGGCCGTTTTCTTCCATCATGACCTCGCGCAGCTCGGCCCGGGTATGCAGGACCCCGGCCAGCGCCCGGCGGGTGGGGTTGGCGTAGCCGAACGCGGTGTAGGAATCCGCCCCCTCGACACCGATCGTCGCCGAACGCCAGGCCGGGACCCGGCGTACCCGCTGCAGCCGCCGGCCGGACACGGCCCAGGCGAACAGCACCGTCAGCAGCAGCATCAGCGGCATCTCGACCCACAGCCAGGACGGCGACAGGATGGAGAACCCGTCGAACACCGGCTGCAGGATCCACGGGGACTTCAGCGCGCCCGTGGTCAGCGAGGCCGGGACCGCGGGGGACAGCCCGGCCGCGATCACCCGGATCTCCAGCGGGGTCACCGCCGCGATCCCCAGGCAGCCGAGAGCCAGCACCAGCACCGCCGCCCTTCCGGTCCAGCCGTAGCCAGCCCGGCCCGGCTCTGACTCGGTGCCGCGGCCCAGGACGATCAGGGCGACGAGGCGGACGAAGGTGACGCCGGCGAAGCCGAGGGTGAGGGCAACCGCAGCGCCGGCCAGGGCCAGGACCAGGCGGTAGCCGAGGCCCGGCACCCGGAACTGCTGCATCAGCGATTCCAGCAGGAACCACTCGGACACGAAGCCCGCCGTGGGCGGCAGCCCGGCTAGGGTCAGCGAGCCCACGGCCAGGCCGAACCCGCTCCACGGGGTCCTCCGCGCCCGTCCCCGCAGCTCTTCCAGGTCGTCGGCGCCGGTGGCGGCCTCGATCCCGGCGGACGAGGTGAACAGCAGGGACTTGGCCGCGGTGTGCGTCACCACCTGCAGCGTGGCGGCCAGCAGCCCGGCCGCGACCAGGCGACGGTCGCCGACAGCCGCGCCGGTCAGCGCGACGCCGAAGCCGGTCACGATGAGCCCGGTGTTCTCGATGCTGGAGCAGGCGATCACCCGGGACAGCCGGTTCTGCACCGCCGCGTGGGCGATGCCGAGCAGCGCGCTCAGCGCGCCGAGCACCAGCAGGCCACCGGTCAGCCAGCCGGGGGCCCGGCCTATCAACGCGAACGTGCGCCACATGCCGTAGAAGGCCACGTTGACGCAGACGCCGGCCATGATCGCGCGGGCCGGGCCAGGAGCGGCGGCGTACCCGCGCGGCAGCCAGATCTGGAACGGCACCAGGCCGACTTTGACCGCGAACCCGGCGAGCAGCAGCACCTCGGCGGTGGTGCGGGCTGTGCCGCCCGGGACCTGGGCGAACGAGGCCAGCATGATCGAGTGCGACCTGGTGGCCAGGAGCAGCAGGCCGGCCAGCAGCGCGGCCCCGCTGACCTTGCCGAACGCGAACGTGACCTGGGCCGCGGCGGCCCGGCCCGGCTTGTTCCGCTCGGTCCCCGCGAGCAGGTAGAAGGCGAGCGTCAGCGTCTCCCAGCCGAACAGCGCGGTGAACGCGTCCCGCGCGGTCATGATCACCGCGACCGCTCCCAGCGCGAGGGCGTAACTGGCGGCCAGCCACCGCCGGGCGGACTGGGCCCGGGCCGCCCAGCTGGCGAACGCGATAGAGACGGGCACGGCCGCGCCGAACGACAGCGCCAGGAACAGCCCGGACAACCGGTCTGCGCCCAGCGCCGCCGCCTGCTGGCCTGGTATTGGATCGCCGAGCCAGCCCGCTACGTCGAGCCGGACCTCCCGGCCCGCCAGGGCGAATCCGCCCAGCACGGCCAGGCACGCCGAGCCCGCCGCGCCGAGCAGATACGGCCAGGCTCCCTTAAACCCCTGGAACCGGTCGGCGATGGCCGCCAGCGCCAGCAGGATCAGCCCGGCCGCGAACAGCCCGCTCATCGCGTCCCCTTCCCGCCGTAAGCCAGCTGGCCGACCGCGATCAGCAGGGCATTGAGGATGCCGAACGGGCTGGGCGGGGAGCCCGGCAGCCAGACATCGACCGGTACCGTGGCGGCGACGCCCCCGGTGACCGCCTCGCTCTCGCTCAGCAGCCCGCCGCTAACCGCGTCGGTGCCCACCGCGATGACGACCTTCGGATCGGGCATCCCGTCGTAGGTCGTGCGCAGCGGGCCGGACATGCCCCGGGCGCCGGCCCCGGTGACCAGCAGCACGTCGGCGTGGCGCGGGCTGGCGGTGAAGAACACGCCCAGCCGGTGGATGTCATAGACCGGGCCGAGCAGGGCCTGGATCTCCCATTCCTCGCTGCCGTCCGAGCCGGCGTCCACGTGCCGGACGTGCACGCTGCGGCGCAGCGCGGCGGTCCGCTCCCGCAGTCGGGCCCGTGCGGCCTCGACCGCCTCGTCGGTCTCCGGCGGTTCGGGGACGACGAGCGCTTCCCGGGTCAGCGCGGCCGCCACTGGACCGGTGGCGCCCTGGGACCAGGCGAACAGGTCGGGCCGCTCGGCTACGCACCGGCCGCACAGGATGCACTGCCCCTGGTCGACGCCCTGCGCGGAGATGGCTCCGGTCGGGCAGAGCGCCGGGTCGACCGAGTCCGTCGGTCCCAGCGCCCGGACCGGGCCGCGCCAGCCGTCGGCGTAGGGGTCGGGCCGGCCCGGCCAGCGGGTGGTGACGACCCCGTCACGCAGCCCGCGCAGCACCCAGATGCTCATAGGGCCACCCCCGCGACGGACAGGCCGAAGCTCGCCTCGATGAACGGGAAGTCGGTCAGGATGTCCCCGGTGAACACCTCGTGCATCAGCATCAGGTTGTGGAACGACGCCGACCGGGGCTGGCAGCGGGCGATCCGGCCTTCGGCCAGCTCCACGTCGTAAAGAACCTCGCCTTGCGGGGCTTCGGCCCAGCCGACCGCCCGGCCCCGGATCGGCTCGCACGGGAGCCAGGCGGGATCGCCAGCCCGTTCGGCCAGATCCTCGGCGGCCTGCCGGATCAGGCCGAACGCCTGGTCCACCTCCTCCCACCTGACCCGCAGCCGGGCCAGCGCGTCGCCGGCCGCATGCGCGGGGGCGGGCGGCAGGGTCAGCGACCGGTACCCGTCGTGGGGGCGGGCCAGCCGGGCGTCGTCGGCGTACCCGGACGCCTTCCCGATCGGGCCGAGCACGCCGTGCTGACGAGCCCGCGCCGGGGTCAGCGGCCCGGTACCGCGCAGCCGGTCCAGGAACGAGGACGTGCCCATCAGCGCGTCGGCGTCGGCGGTGATCGCCTTGCGGAGCTTGCCTGTCTCGGTGAGTACCTGCGCGGGCGGCAGCAGCGGCAGCGCGCCGACCCCGCCGGGCACCACCACGCCGCGGCCGAACCGACTCCCGCACAGCGCGCTGACCAGCCGCAGCACCCGCTCCTTGTGCAGCGCGAACCGGGCGGTGGCCACCG
>WNGJ01004228.1_pt1 | contig 14922 bp, 8 predicted proteins | sample 5400611 | NCBI WGS metagenome assembly WNGJ01 (sample SAMN13153375, study PRJNA577476) | soil metagenome | isolation source: 40 cm soil or saprolite under Garry oak tree replicate 1 | place: USA:California | collected 2016-06-15
ATCTTGCCTGCGTCTTTGGTCGCGTTTCGCTGCGAGTCGTTGAAATACGCCGGCACGGTGATCACCGCCTGCGTAATTTTTTCGCCGAGCTTGGCTTCGGCGTCGGCTTTCATCTTCGACAAAATCATCGCGGAAATTTCCGGCGGCGAAAATGTCTTGCGCTGGCCGTTCACTTCAACTTGCACATGCGCGTCGCCATTCGCCGCTTTGACAATTTTATATGGAACGCGGTGCTCTTCCTCGTGGACCTCGTCAAACTTGCGGCCCATGAATCGCTTGATTGAGAAGACGGTGTTTGCTGGATTGGTTACTGCCTGACGTTTTGCGGCCTGGCCAACCAGTCGCTCACCGCTTTTCGTAAATGCAACCACAGAAGGCGTCGTGCGGGCACCTTCCGAATTTTCCAAAACTACAGGGTCGCCACCCTCCATCACCGCCATGCAGGAGTTGGTGGTGCCCAAATCGATACCTAAAACCTTAGCCATAAAAATGAAAATCCTTTCCAGTCGAGAGTTCGACCTACCGCTTTCACAGCAAGCGGCACGCCACCTCCTGGTCATGCGGACTAACTACCTGTTAATAAGATGGTAATGCATATTGCATGTCCATCTCACACCGGCCTGAACGAGACAACTCGTCTCGGTTTCGCGTCCTTTGGCAGCGCTACCGGGCCATTGCGACGCTCTCTTGCTCGCCCGCCGTAGACTGATTATCTCGCTACGTCAGTTGCGTCTCGCCATCCCAAATAAAGCAGCGCTTTTTTATTTTCGCAAGACCCCAAAGGCGATAATTTCGTGCGTGCACCAATATCACGATCTCCTCCGGCTGGTACTCGACCAAGGGCAGCCGCGCAGCGATCGGACCGGCACAGGGACATTGTCGATTTTTGGGGCACAGACCCGATTCGATCTGCGAGAGAATTTTCCGTTGTTAACGACAAAGAAACTCCACATCAAATCGATCATTTACGAGCTGCTTTGGTTTCTGCGCGGTGACACAAACGTTCGTTATCTCAATGAACATGGCGTGACGATCTGGGACGAATGGGCTGATGAGGCCGGCGATCTCGGCCGTGTTTACGGCGCGCAATGGCGAGATTGGCGCGGCGACAACGGCGTGCGCATTGATCAGATCGACAACGTGATCGCGCAAATCAAATCAGGTCCACAGAGCCGGCGTTTGATCGTGAGTGCGTGGAACCCAGCCGAGATCGGGAAGATGGCATTACCGCCGTGCCACGTGCTGTTCCAATTTTATGTGCAGGCCGGCGAGCTGAGTTGCCAGCTTTACCAGCGCAGCGCCGATCTTTTTCTTGGCGTCCCCTTCAACATCGCATCGTACTCGCTGCTCACGATGATGGTCGCGCAAGTGGTCGATCTTACGCCCGGCGATTTCGTTCACACCTTTGGCGATCTGCATCTTTACAAAAACCATCTCGAGCAAGCGCGCGAACAGCTTTCACGCGAGTGCCGGCCGTTACCGCGAATGAAGCTAAATCCCGCGGTTAAAAACATTCACGACTTCCAGTTCGAAGACTTCGAGCTGATCGGCTACGATCCGCATCCGCCGATCAAAGCGCCAATCGCGGTGTAATTGCTGGCCAAATAGGAAATCTTCAGAGCTTCTTATACTCCTGATGAGTTCCGATCCAATTCCAAAGGAAAGTATCGCTGTCGATGAAATGACCAACGGCGCGATAATGATCGCCGACACGGACTGACCATTGGTCTGGACCTGATTCGCCTGAACCGGAGCGATGGGTGCTGCGGATTATTCCTCCAGAGCAAGTAATTTTTGAACGCCAACCTCTGGGTCTCGACCGGCAGCCTGTAGAACAACTTCCAAAACTGGCGCGACGTTCTGGACTTCACTCCGCTGGTTTCGGAAATGGCAGGCTTTTGCCTTGCTTATATTCGTTGTTGGCCGCTTCCATGAGCCGATGCAATTTTTGTCCTGGCTCAGCGTCCTTTTTCACCTGCCGGTCCCAATCGTCCTCGTCGGTTGGATTGAGCAGAGCGGCCAGTTCACAACGCTCTTCTGGAGAGAGTTGGTCAATGGCTGCTTTGATCTCCTCTACGCGACTCATGTCCAGATTCTATCCGTTGATAAGACCATCGGACAAGCGGCGATCAGCGATCGCTAGAATGTCAACGTCAGGTAGCGGGTGAAACCGCCCTTACCGACACATTCCAATCGGCCGTTTAAATCATTTTGCTTTTCTCTCAAAAATAGCATTTCAGACTTGCTTTTCGCGCGGCCTTTTACTTGAATCGCAGCGTGCCTGCTGATGCTCAGGTGACGTCACAGACCGTGATTGGCGGAGATGCTCATCACGGTCCGGTGGCGTTCACTACTACGCATTGGAGCGTGGTACTGGAGGCGCAAGGTGAATCGCCGGCAGCCCAAGAGGCGCTCGAAAAGCTTTGCCGCACATATTGGCGCCCCATTTATGGTTTCATAAGGCGACGAGGCGTCGATCCGGAAGAGGCGAAAGACCTGACTCAGGGTTTCTTTGCATTGTTACTGGAGCGCCGCGACTTGGATGCAGTGCGTCAGAAGAAAGGGCGGCTGCGTTCTTATCTGCTCACATCGCTCAAACACTTCCTGACGAACAAGCGCAATCGTGAGATGGCAAGTAAGCGCGGCGCGAGCCAGCATCTGATTCCGCTGGAGGATTTGCGTGACCGCGAGCGCATCGGTTTCGAGACATCGGAGACAATGGCTGCGGACCAGATTTACGAGCGTCGCTGGGCGCTGAGCGTGCTGGATCAAGTGCTCGCACGACTGGAAGAAGAGTATCGCGCATCTGGCAATGTCCAATTGTTTGATCGGTTACAGAAATCGCTCACGGATGAACCAGACCGCGTTTCACCGGCCGACACTGCGCGCGAATTGGGAACGACCGAGAGCGCGGTGAGACAAGCGTCCTATCGTTTGCGGCTGCGGTACCGGCAACTTTTGCGCGAGGAAATCGCCCACACCGTTATGGCGCCGCGCGATATCGACGACGAACTGCGCCACCTGGTCGCCGTGCTGCGGGCGTAACCACACGAATCGCATGAATTGTCACGAGACACAAATTGCACGAATTATCACGAATTTTTGTGTCTGAACGCACACTTCAAACAGGTGTTGAACTATCTGGCCGCCTCGAAAGTTCGCGTGGGTCTGTTGGTCAATTTCGGTAGGGATGTGTTGGAATGGAAAAGAGTCATCCTATAGACACGAATTACATCAATGATCACGAATTTTGAAAGCCTCCGCAGTTCATTAGTGCGCATTCGTGAAATTCGTGTCTTCGATTAGTGTGAATTAGTGAAATTCGTGTCTAGCGTTTGCGAAAAGTGCGGGACAGGCATTCCCGCCGACGCTCGGCAGGGAATGTGCCCGGCTTGTCTGCTGGAAACTGGTGCTGATCTGTTCGCGGAAGAGGTGCAAACGTCCAGCGCTCAACGCCCAACGTCCAACGCCCAATTCAACGGCGAAGGGCGCGCGCCGAAATTCGCGCGGATGATCACGGATTTTGGCGACTATGAGTTACTGGAGGAAATCGGCCGAGGCGGTCAGGGCACGGTCTATCGCGCCCATCAGAAATCTCTGAATCGCACTGTTGCGCTCAAAGTGATCGTCCCGGGCCCTTGGACGATCGCAACGCACCTGAAGCGGTTTCGCCGCGAGGCTGAGGCGGCCGCAAACCTCGATCATCCGGGCATCCTGCCAATCTACGAGATCGGAGAGCGCGACGGTTGCTGTTACTTCAGTACGAAGTTCGTCGAAGGCGGCCAGCTTGACCAAATAGTTGGGCGGGCGCCGCAATCGATCCGGCAGTCGGCGGAATTAATTGCGAAAGTCGCCAGAACCGTGCATTACGCGCATGAACACGGGATCCTACATCGTGACATCAAGCCGGGAAACATTCTGCTGGATGCAAACGGCGAACCGCACCTGACCGATTTTGGTCTGGCCCGCTTGGTCGAATCTGAAAGCAGCGTCACGCACACGCTGGATGTATTAGGCACGCCCAGCTACATGGCGCCGGAACAAGCCGTGGGAAACAACACGGCTGTCAGCAGCGTGACAGATATTTACGGACTCGGCGCAGTACTTTACCGGCTGCTCACAGGTCACCCGCCGTTTGCCGGAGGAACAACCTACGAGACGATCAAGTTGGTTCTGGATACTGAGCCGCGTCAGCCACGCCTCTTAAATCCGAAGATAGATCGAGATCTCTCCACCATCTGCCTCAAATGCCTTGAGAAAGATCCAAAGCGCCGGTACCCGTCCGCACTGGCGCTGGCCGAGGATTTGGAGCGCTGGCTAAAACATGAACCGATTCGAGCGCGGCACACTGGAGTTTTTGCGCGAGGAACGAAATGGGTGCGACGCAATCCAAGCAGCGCGCTATTTGCAGCGTCTCTGGTTGCGCTAGCAGCAGCAACCGGCTGGATCGTGTGGAAAAGTGAATTGATCCGGCAACCGCTAACAACCGGAATCGCTGTCCTGCCATTTGAAAACCTGAGTCAAGACAAAGAGAACGCCTTTTTCGCCGATGGTGTGCAGGACGACATTTTGACCAAGCTGGCGAAGATCGGTGATCTCAAAGTCATTAGCCGGACCAGCGTGATGGAATATCGCGGCAAACGAAATGTGCGCGAGATCGGAGATGCACTTCGTGTGTCACACGTGCTGGAGGGCAGCGCACGCAAGAGCGGCGGTCGGATTCATTTGAATGCGCAGTTGATCGACGCGCACACTGACACTCACGTTTGGGCCGAGCAATACGATCGCGATTTGAATGATTTGTTCGCAGTCCAAGCTGAGATAGCGCAAAAAGTTGCCGATAGCCTTCACGCAAAGCTGTCAGCCAGTGAGAAGGCGGCTGTTGAAGAAGAACCAACTCAGGACTTGGTCGCCTATGATTTTTACGTCCGTGCCGTGTCCCTAATTTACAATGCCCAGCTGCCCACCCAGATGGATTTCGTGGATCGTTCCGAGGCTGTGGACCTGCTTAACAAGACAGTTGCTCGTGATCCCAACTTCTTTCTCGCCTATTGCCAGCTAGCCTTTGTGCACGACCTGATTTATCAGCAAGAGATTGACCACACTCCGGCGCGCTTGGCCCTGGCAAAGTCGGCCATAGATTCTGCATTTCGCTTGAGGCCGGATTCGGCAGAAGCGCACCTGGCGCTGAGCTGGCATCTTTACTGGGGATATGCCGATTTCGACAGCGTCCGCGCCGAACTTGCTCTTTCCAAACAGAATTTACCCAATAACCCGCGAGCTTTTGAGTTAGCCGGATTGGTTGACCGGAGACAGGGTCGCTGGGCTGACGCCACCCGGAACCTCGAGCGCGCATGTGAGCTCGATCCTCGAAATATCCCTTACCACATTACCCTCGCAACGACCTACCTCTGGTTGCACGACTATGACCAAATGGCCAAAGTTATGGATCGTATTATTGCGCTTCAGCCAGATCGCAGGCCAGCGCGGATCATTCGTGCCGGAATCGAAGTAGACAGGCGAGCGGACACCGGGCCCATGCGTGCTGCAATTGAAAAGATCCTCACCAATGATCCGGGGTCAGACAAAGATCCAGATGTTGCCTGGTGGCGCTTGGGACTTGCTTTGAATGATCGCGACTTTGACGCCGCCGGCAGCCTCGCGGGCGGGCTTTCCCAGCAGACGCTCGGCGTCGGTTTCACTCAAGGTAGCCGTGACTTTTGGCTCGGCATAGTTGCTCGTTTGAAAGGAGACGTTGCGGCTGCGCGCACTGCCTTTATGACAGCGCGCACACAACTGGAGGAAGAAATACGCGTTCAGCCTGATGACGGACGTCTGCTTTCTCGTCTCGGATTGATTGATGCAGCCTTGGGAAGAAAGCAAGAGGCGCTGAGCGAAGGCCGGCGCGCGCTGGAAGTGGCACCCATCGCCCACGAAGCGATGTTCGGGGATTGCCCAAATGAGGTATGTGTAACAATCGACTTTGCCATGATTTGTGCCTGGACAGGCGAAACCGAACTGGCGCTCGAGCAACTTGAAGCCGTCACCAAAATTCCTGGCGGTCCAACCTATGGGGAGCTGCGCTTGAACCCGATGTGGGATCCTTTACGCGGAAATCCGCGCTTCGAAAAAATCGTAGCCTCGCTCGCACCAAAGTAGTCCGTCCTCTTCTAACCACGCCGTAGCCTTGGCGAAGCGGGTCGCCTCCTTAGCGCCGAAAGAAATGGTTTCCAAATAACGCCTGGTTTTCTCTCGGTAGCGCAGCGCTCCGTTGCACGCGAGCCCTTTTCGGGAATTAGGCCAGTTCCGGTTTAACCCCGAACGCACTCGCGAGCGGGCGATCCAACTTGGCGAAGCCATTTTTTGCGTAACCTCGCGCGCTTGTGCCGACGGCGATACCGCCCGCCGGCTCCTGCGCAAGTGGCCATTCTGAGAGGTTTCTAGAACTTCTTAGTCAACTGCACATACACGAAGCGGCCAAGATTGTCGTAGTAAGAGCCCGGATAATTGATGGGGTTCTGGAGCTCGAAGCCAAACGCCGTTGGCGGCCGCTGACCGAAGATATTGTTCACACCCACGGTTATCCGGGTGTTGTTGAGCAAGTTTTTCCAGCACGGCATGGAATAAGCAACTGATTGCTCGGGACTGCGGCCGGAGACAACCGCCTCTACAGCGTTGCTATCTTTTGAGTAGCCGGGCACTGGCATCGTTTCCACCGGAGCCGTGCAGGTAATTTCGTATGAAGTTTGCGCGTCAAAGAACCACGTGTGCGGAACGTAGTGTTGCTTCCAATGTCCATCGAACTTCTTTGCGTAAATTTCTTCCCAAAAACCATCGGTGTAATGCACAGTCCAGTTCATGTCGAAGTTATGCCACGTCCAGTCCAGGCGCGAGATTCCCTTCCATTTGAACCAGCCCTCGGTATTCCCATAGGTAGGAAAAATCGAGTCAAACCAATCATAGGTGGCGCGTGCGGCCACCTCCCTCGCTTTGCCTCCGAAGAACTGGAAAATGAAAGAGTCCAGATACGTCACTTGGGTTAGAGAAGTAAACGTTCCGTACCGGGTCGGCAATTGGTACTGAATGCCCAGATCGACGCCGCGCGCGTTCTCACGACCAGCGTTCTGAAAAGTCGTTCGAACGAAGATCACCTGGTTCCCCGTGGGATCGAGAACCACCTGTTCACCGGGCGGTAAATGGCCGCTAATAAACTGGCCCACCACCAACTGTGGCCCAGGAATGTTGGGGACGCCGTCGCGCTCGATGTCCCAAAGATCGATCGTGACAGTCAATTGGCCCGTTGTAATCCACTTGGGTGTATAAACCACGCCGCCGGTCCAGTTGCGTGAATGTTCCGGCGTCAGCAGGGGATTGGGATCTATCTCGAATCTGGTGTCCTGGTTCACGTTGCCGTGGTAAGAAGTCGGCACCAATCCGAAGAACCTGAATCCAAACAGGGCAGCAAGTCCTGGTTCGCGGAAGCCTTCGCCCCACGTACTGCGAATGGTCAACTGCTCATCGAACGGTTGCCAGCGCACACCCACTTTGGGAACGAGTGTGTTGGTGTCATTATTCTTCCAATATTCAAAACGCGCCGCTGCGCTGAACTGCAGCGAATGGAATCCAGGCACGCGCATCGCCGGGGTGAAGACTGGAATCAGGGTTTCCCCATAGAACGCATACTCTCTGCGGCCGGAATGTGACGAAGGCGACAAGCCTCCACCCAGCACGCCTCCAAGCCGGTTTGCGTCATCCAGATCGGTTGTTTCCGTCTCCCGGCGAAATTGACCGCCAATCGCGAGTCCAACGCCGCCGGCGGGCAAATCAAACAGGTCAGTGGTATAAATGTTCAAATCGACTGTTGCGATTTTGAATGTGTTAATGTCCCTCGGACTAACCCTCGCGAACTCTACCGGTATGCTGTTACTTGGGATCGGATTGTGAAGGCCGTCCCCAAACGGATTAAAAGGAGTGGTCGTTCCAATGTACTGCGCCGAGGTGGGATCGTAGATTGGGTCCGCCGCGTTCATGATGCGATTGAATCGCAAGCCTGAGACACCCGTAAACCGGGAAAGATTCGTAATTTGGCTATAACGGAATGCGCCATCGTAGCCCCAGCTCCCGTGAAACAGCTTGTCGCCTCTTATACCGGCTGTGAGGAGGAACGCCTGGTTTTCGTTATCGATCAAGTGGTTGCCGAAATCGAAAAGACGCGCGTGTGTGCCGCCCGAGATAATCTGCTGGAACGGATTGAACGGGTTATAGGCATCAGGCGGCATGCCGACTTCCGCGGCCGTCGGCGTGTTTGGCGGCGTAATTGGAACACCGTTGGCGTCAAGTTGGAATGGATGGTTAGGCGGGACATAGAGTTGAGTGCCTCGCGCTGCCCAAGGGCCGGTACCCACCGGTTCGAGTTCGTCGTGCTGCTTCACGTCGGCATAATAAAAGTCGCCGAAAATCCGGAGCTGATCGTCACAGAGCTTGTGCTCGAAAGCGGTATAACCGCCCCAGCGCTCCTGTTCCGGATAAGAGCTGGAGAACGCGTTAAAGTTAAAGCCGGGAAGCAAGGCGAAAGGCCCGCGAACAGGCCTTGGGCTGTAGATCCAGTCGCTTGCCGGAGTCAGTCCGTTCGAAAAATCGGGCGGTGTGCCGAAGATGACTGGCCGCGTCGCGGTGAAGTCGGGTCCGCCTGCTTCTCTGACCACGACCGCGCTCAACTGAAAATTGTACGGCGTGGTATCTGGACTCCCGTGCGCGTGCGGCGCACCGAACTTCACGTGATTGGAATTGCCCCGGTCGCGATTGAACATTGAATTGTGATGAAAGAAAAAGATGTCGCCGTCGATGCTTGTCTTGTCGTCGCCGGTGCCAAAGAGAATATCGCCACTATAAATGGCAGCGTCCTTGTCCAGGGTGTTGCCATAATACAGACTCAATTGCGCGCCGCGATAATCTTTGTACAGCTTGATGTTAACCACGCCGGCAATCGCGTCTGCCCCGTAAGTGGTCGAAGCGCCATCTTTCAGAATTTCAATGCTTTGCACGGCCGGAAGTGGAATGGTGTTCAAGTCGTAACCGTAGCCCGAATACGGCGTGATACGGCGGCCATCGATTAAAACCAGCGTGGCCCGCCTTTCGAAGCCGCGCAATGAGACCGTAGCCACTCCAGTCGCGCCTGCTGAGGCGTTTGCGTTATTTTGAACTGGAACACCGTTCGCATTCGCGATGGGCTGAGTTCTGAGAAGCTCGGCGGTGGTGCGTTCGCCTGATTTCTCGATCAAATCGCGGTTGAGAGTGTACACTGGGTTTGGGCCGACCTCTTCTGCGGTCGGAATAATCGAACCGGTCACGATCACGCGCTCCACCTCCGCAGCGGGAGTAGGCGAAGGCGTTGGTCCCTGAGCCAATGTGGTCGATGCGAGGGGCCAGCAAATGATCGCCCCACTCCAGGCGGCGCACGAAATCAACAGGCCTTTGAATAAAAGGTCTCTTTCCAAATCCTCTGCCGTTTATCAAATCAGCCGAGGACTAGCAAGGCATCTGCAGAAATTATTCCGCGCCTCAGAGGCACGGTGCCGGCGTCATAGATCCGAACTACACGAGTGTGGAAGCGGGACAAGAATTACACGAATTGTCACGAATCAAGTCCTTCCTGACACGCGGCGACGATCCGTTGGCGCAGCCTCCACGGCATGGCGAGCATCTTCTTCGCTGACGTACGCAGTCCCAGCGTAGTCACCGGTTTGGCGCAGTGACATCACAAGATCGTAATCTTTTCCCAACTCACCTGGCCATTCCGCGTGATCTGCGGTTCAGACAAAAAAATCCAAAATTTCCACGTTATATCTGGCCGGATTTCCTGCAGTACCTCTGTGAAAGGAAATCAAAGAAAGAAAAACAACAAAAACCCAAACAGAAAGAGAAACAATAACCATGAAAACAAAATTAACTAAAGGAACAAAAGATGAAATCACTTAAATTCTTCAAACCCGCTCTGGCGACCACGCTGGCAATCGTAGTCGGGTGGCTGCTATCCGTCCGGCCCGCCGAAGCTGGTTACACTGTAACCCTGCAGCAAGTCGGGCCCGATGTTGTCGCGACCGGAAGCGGAGCCATTAACTTGACTGGGCTGATTCATGCCGGATATCTCACCTACGGATGGGGTCCCGGGGTGCTCCCAGGTGCCGCGGACGACGGGTGGGGCGGGGTTATTGCCGGGCGCATTTCCACGGGGCCGACGATTGCCGGTAGCGTGGACTCTTATCACTTGGGGCCCAGTGGACCGATGAGTTTCGGGAGCGGTGGCGGAACGGATGCCAGCAGTGGCAGCGGCGACACGGTCGGGACAGCGGCGGATTGTTCTAAAGATGGATCCGATTGCGACCGCTTTCTCATTGTTCCAAGGGGCTATGTCTCCGGTACTTTTCTATCGGACAGCGCGACCTACAGCGGCAAGACTTTTGCAACCCTAGGCGTAACACCGGGCACCTACGTATGGACGTGGGGAACCGGAGCGAACCAGAACTTCACGCTTAAAATCCCACCGGCCCCACCAACAACTAGTCCAGCCACAAATGTCGCAAGCTTTTCTGCCACACTCAATGGCTCTGTCAATCCAAATGGGGCGACCACGACTGTCTATTTCCAGTACGGCCCAACCACTAGTTATGGGTCCACGACCCCTATGCAGACTCAGACTGGGAACACGGTCCGAACTATCAGTGCCAACATCACCGGCTTAACTGCGAGCACCGTTTATCATTTCCGAATTGTGGCCCACAATAGTGCTGGCACCACCTATGGCGGTGACAGGACGTTTACGACGCTTAGCCCGACCGGCGCCCCCGTCGTCACAACGAATCCGGCGACGCTCATCGCAAGTTTATCAGCCACGCTCAATGGCTCAGTCGATCCGCATGGGTTGACCACGACTTTTTATTTCCAGTACGGCACGACGACCAGTTACGGGCACACTACCATTATGCAGGGTCGGATCGGAAACTTGTACCAGAGTGTTAGTGCCAACATCTCTGGCTTGAGCGCGAGCACCACTTATCATTTCCGGATCGTCGCGGTCAACAACGCCGGAACTGTTTACGGCGCAGACCGGACGTTTACCACGCTGAGCGCAACCGGGGCACCTGTGGTGATTACGAACCCAGCGACAAACGTGACAAGTTCTTCGGCCACGCTCAATGGCACAGTCGATCCCCACGGGCTGACCACGACTGTTTATTTCCAATATGGTACGACCGCCAGCTACGGGCACGTCACTGCGGGTCAGAGTAAGACCGGCAACACGTATCAGGCAGTGGCTGCCAACATCAGCGGCTTAAGCGCAAGCGCCACGTACCATTTCCGGATGGCGGCCACCAACAGCGCAGGGACTGTTTATGGTGGCGACAGGGCATTTACGACAACACCATAACTCCTACCGTTACACCCACGCGACTTTTGCGGATCGCGTGGGTTTAAATCTCAGGGGCGCTGTGCAGGCGTCTTATTGACGTTAGCGCTGGCGGTCTTGGGCCCGCGCGAGAGATCAACAAGATCGTTTAAGATATTCAATGTTTCATCGCGCTCGGGGTCAATGGCCGGTTCTTTGGCGTCGTCTCCTCCACCGATGCCGGCGATCAAATCCGAATCCGCATCAGGGGCGGCTTCAGGGACAACTTTCTGGGGAACTCCGCTCTTCTTCGCTTCGGCCAGCTTACCGGGATACATGATCAGTTGGAGATTCGGTTTATCGACGCTGTCGAGTGTCAGCCGGTAAATTCGCGGTTCTTCTTGATTCCGCGCGAGACGCTCTTTCGAGCGCAATTCTTTGCGCAGTTTATCGTCCTGTAGCTCCTTTTTCCGGACATCTTCGTTCAGCGAAATTCGGTTGTCGTCGATCTTGTGACGCAATCGATCGATGTCCTCCACCACGTAATGAAATTCGGGGTCGTTTTTAACCCGCTCTTCTGAGCGTCGTTTCAATTGATCGACAAAAAGCGAATGCGTGTCGGACCATTTCGTATATTTCGCTTTCGGCACTTCGTCGTAAGGCAGGCAATTCTTTAGCGCGCCTTCGCCAAATTCGGGCAGATCACTCAAGCTCGGCAGGACAATATCGGAGGTCACACCGTGGAGCTGGGTCGAGCCACCGGCGACGCGATAAAATTTTTGAATGGTCAATTTCAACGCGCCGTCCTCGTCGGTATGGCTGCCCAGCAAAGAGGCGAACCGGCCGATTGGGAGAATCGTCTGCACGGTTCCCTTCCCGAACGTGTTCTTGTCGCCCACGATCACCGCGCGCCCATAATCTTGCAGCGCAGCCGCAAAAATCTCGCTCGCAGACGCGCTCTGCCGGCTGGTCAAGACCACCAGCGGCCCGGAATAAGCGATACCGGAGTCGGGATCGGACGAAATTCTGATGCTTCCGTTGTAGTCTTTCGTCTGGACGATCGGGCCCGATTTCAAAAACAAACCAGTAAGGGACAGCGCTTCCTCCAGTGAGCCGCCACCATTTTTCCGAAGATCGACCACCAGGCCGGCGATGTTTTCTTTCTTAAGGCGCTTGAGCAGCGCGAGCACATCGCGGGTGGTGCTTTTCTGATGCCTGTCCATGTCCGCATAAAACGACGGGAGCGTAAGCCAGCCGAGTTTTATCGGATCGCCATTCTCATCTTTCCTGATAATGATGTCGGCGCGCGCCTCCTGATCTTTCAGCTTAATCTCATCGCGCACGAGCTCGACATTCTTGCGACGGGAAGGGTCGGTCGCATCGGACGGAATCGCGAGCAGGCGCACATGGGTGCCTTTCTTGCCGCGGATCATCTCCACTACTTTGTCCAACCGCATCTCGCGAACATCGACATATTCGGCCGAACCCTGCGCCACGGCGGTAATCCGGTCGCCCACTTTCAGCCGTCCATCCACCTGGGCCGGGCCGCCAGGAACGAGACTCTCTATTTTGGCATAGCCATCTTCGGTGCGAAGCATGGCGCCAATTCCCACCAGCGAAAGGCCCATGTTAATGCTGAAATTCTTCATGTCGGCCTTGCTCAGATATTCCGAGTGCGGGTCGTAGGTTTGAGCGAGCGCATCGAGAAAGATCTTTACTTGCTCATCCTTGTCTTCCTCGTGGACGGTGCGAGCGAGCCGATCATAACGGCGCGCGACCAATTGCGGGGCAGGCTCGATCGGATGCTCGCTCAGATGTTCCTGCAATAGCTCGTTTGCAATACGACCGCGCCAGAGCTGATCGGCTTCCGCCTCATCTTTCGGCCACGGCGATTTTTGGCGGCTAAGCTCGATAGTGGCGTCGTTTTTAAAATCGATCGGCTGCTTCAACAGTTCCTTTATTTTCGCGACCCGCTCGTCCACGCGCCTGGCATAGAGATCGTAAATCTCATAGGCCGGTTTTAACGTGCCGAGAAGAACGTCGCTGGCGATTGAATTGCCATGTTTGGCGTTGAGCGCATCGACGTCTTGCTGGGTGAAAAAGAGATGACTGTAATCGAGCAGCTCCAGGTAGGTCTGAAGGAATTTCTTCGAGGCTCCTTCGTTCAGCTTCTGCCGCGTGTAATGGCCTTCCTGCAGAAGATTTCCCACCGAGACTGCGATCGTTTCCTTGGATGTCGCCAGGGTTGGCGGAGCCGCAATGGCGGAGGCAAAAAGAATGGCGCAAAACGCGAGTGACCGTTGGAAAGATGATTTCATCGGTGAAAAAGCGGTTTCCCACCTTGGCAGACTTCAGAGTGAAACGCAAGATGATGAGACAAGATCGACATGCAGGACGTGAGACACCTGAGCGACATGAACATTCAAAAAATGCGGAAAACCCATTTATAGCCGCCCCGAATGCTTTCGAGACCGACCCGACCGGCTCCCCCGCAATATATTTCGGCACTGGTGGCTGCGCTGGCCGGGTTTAGCATCCCCGGCTAGAGTGACAGCGATGATTTACGAGAGCTTTTGTGGCGGGATTTTCGAAACAAATTGTTATCTCGTCCAGGCGCCGCAAGGCTGGATTCTTTTCGACGCTCCCGCTGGAGCTTGCGCCTGGCTCGAATCGCGCGGTGTCGATCCAAACCTTCTGCTGCTCACGCATGGCCATTTCGATCACATCCCGGACGTGGCCAAAATCAAGCGCCGCTTCGGTTGTCCAATCGGTTGTCATCCACAAACCGCGCCGATGATCTCCGATCCGGAATTCTTTCGCGGCTTCGGATTCGAATTGGAAATTGAACCGGTCGAGCCCGACTTCTTCGTCGAAGAGACGCCGGCCAGAAAATTCCTCGGTTTGGAAATGCAAGTGCTTGAAGTCCCGGGACATTGTCCCGGCAGTCTTTGCTTCTTTTCGCCCAAAGATCAATTGCTTATCGGCGGAGATGTCCTCTTTGAGGGCGGCGTCGGTCGCTGGGACCTTCCCGGCGGAGACGCCGATCTTTTACTCGATGGCATCAGGAAAAAAATATTTCCGCTCGGCGATGATGTGACGGTGCTGCCCGGACACGGACCGCCGACCAAGATCGGAACGGAGCGCCAGACGAATCCGTTCGTCCGCTAAAAACAAACCAGCTTTCTCGACTTCGTTTACCGAGAAATCAATTCAGCGAGCAGCGCCTCGAGCTGCTGTAAACCTTCGATCGGTTCGACAACGGAACGCAACGATGCCATCGCGGCCGGTACATGTTTCAGAAAATGCTTGTGGCCTTTCACGAGTCCGAGAAAACCGTAAGCACCAAGCGCCTGCATCAGGCGTTGCATCGCACACAATCGAAGGATGTCATCGAACTCGCCGTTAATTATCCGGCAATTTTCAGCCTGTCGCTCCCTGTAGTAACTGATCAATTCAGCTCGCTCCGCGCCGGAAAGATCGACATACGGATCAAAAAGCAGCGACGCCAGATCGTATTCCGGCAAACCGGGGCGCAT
>WNGJ01005416.1_pt1 | contig 14921 bp, 18 predicted proteins | sample 5400611 | NCBI WGS metagenome assembly WNGJ01 (sample SAMN13153375, study PRJNA577476) | soil metagenome | isolation source: 40 cm soil or saprolite under Garry oak tree replicate 1 | place: USA:California | collected 2016-06-15
AAGATCGTGCTTGGGACTACCTCGGCCAGCATGGGTGCTTGGATTGCGGCGAGCCGGATCCAGTCGTTCTGCAGTTCGACCATCTGGGCGACAAGCAACGCGACGTGTCCTACATGACGCTGAATGGCTTCACGTGGGCGAAGATCCAGACCGAGATAGACAAGTGCGCGGTGCGCTGTGGCAATTGCCACCGGCGGAAGACAGCACGCGAGCTAGGCTTGTACGAGCGAAAACGAGCGTTCATGAAGGTCGAAGAGCCGGCGGCTCCATACAGCTGGCTGATAATTGATGCCAGCCGGGCCGTTAGCTCAGTGGATAGAGCAGCAACCTTCTAAGTTGCGGAGGCGAGTTCGACTCTCGCACGGCCCTCTGTGTAAAGCCTGACGTAGAACAACCGGCCTACAGTTGCTACGTGGCCGTAACTCCGCCCGACGCCCTCATCGAAGAGCTCTGGCAGGTCGCGCGTGGGTTATGGATGCCGGACCACCCGTGGTTCAAAGGGATCGTCGAGCATCGCTGGACGCGCGAGCAGATCATCCTCGGGGAGATCCAGCACTACCTGCGCGTGCGTACCAACCCGATCTTCTTCGGCTACATCGTCACCAACGTCGCCAGCGAGCGGAACTACGACCTCATGGACGTGGTCATGGAAAACTTCATGGAGGAGCTCGGCGGCGAGCGGACGCACGTCGACATCATGCTGCAGTTCCTCGAGGAAGCCGGCATCACGCGCGAGCAGGCCGACCGCGCCGACCCCGCGCCGGGAACGCTCGCCGCGATCGAGATGATCCGCTCGGGCTGTCAGAATCGCACCGCGCTCGAAGGCGTCTCGCTGCTCGCGTACGTCGAGGCGATGCACGGCGGTCCCGACGGCGCCGCCGCTCGGGTCTTCAAGGAGCTCGTCGGCCACTACGGCTTCAGCAAGCGCGCCGCCGCGACGTACGAGCTGCACGCTGAGCAGGACACCGGACACGGCGATCGTCAGATCGCGATGATCCACAAGCTCGCGCGCGATGAGGGTACCCAGGACAAGGTCCGGCGCGCGGTGCGCCTCGGCTGCGAGGCGTTCAACTTCGAGTGGGACGGGCACGTCCAGGCGATGACCGGCCAGCGTGACGTGTACTGGTCGGGGAAGACGCCGCTTGTGCTACGCCACCCCGAGGTGCGGCTGCCCAGGGACTGACCCGAGGGAACCATCGCGGGCTGGCGCTGTAATGGTGCTGATGAGACGAAAGTTCATCGGCGCGGTCCTGCTCACGGTCGTCTTGTCCGGCTGCGACACTGCCGGCACGCGTGCGGCGCCGTCACCGATCGTGTCGCCGCCGGCCGCGGTCACGCCCTCGCGCGAGCCGGCGGCGCTGCCACGCTATCCCGAAGAGCAGGCGGTGCTTGACGTGTTGACCGCGAGCGGGATGCGCGTCGAGCTCGTAGGTGGTTCGAAAGCCGAGACACTGCTTGGCGCTGCACGACGCGCGCGAGTTTTCATCGGAACGCTGGCCGGCAGCCGGGTCGGTGCCGACGTGCTCTTCCTCGATGCACCACCGGGCGACGTTCGCGTGTGCACATCCGCAGGGTCAGCCTCGGGTTTCACGAAGTTCACCGTTGCCGTGAACGGGCAGCCGGGCTCGACCGGCGAAGGGTCGCAGTCGATGAAATTCGCGGTCAGCGATCGCTACTTCGTGATGACGTCCGACGTGCGCGTGCGCGACGCGCTGCGGGTCGGCCTGGGGCTTTCGGAGCCACGCTGCTGACCGCGGTCTTCCGCTCTCTCGTCGATCCACTCTTCGAACATCTCGTTGGGTAGCGCACCCTTCGGCCTCTTCACGCTGACCCAACCCGACTTTCCGAGCCCGTACCCCATCGCCTCGACGTACGGCAGGCTCTTCGCGTAGAGGAGCGCCTTCGTGAGCTTCACCCCCATGACGTAGTCGCTCTTGCCGTCGTCCAGGCCGAAGAACACGAAGACCTTGCCGCGGACCTTGGCCACGTTCTCGCCCCACGGATGCGCGAGGGTCGCGTCCGGCTTCGCGAGTGCGTATTTCAGAAGGCGTCCCTTCGCCGCGCTCCGCGTCGTCACGCTAGATCGGCCACGACTTGGGGAAGCCCGCGCGGACCTCGGTCCACTCGGCATCGCCCGCGTACTTCTTCTTGAAGGACTTGAGCTGCTTCACCAGTTCCCCCTGGTCCATGTCCAACACGTTTGAGACCATGCCCGTGGTCTCCTCGAAGCCGAGGCTTCAGTTGCCCCGTCAGCCCTTCATCCGACGCATCAGGTAGCGGTCGTTCTGCGTCATCGCCATGGTCGAACTCTAAAGCTCGCCGGAGAAGCCGACGCGCTGCGCCGTGACGGCCTCGACGCGCGGTCGCGGTCTCGCGTCCGCATCGAGCGGCACGCGCAGGCGGGCGAGGATGCGCCACCGGTCCGCGCCGTGCTGGACCACGAGAATGACGAACGCATTCTCGATCTCGCCGCCGGCCACTCCGTCGGTCCGAACCACGAGGGACAGCTGCGTCGAGCTCTTGGCACGTATCTCGCGATCGACCGAGACCTCGCCGCGGAACTGCGAGTGCGGTGCGACCGCCCCGACGACCCGGACGGCATCCGGCTCCGCATTCGCGATGCGCCAGGTGGTGCGCCAGCCTTCGCCGTCGCGTTTGGCGACCCCGAGCGGCTCGATGTCCAGCCGCGGCGCGCTCACCTTTGCGTGCGCTGCTCCGTCCCACGGAGGTGGCGATAGAAGATCACCGTCGGTCGCAGCTTTCCGTCGGGGAGACCGGCGTACTGCGGGATCTCCGCGGCCCGTGTCCAGCCGAGCTTGGTGTAGAGCGGCTCGGCCTCGCTGCCGGCGATGGTGTCCAGCACCAGCAGCGTCCGACCCTGCGACAACGCGAGCCGCTCGATCTCTCGCATCAGCGCGGTCGCGATCCCGCGTCGCCGCGCCGAGCGATGCACCAGCACCTTCGCGACCTCCGCGCGATGGCGCGCATTCGGAAGCGGCGCGAGGCGCAGCTGCGCGGTGCCGACGACGCGCCGTTCGATACGCGCCACGATCACGAGCACGTCGCCACGCACGACGTCACGTTCGATGCTCTGCCACCAGGTCGCGGCGTCGTCCGGACTGAACGGCAACAGGAAGCCGACCGAGGCGCCGCCGGCCACCGCGTCGGCGAGGATCACGGCAAGATCGGGGATCGCGGCATCGAAGGTCGGGCCGTCGAGGCGGATGATCTCGAGGCTCATCTCGTGACCGGGACGATCTGCTCGGCGAACGCGGCGAGCGCGTCCCAGTCGTACGGGCCGCTGCGCACCGCGATGTTGAGCCGCTCGACGCCCGCGTCGCGGAACTCGTTCACGACCTCCGCGGCACCGGACGGCGTTCCGCGCAGGAAACCGGTGAACCCGCGCGCGTCGGCGCCCCATTCGCGCTGGTAACGCTCCTCGCCGCGCGCCGCGCCCTTCGCGTCCGCGCCCATGTAGAAGCCGACGTTGATCGTGCGCGCGATCGTGCGCTGGTCGCGGCCGAATTCGCCGCACCAGCGGTCGAGCACTTCGTTCTTCCGCTTCCACTGCGCGGGCGCGAGATACGGCGCGTTCCAGCCGTCCGCGAAGCGTGCGGCCGTGCGGAGCGTCCGCTTCTCGCCCGCGCCGCCGATCCACAGCGGGAGGCGTCGCTGTACGGGCCTCGGATTGTTCGGAGCGTGCTCGAGCGTGTAGTACGTACCGGAGAAATCCGCGAACGGCTCATCGAAGAGGAGCCGGAGCGCCGCGGCGTATTCCTCGAGCTGATCCTCGCGCGTCTTGATGTCCGGAAAGGCGTAACCGAAGGCCCGGTATTCCGGCTCGTTCCAGCCCGCGCCGATCCCGCACTCGACGCGGCCGCCCGAGAGGTGGTCGATGGCGGTCATCGACTTCGCGAGCAGACCCGGGTTGCGGTACGCGATGCTGAAGACCAGGCAGCCGACGCGCACGCGCGTCGTTTCCGCGGCCGCGGCGGTCAGCGTCGTGACGGATTCGAAGCAGTCACCAGCGCCGCCCTGATGCGGTGTCTCTTGGAAGTGATCGGAGACCGAGAACCAGTCGAAGCCACGCTCGTCGGCGAAGCGCCACAGCCTTCGCAGCTCGTCGAGCGGTCCGCCGAGGTGGCCGACATGGATGCCGAACTTGATGTCGCGAGACTAATACCCGTACGGGTCGGCCGGCATGCCACCGGTCGGTGTGGGCATGTACGACGGCGCGCTGGTGGCGTTCGCCGGAGGGGCTTTGGGAGCGCCGCTCCCGCCTGACCCGGCCGCGGCACACGCGGTGGTGGCCAGCAGCAGCGCTGCGACCATGGACAAGAGCACTCCTCGCATCGCGCTCACCTCCTGATACCGTTGATACGGGGAGGAGGCCCGAACGGATATGGGTCCGCTGGCCGTCTTCGCCATCTTCGCGGTCCTCATTGTCGTCTCACTCGCGGCCCTCGGCTTCGCGCTCGTCGTAGCGCGCAGCGCGAGCCGGCCGCGTCCGGCACTTCCGCTCAACTGCGGCGACTGCGTCTTCATGATCCCGCGCGCCAAGGTGTATCGGCAGGAGACGATCGAGGACGCCGACGGGCTCGTTCACTACCTGTGCGAGAAGCGGTGGATCGAGATCACGCCGTACTCCCCGCGTTGCGATCTTGGGCGGAGCAAGACTCGCACAGCGTCTCCGGTCACCTCGGGCTAGCCTAGCGGCGTGACCTCCTTCGACGCCTTCGATGCGTACGTGCGCGCCCGCGAGCGCGAGTACATCGAGGAGCTGAAGACACTGGTGCGCCTGCCGACGGTATCGGCGCAGCAGAGTGCGATCGACGAGACAGCGCGCGCGGTCCTGGAGCGCGCGCGACGCGCCGGCCTCGCGGCCGAGAGTCTCAGCGTCGACGGCGGACCGCCCACGATCGTCGGCGAGACCGGCCGCGGGGGAAGGACGCTTCTCGTCTACGACCACTACGACGTGCAGCCGCCCGATCCGCTCGACGAATGGAAGACGGGGCCGTTCGAGCCGACCGAGCGCGATGGTCATCTCTTCGGGCGTGGCGTGTCCGACAACAAAGGCAACCTCATGGCGCGCCTTCAGGCGATCGAGGCGTACCGCGCGACGCTGGGCGAGCTGCCCCTCCGCGTGCGCGTCCTGTACGAGGGCGAGGAGGAGATCGGCTCCGAGCACCTGGCCGAGTTCGTCAAACGCAACGCGGATCGGCTGCGCGCTGACGGATGCATTTGGGAAGCGGGCTACAAGGATGCGGCCGGTCGGCCGACCGTTTCGCTGGGCCTCAAGGGCATCGCGTACTTCGAGCTGCGCGTGCGCGGCGCGAAGCAGGACGCGCACTCGTCGGTGGCGACGATCATCCCCAACGCCGCGTGGCGCCTGGTGTGGGCGCTCGCGACGCTGAAGAACGACCGGGACGAGATCGTCATCGACGGCCTGATGGAGGCGGTGCGCAAGCCGACCGCCGATGAGGTCCGCCGGCTCGAGGCGCTGCCGTACGACGAAGAAGCCACGCAGCGTATCCACGACGTCCCGCGTTTCATCCGCGGCCTCACCGGCACCCCGCTGAAGCTCAAGCACTTCTTCGAGCCGACCTGCACGATCTGCGGTCTGACCTCGGGTTACTCCGGGCCCGGCTCGAAGACCGTGCTGCCGGCGGTCGCGAGCGCGAAGCTCGACTTCCGCCTGGTGCCCGATCTCACGCCGGAGCTCGTGGAGCGCCTGCTGCGCGCGCACCTCGAACGGCGCGGCTTCGGTGACATCGAAGTCGTCGCGATGCACGGCGAACGTCCGTCGCGCTGGCCCGCCGATTCGATGCCCGCGCGCGCCGCCGTCGCCGCCTGCCGGGCCACGTACGGGACGGATCCGGTCGTCTATCCGCTCATGGTCGGCAGCGGACCGATGGCACAGGTCTGCGACCAGCTCGGGATCCCGGTCGTTGGATTCGGGTCGGGCAACGCATCGTCCGCGAACCACGCGCCCAACGAGAACATCGCCATCGCCGACTACGTGGATCACATCCGCGCGTTCGGTCGGTTCCTGCACGCCTTCGCGGGCCATCCGCTGGATTGACCGCCCGCGAGCGGCGCCTGCTCCTCGCGATCCTCGGGTTCCTCACCTTCTCCTCCGTCTACACGAACATCGTCATCAGTCCCGTCATCACGCAGCTCGCCGCTGAGTTCGGGGTCACGACCGGAACCGCCGGCCTCGTCGCGGCGGCCTACGGTGCGCCGGGCATCCTCATCGCGATCCTCAGCGGGCCGTATTCGGATCGCTTCGGGCGCAAACGATTCCTCGTCGGCGGCGCGATGATCATGGGCGTCTTCACGCTGCTCGGCTCGCTCGTGAGCAGCTTCGGGCTACTGCTCATCCTGCGCGCCTGCGCCGGCGCGGGCGCGTCGGTGATCTTCCCGAACGTCAACGCGACGCTCGGGGACAACTTCCCGTATCGCGAGCGTGGCCGCGCGATCTCGACCGTGATCGCGTTCAACACCATGGCTAGCGTCGTCGGCATCCCGATCGCGGGCATCGTCGCCGAAGCGACGAGTTGGCGCGTCTCTCTGGCGCTCGTCGGCCTGCTCGCGATCGGTGCGGCGACGCTCCTCTTCTTTCAGCTGAGGCCCGCGCAGGTGCACGTCAGCGAGAGCCGCGTGTTCGAGCTGTACCGCACCATCCTCAGGAATCGCTCGGCAATCGCCGCGATCATTTCGAGCCTGCTCGGTGGTCTCTACTGGTTCACCTGGGCCACGTATCTCGTCGTGTTCTTCCAGGACAGGTTCGGGTTGTCGGAGGGTGCCGCGTCGACGTGGGCGCTCACGATGGGCCTGGGAGTCTTCATCGGGAGTCAGGTCGGTGGACGCGTCGGAGATCGCTACGGTCACCGCCCCGTGGTCGCGAGCGCGATCGTCGTGTCGGGTGTGCTCCTGCTGGTGCAGACGAACGTCCCCCTACCGCTGATCGTCACGAGCGCGCTCAATCTCGTGTTGTCGGCCGTCATCGGCGCGCGCTTCGCGACGAACTCGACGCTTCTCACCGAGCAGGTCCCCGAGGCGCGAGGGACGCTTCTCGCGCTCTCCGGTGCGACGGGAAGTCTCAGCATCGTCGGTGGCGCGGCGATCGGCGGGTTGCTTCTCGATCTCTACGGCTTCTGGGCGCTCGGGATCTTCTGCATGTGCGCGGCGCTGCTGTCGTCCCTGATCGTCCTCCGTTTCGTCCGCGAGGAGCCCATCGACCTCGAAATGTCCCCTGCCTGACCCAATCGTTGCCGACTTGTTACCGGTTGTCGGGGTGGCGGGCAGGCATGCGGCATCCATCCTGCGCGTCATCTTGACCGCTACTGAAAGGAGCAGGCCATGGCGCGCAGATCCGGCGGTGGAATGACGGTGGCCGAAGCGGGGCGCATGGGTGGTCGCTTGGTCAGCGAAAAGTACGGACCCGAGTTCTACGAGAAGATCGGCAAGAAGGGCGGCTCCAGCACCGCGAACAAGTACGGTCCTGAGTTCTTCGGTCGCATCGGCAAGAAGGGCGGCAAGGCCGTGACAGCGAAGTACGGCCCCACGCACTTCGAGCGGATCGGCCGCAAGGGTGGACAGAAGGTCGCTGACCTCATCGAACGCGCGAAGGCCATGGAGGCCGAGCACCCACGTCCGGTCGAGAAGATCGCGGAAGAGCGCATCGAAGAAGAGGCCGGCCACTAGCCCACGCACCTAGACTCGCGGGCGATGGGGATCGAGAAGGAAGTACGCATCGGCACGCGCGTCGTGCGGTCCGCGCGCGCGCTCCCCGCCGGCGAAGGCATCCCGGTCGCTCCGCCTCTCGTGCAGAGCGTGGCCTTCGATTACCGCTCCGCGGCCGCGCAGGACGAGGTCTTCGCGAGTGACCGCGCCGGCTTTGTGTACGGGCGCTACGGCACGCCGACGACCGCCGCCCTCGAGATGGCGCTCGCCGAGCTCGAGGGCACCGCGGCCGCGACGTGCTTCGTTTCGGGGATGGCAGCGATCGCGGCGTTCGTCGATGCCTGCGCGGTCGCGACCGGCGGACGCATCGTCGCGCAGGAGGACATCTACGGTCAGGTCCGCGCGCTGTTCGAGCGCTGGATCCGCGAGCGCGGCGCGAAGATCGTCTTCGTCGACGCGACCGACCACCGCCGGGTCGAGGCCGCGCTCCGCGAGTCGCCGACGACGCTCCTGTACATCGAGGCGATGGCGAACCCGCTGCTGCGCATCACCGACGTCGGAGCGCTCGCGAAGCTCGCCCACGCGAACGGCGCGACCCTGGCCGTCGATGCGACGTTCGCGTCACCCGTGCTGCTCCGTCCCGCGGCGGTCGGTGCCGACGTCGTGATCCATTCGCTGACGAAGTACGTGAACGGCCACGGCGACGTGATGGCGGGCAGCGTCGCGGGGAGCGCGGAGGTCGCGAAGGCGATGCGCGACCGCACGATCCTGGACGGGGCGTACCTCCCGCCGCACGAGGCCTGGCTCTGCATCCGCGGCATGCGCACGCTCGAGCTGCGCGTGCGCCGTCAATGCGAGAGCGCGCTGCGCGTCGCTCAGCATCTCGCGTCGCATCAGAAGATCGCGCGCGTCCGGTATCCCGGTCTCCCGGACCATCCGCAACACGAGCTCGCGAAGCGCCAGTTCGGCGGTCTTTACGGCGGTGTCGTCACGTTCGATCTCAAAGACGCGACGAAGGCAGCGGCGTTCCGCTTCCTCGATGCGCTCGAGCTGGCTGCGTCCGCGACGACCCTCGGCGATCTCTTCAGCGAGGTGCTGTACCCGGCGATCTCGTCGCACCGCCGCGTCGCGCCCGAGGAGCGCGCGCGCCTCGGGATCACGGAGGGAACGCTTCGCTTCTCGGTCGGGATCGAGGACCCCGACGACATCCTCGCGGACCTCGACGGAGCGCTCGCGAAGACATGACGCTGGGGAGGCGCGAAACCATCATGACTGAGCCAACGACTCACACCCTGAGCGTGCCCGGCGTCGTGCTGACCTACGACGTGAGGCGGAACGACTCGAGCAAAGCGCCGACCCTGTTCCTGATCGGGTCGCCGATGGGCGCCGGCGGATTCGGCACGCTGGCGAGCCATTTCACCGACCGCACGGTCGTGACGTACGACCCGCGCGGCGTGGACCGCAGCAAGCGCACCGACGACGCCACCAAATCCACGCCCGATCAGCACGCGGACGATCTGCACCGGCTGATCTCGAAGCTCGACGGCGGACCGGTGGAGATGTTCGCCAGCAGCGGCGGTGCGGTGAACGCGCTGGCTCTCGTGGCCAAACATCCGGAGCAGGTCCGCACTCTCGTCGCGCACGAGCCGCCGGCGGCCCAGGTGCTCCCCGATCGCGGGCCGGCGCTGGCCGCGTGCGTCGACATCCACGAAACATATTTGCGCGCCGGCTTTGGTCCGGCGATGGCGAAGTTCATCGCGCTCGTGAGCCTCACCGGTCCGATCCCCGCCGATTACGCCGACCGGCCTGCCCCCGACCCCGCGATGTTCGGTCTGCCGACCGCGGACGACGGCTCGCGGAACGATGCGCTCGTCGGGCAGAACATGATCTCGTGCACCCACTATCAATTCGACTTCCGAGCCCTGAGCGCGGCGTCGACCCGCATCGTGATCGCTGCCGGGTCCGAGTCCGTCGGCACGCTGCCCAACCGCGCGGCCGTCGTTGTGGCCGAACGGCTGGGCAAGAAGCCCGTCACGTTCCCGAGCAACCACGCCGGATTCCTTGGCGGCGAGTACGGCCAGCGGGGCGACCCCGATGGCTTCGCGGCCACCCTTCGTCGGGTCCTCACCACCGATTCCTGACGTCGCACGTAGCACGTCGAAGCGCAACGTCATCGCGACTGGATCGAGTCATGAACGAGATCTCGGATGTCATCCCGCTCATCAACCAGCGACATGGGACGAGTTGGTCCCTTGTCCGACGTCTGCCGGGCGGGTACCTGCAAGGTGCTTATGAGATCCGGGGGCCGGGCGGCGAGCGCGGCGTGCTGAAATGGCATCCCACTGACCTACCGGCGCCGCAGCTCCTTGCGGCCGCGCGGTCCGTTGATCGACTCCACGCCAGCGGGTGGCCAACGGCGCGGTGGCTCGCGTACGGAACCTTGCCCGAAGGCGATGCATACATCGTCGAGGAGTTCGTCGACGGCGTGGTCCCCACTCGACTCGCCGCGAACGGCTTGGAGGACTTGCTCGCCGCCAACCGGTTGCAGGCGGACATGCATCCCGATACGCACCAAGACTGGTCCTCCTACATCCATCGTGTGGTGTTCGACGGCGAGGCCGGCCTCGTCGCGCGCATGCGTGCACGGCCGGTAACAGCGCGGCTTCTGACGCGACTGGAGCATCTGATCGAGGACGCGCGCTCGCTCAGTCTCCCGACGACGGATCTCGTCCACGGCGACTTTGTTCTTCGGAACATGCTCGTCGCTGATGGATCGCTGCGCGTGATCGACACGGCCCACGTCGGCAAGGGCACGCGCGCCTACGACCTCGCCTGTCTGCTGCTCGAGACGACGGTCGAGGATGGTTGGGCGGATCCCGCGGTTGACCCGCGACGCGTCGAGAGCGAGTGCCTGTCGATCATCGGAGGGGCCGGACTTCGTGTGTGCCTGGTGGGTCGAATGCTCCATTACCTTGTGTTCGGCGGCGGCTGGCACGACTACGACCCGTCGGATCTCGTTGCGAAGTGCGGGTCGTTCATCGAGCGCTACGAGGCCTAGCGCTCGCGCCTCAGGTAGTCGAGGATCTCCGCCATGACGCGGCAGTCGACCTCGTTGTAGCGCGCGATCTCGCCCATGATCTCGGTGGCGTTCAGCGCGACGCCTTTCCGCTTCGCCTCGACCTCCGCGCTCCAGGCACCGGCCATCGCGCCCGCACCGTCGGCGAGCCCGTCACCCCAGTTCGTCTGGATGTGACCGAGCGCGTGCAGAGAACGCGCGATCGGCTTGAGCGAGAACGAGAAAGCGCCGCGCACCACGAGCGGCTCGGCCTGCACGACCTCGTGCAGGAGATCGAACCACACGAGAACCGGCCAGTCGCGATCGGGGTGACGCGCGCGGGCGTTGTCGTACGCGCGCTCGAAGTTGCTCGTCTCGGCCGGCGACCAGTGCACGAGCCGTGCGTCACCGAGATCGCCGCCGGCCGCCGCGGCGACCGCGTGCAGGTGCGCGAGCCACGCGTCGATCATCCGCGCCTCGGCCGCGAGAGACAGGTCCTGGACGGTGAACTGCTCGAAGCGCCACCGCGCGTCCCGGTAGGTGCCGCTGCCGATCTGGAAGATCAGAGACTGACCGCCTTTGCGGGGGAACGCGGCGAAGTCGTCGTTCAGATCCGGCAGGAACTCGAAGTCGACGAACAGCTCGACGGGCGCGCGCTGCCGCCAGACCTGACCGGCGACGACCATCCGCTCCGGCCGCACGGTCTCGCCGCCCGGCCGGTTCACGGCGAGCACGGCGTCGACGATCGCCGCTTCGCGCTCGTTGCCGACCCCGAGCAGCTCCGCTGACGCTCGGGGGTCATCCCAGCGCGTGACCCCCGCCTCATGCGCGCGGGCGCGATGCACGGCGTTGACCCGCGGGAGGAGCGTGAGGTCCGCGAGCGCGGTCGCGATCTGGGCCTTCGCGTCGTGCCACGGGCCACCTCCGTCCGCCTTCATGTTCGGCCACAGCTCCGGGACCGATGGCCGGGGCAGCACGCGCCACTCCGCGCCTTCGGTCCGCACGCGACGGATCCACGCCGCGGCCTGCTGCACGACGTCGCGGAGGTCCGTGTCGCGGCCGCGCACGACCGTGTCGTGCGGTACGCGTGCGAGTCGGTCCCAGCACCGATCGCCGCGCTCATCGCCCTGCTTCCACGCGCGGCCCGCGACGTACGACGCGGGCGGGGTGTAGCCCTGCATGCGCCCGAGCGCCTCGTTGTAGACCCAGGCCTGCGCAAGCGTGTCGAGATCGCTGGGCGATGTGGAGAGGCCTCCCAGCTTGAGGAGGTCCAGCGTCTTGAACTTCACGTCGACGACGCGGTAGTGCCTCCCGTGCGAGAGGCCGATCGCCGCGAGCTCGAGTGGATCGCCGACGAATGCCGCCGGGCAGAGCTGGCCGAGCACGTCCGACCGGACGAGCAGGTCGACGACGCCGAACATGCGCAGCTGCGGATCGCGGAGGACGCCACCGGCGATGATCGGCACGCCGGCCTCCATCGCTTCGTGGGTCGCGATGGCGGCCGATAGCGCCCGCGCTTCATCGGGTCGGTGCGTGATGCGGACGAGCTGCCACCGCTGCGCGAGCTCGGCGAGCACCGCCTTCTCGAACGCGCGTCCCTGTCGCATCAGGAAGCGTCCGAGATCGAAGGTCTCGTCGTAGCCGGGAAGCTGATCGTCGCGCAGGAAGCCGTGAATGGTCGGAAACTCAGCGAGCCAGTCGAGCAGCAGATCGTTCCGGCACCAGTTGCGCGTCTCGCCGGCCGCGACCCAGTCGAGCCAATCGAGATCGGTCTGCGGATCGCAGGGCAGACCGTCGTCGCGCAACACGATGGCGTCGCGGCCGATGGGGATGGCTAGGCCTCCAACACGCCCGGGAGCCCCCGCAGGTCCTCTTCTTCGTGGAACGCGTTCGCGTCGGTCGGCGGCGGCACGCGTCCGCGGTTCGCCCAGTACACGTCCATCCCCGCGCGCGACGCGCCGCCCACGTCGTGCGCCGACCCCGCGACGAACAGCACGCGCTTGCGATGCAGCGTGAGCGCGTCGAGCGCCGCGCGGTACGGACGCGGGTCCGGTTTGTACGCGCCGGCGCGCTCCGCGGTCATCACGAGATCGAACGTCCCGGCGCGCGCGGCGGCCAGCGCGCCGAGGCGCTCCGAGCAGTTCGTGACGATGAACTTTGTGTAGGAATTCAGGTGCGCGAGGACAGCGGGCACATCCGGCCACGGCGCCGACTCGCCCCAGCGCGCCAGCAGCTCGTCCGCCTTCGACCGCTCGATGCCGACGACGCCCGCGGCATCGCGCACGACGTCCTCGAACGGACGGTACGGTTTCCCGCGAAGGAGCGACTGCGCTGCGGCGTGCCAGCGCATGCCCCGCTCGCGGCCGCCGGCGACATCCGCGAACAGCGACCACGAATCGAGCAGCGCCGTGAGGAGATCGAACCCGATGGCCTCGTAACGCATCACGCTTAGTATCGGCGGGTCCTTTGATCACCGACGTGCGCAGCCAGTGGCACCACTCCAAGACCGAACCTGTCGCCCGTGGCGGCATGGTCACCGCGGAGCATCACCTTGCGGCGGAGGCGGGCGTCGAGATGTTGCGCGACGGTGGAAATGCCGTCGACGCCGCCGTCGCCGCGGCGTTCGTCATGGGCGTCGTCGAGCCATTCACGAGCGGCATCGGAGGCATCGCCGGTCTCGTCATACGCCGCGCCGACGGCACGGTCGGGTCGATCGAAGCGAGTACGCGAGCACCGCTGGGCGCCCGCGCCGACATGTTCGAGCTGGTCGGCGGCGACGCGCGAGCGGGGATGTATCTGTGGCCCGCGGTGAAGGCTGGCGCGAACATCGACGGCGCGACGTCGGTGAGCGTCCCGGGACAGGCCGCGGCGCTCTGCCTCGCGCTCGAGCGCTACGGATCGTTGCCGCGCGGTCGCGTGATGGAGCCGTCGATCAGGCTCGCGCGCGAGGGTTTCGAGATCGACTGGTACGTCGCGCTGGCCTTCGCGATGTACGCCGAGCGCCTCTGGAAGGCGGGCGATGCACGCCGCATCTTCTTCCGCCCGAGCGGCGCGCCGCTCCGTCCCCCGATCGGCACCGAGCCATCGGACCGTGTCGTCCAGACCGATCTCGCGCGCACGCTCGAGTGCATCGCGCGCGAGGGTCCGGAGGTGCTCTACCGCGGCGAGATCGCCGAAGCGATCGTGGCCGACGTCCGCGCGAACGGCGGCGTGCTCGGTGCGGCGGATCTCGCGTCATACGAGGCCAGTGAACGGAAGCCACTCCAGACGATGTACCGCGGTCATCGCGTGATCACGCTCGACGGTCTCACCGGCGGACCGACCGTGGCGCGCGCTCTTACCGTCCTCGACGCGTTCCCTGTCGGCGCGAAGGAGCAAGGCGGCGTCGATCACCTGCATCTGGTCGCCGAGGCGCTGCGCGCCGCGTTCCTCTATCGCTTCTCACAGCTCGCAGATCACACGACGCATCTGAACGCGATCGACAAGGAACACACGATGGTCTCGCTCACGCAGACGCTGGGGCAGGGCTTCGGGTCCGGATTCGTCCCGAAGGGAACGGGGATCGTCCTGGTCGACGGCATGACGTGGTTCGACCCCGTGCCGGGGCACCCGAACTCGATCGCGCCCGGAAAGCGCGTGCTGTGGGCGGGAGCGCCGACGCTCATGGTGCGTGGCAACGCGCCGCTGCTCGCGGTCGGCGCCCCCGGGGGTCGCAAGATCATGAGCGCCGTGACGCAGGCGATCGTGAACGTCGTCGACTTCGGCGACGGACCGCAGGACGCTGTCAATCGCCCGCGCGTGCACGACGAGGGTGAGGAACTGCTCGTGGATTCGCGCATCCCGGGAGAGGTGCGCGAGGGGCTCGCCGCACTTGGGCATCAGGTCGAGGTGAAGGAAGAGACGCTGATGTCGGCGTGGTTCGCGCGACCGAATGCGATCCTCATCGATCCGAAGACCGGCGAGCTGCGCGGCGGCGTCGATCAGCTGAAGCCAGCCGTGGCGATCGGCCTCTAACGCCAGTAACGCTCGCCGAACCAGACGTAGTTCGTGGGCGGGCGGGACGGCGCGACGAACTCGAACACGAGCTCAAGGTCAGCACGGCGATAGCTGACCAGCTGACCGACGCTGGTCTCGGTCCAACCCTGCTTCGCGAGTTCGGTTCCGAACAACGTCGCCGTAT
>WNGJ01004230.1_pt1 | contig 14920 bp, 16 predicted proteins | sample 5400611 | NCBI WGS metagenome assembly WNGJ01 (sample SAMN13153375, study PRJNA577476) | soil metagenome | isolation source: 40 cm soil or saprolite under Garry oak tree replicate 1 | place: USA:California | collected 2016-06-15
CGCAGATGCTCCGGCAGCTGCGGAGCTTGGCCAAGAGCGCCCGCTCCCAGATCAACTCCGAGCTCGGCCCCGAGTTCGCCGACTTCGACCTCGACTCGCTCAACCCCCGCACCTTCGTCCGGAAGAACCTCCTCGAGGACCCCGACGACGAGGACAAGCCGGTGCGCAGCCAGCCGGACGTCAGCCCGCCACCGCGCGAGCAGCCACGCGCCCAGGGCGAGCCGGCGCCGTACGACCCGGACGCGACCTGACCCACCCGGGTCGGGCAGGTCGGTCAGCGGCCGGCCGGGCTGAGCCCTAGCTGCATTCCGGCGAGCCCGCGCTGCCGGGTGGCCAGCCGGTCGGCCACCCCCAGCAATGCCTTGGCCGCGGGCGCGGACGGCTCGGACAGCACGATCGGTACGCCGATGTCGCCGCCCTCGCGCAGTCGCTGGTCGATCGGCACCTGGCCGAGCAGGGGCACCCGCGCGCCGGTCAGCTTGGACAGGGACTCCGCCAGCGCCGGCCCGCCGCCGGCACCGAACAGCTCGACGCGGCTGCCGTCCGGCTGCTCCCACCAGGACATGTTCTCGACGACGCCGACGATCTGCTGGTGGGTCTGCAGCGCGATCGACCCGGCCCGCTCGGCCACCTCCTGGGCCGCCGGTTGCGGGGTCGTCACCACCAGCAGCTCCGCGGAGGGCACCAGCTGGGCGACCGAGATCGCGATGTCACCGGTGCCGGGGGGCAGGTCCATCAGCAGCACGTCCAGGTCGCCCCAGTAGACGTCGGCGAGGAACTGCTGCAGCGCCCGGTGCAGCATCGGCCCCCGCCACACCACCGCCGTGTTGCCCGGGGTGAACATGCCGATCGAGATGACCCGCACCCCGCCGGCCTGCGGCGGCATGATCATCTGGTCCACCTGGGTGGGCTTGCCGGTCACGCCGAGCATCCGGGGCACGCTGTGCCCGTAGATGTCCGCGTCCACCACGCCCACAGACAGGCCGCGCTGTGCCAGCGCGACGGCGAGGTTGACCGTCACCGAGGACTTGCCGACGCCGCCCTTGCCGGACGCGATCGCGTAGACCCGGGTCAGCGAGCCCGGCTTGGCGAACGGGATCTCGTTGGCCGACGGGCCCGGCCCGCGCAGCATGTCCTGCAGCGAGCGCCGCTGCTCGGCGCTCATCACGTCGAGCTCCACCCGCACGCCGCTCACCCCGGGCAGCGGCCGCACCGCCGCGGTGACGTCCCGGGTGATCGTGTCGCGCATCGGGCATCCCGCGACGGTCAGCCAGACCCCGACCGTCACCTCGCCGGACGGTGCGACGTCGACCCCCTTGACCATGCCGATCTCGGTGATCGGGCGGCGGATCTCGGGATCGCGCACCCCGGCGAGCGCGGTGGTGACCTGCTCTGGCGTGACCACGGAACCCAGCGTACGCAAGACTTCGACCGGCGGGCCGAGCACCTACTATGCAGTAGTGCGCACCGCCCTCTCGGCCCGGGAGCTGTCCGTCTGGCGGACGTTCCTGCGCGCGCACGCCGGCATCACCCGGCGGCTCGAGCACGAGCTGGCCGTCGACCACATGCTGCCGCTGCCGTCGTACGACGTGCTCCTGCAGCTGGCGGAGAGCCCGCAGCGGCGGCTGCGAATGACCGATCTGGCCGATCGGGTGCTGCTGTCCCGGTCCGGGCTGACCCGGCTCGTCGACCGGCTCTCGGCCGAGGGACTGGTCGCCCGCGAGTCCTGCCCATCGGATGCCCGCGGGACCTTCACGGTGCTGACCGAGGCGGGGCTGGCCCGGCTGCGCGAGGCCGCGCCGACCCACCTGCGCGGCATCGAGGAGCACGTCACCAGCCGACTCTCCGCGGATGAGCTGGACACCCTCGGCGAGCTGCTGCGCAAGCTGCTGCCCGAGCCCGACCCGACCGGCGAGCCCGAGGGCGGCTGCGGTGCCGCCGAGGGCTTGCGCTGAGGGTCAGGCGGACCGGTCCGGCTCACCCTGCTTGGACACCAGCTCCAGGCGGTGGTCCAGCTCGGAGAGGCGGTGTTCGAGCTCGGAGCGGATGAAGTCGCGGGTGGCCACCTCGCCGAGCGCGATCCGGACGGCGGCCAGCTCCCTGGCCAGGTACTCGATGTCCGACCCGGTCCGCCCGGCCCGCTGCCGGTCCTCCTCCAGGTTGACCCGGTCCCGGTCGTCCTGCCGGTTCTGCGCCAGCAGGATCAGCGGCGCCGCGTACGCGGCCTGCAGCGACAGCACCAGCGTGAGGAAGATGAACGGGTACTCGTCGAAGCGCAGCTCCCGCGGCACCGTGACGTTCCAGAGCACCCAGACGATGACCACGATCGTCTGCAGCACAAGGAAGCGGGCCGTCCCGATGAAGCGCGCGATGGTCTCGGCGAAACGGCCGAAGGCCTCCGCGTCGTAGCGGGGCCCGGTCCGGCGCGCCCCCCTCGGCTGGTCCAGCCGCGATTCAGCCATCGAGGTCCCGCTCCCGCCAGTCTTCGGGCAGCAGGTGGTCGAGCACGTCGTCGACCGTCACGGCGCCGACCAGCCGGTCGCTCTCGTCCACCACCGCCGCCGCGACCAGGTCGTAGGTGGCCAGGTACCGTGTCAGCTCGGCCAGCTCGGTCTCCGGCCGTACCGGTGCCAGATCGTCGTCGACCACGCCGCTGACCAGCGCGGACGGCGGCTCGCGCAGCAGCCGCTGCACGTGCGCGACGCCGAGGTACCGCCCGGTGGGAGTCTGCGACGGCGGCCGGCAGACGTACACCTGGGTGGCCAGCGCGGGGGTCACGTCCGGGTTGCGTACCCGGGCCAGCGCCTCCGCGATCGTCGCGTCCGGCGGCAGGATGATCGGCTCGCTCGTCATCAGGCCGCCGGCGGTGTCCTCGGAGTAGCGCAGCAGGCGGCGTACCGGCGCGGCCTCGCCCGGCTCCATCAGCTGGATGAGCCGCTCCTGCTCGCCGGCCGGCAGCTCGGACAGCAGGTCGGCCGCGTCGTCGGGGTCCATCGCCTCCAGCACGTCCGCCGCCCGCTCGTCGGCGAGCTGCGCCAGGATCGCGACCTGGTCGTCCTCCGGCAGCTCCTCCAGCACGTCCGCCAGCCGCTCGTCGTCGAGCGCCGAGGCGATCTCCAGCCGGCGCTTGGCGCCCAGGTCCTGCAGCATGTTCGCCAGGTCGGCGGCGCGCATCTCGGAGAGCAGTCCGAGCAGCTCGTCCGCGCCCTGCGCCCCCTCGGACGCCGGCCCCAGACCCTCCACCTCGGACCACTCCAGTTGCCGGATCTGCCCTCGACGGCGGCCCAGCCGGCCACCCGCGTGCTCGCGGACGGCCACCCGGGTGATCACCCAGTCGCGGCTGCGGGTCGGCTCCATCGCCAGGTCCACCACCGTCGCCTTGGCGCCGGTCGCCCTGATCGTGACGGTGCGGTCCAGCAAGTCGCCGAGGACCAGCGCCTCGCCGGGCCGCTGCTCGAAGCGGCGCAGGTTCACGCTGCCGGTGGACAGCACCACGGCCTCCGGCTCGGCCGAGGTCATCCGTCCGATGGGGACGAAGATGCGCCGCCGGTGCTGTATCTCCACCACGAGGCCGAGCACCCGCGGAGACAGCGGCGGAGGGCGAAACGCGACCACCACGTCGCGCACCCGGCCCACCGGGTCGCCGTTCGGGTCGAAGACGGCGACGCCGGCCAGCCGCGCGAGGTAGATCCGGGTACCGGCCGTCACCAGCCGAGGCTACCGCCGTCCCCCCTCCGACCTGGCTGAATGCCCGGCGCGGCAGCCTGGTTGACTGTCGGCCTGTCCACCAGGAGGAGAGTCGTACCCGTGCGCCCGTTCCGTCTCGTGGTGGCCGTCTCGGCCGCCGCCCTGCTCGGTGCCGGGTGCGGCGCCGAGACCACCTCCGGCAACGGCGTCCCGGCGGCGTCGTCACCGGCGCCCAGCCCGACGCCGTCCAGCAATGGCGTCGCGACCCTGGAGCCGACCGAGATCCTCAGCAAGTCGAAGGCGGCGTTGAAGAAGGTCCAGTCGCTGCGGGTCAAGGGCGGCGGCAAGTCCGAGGGGGCCGCGTTCCAGCTCGACATGCGGTACGGCAACGGCGGCAAGGCGATCGGGACGATCTCCAACAACGGCAAGACCATCGAGCTGCGCCGGATCGGCCAGCTCGTCTACCTCAAGGGCGACCGGGACTTCTGGACCTCGATCGGCGGGCCCAGCGCGGCGAACCTGTTCGTCGGCAAGTACCTGAAGGCGCCGGTCAGCGACAAGCGGGTCGTCGACCTGGCCTCCTTCACCGACAAGTCCCGCTTCGTGGACCAGCTGCTCGACCCGTCCGGCTCCAAGATCACCAAGGGCGGGAAGAAGACGATCCGTGGCGTCCAGGCGGTCGAGCTGCTGGACAAGTCCGCCGACGGTGGTTCCCTCTACATCGCGACCACCGGCCAGCCCTACCCGCTGCAGCTGGTGCCGTCCTCCAGCGGCGGCGACAGTGGCCGGCTGGACTTCCTCGACTTCGGCAAGAGCGTGACCGTGCCGACGCCGCCGGCGGACCAGACGGTGGACGTGACCAAGCTCGGCAACTGACCGGTACGAGGGTCGGTACGTTGGCCCGGTGCCGACCCTCGCCTACCACGTCGTCGACGTCTTCACCGACCGCCCGTTCGCCGGGAACCCGCTCGCCGTCGTCCTGGACGCGGACGACTGGACCACCGAGCAGATGCAGGCCGCCGCGCGGGAGTTCAACCTGTCCGAGACCGCCTTCCCGCTGCCGTCGGACCAGGCCGACTACCGGGTCCGGATCTTCACGCCGGTCCGGGAGCTGCCGTTCGCCGGGCACCCGAGCGTGGGCACCGCGTGGGTGCTCGCCAGACTCGGTCGGATCCCCACCGGGGCGGTCCGGCAGGAGTGCGGCGCCGGGATCCTGCCCGTCGAGGTCACCAGCGACGGCGCGACGCTGACGGGCGGCACGCCGTCCGTCGGCGACCCGCTCGACCCGGCACCGCTGCTCGCCGCGGTCGGGCTGGAGGCCGGCGACGCCACGGGCGTGCCACCGCGCACCGCCGGAGCGGGGCTGGACTGGACGTATCTGCCGGTGCTGCCGGAGGCGGTCGAGCGGGCGGTGCCGGACTGGGTGGCGCTGCGGCGAGCCGTCACCTCGGCCGGGCTTGTGGTCTTCTCCTGGGACGGCAAGGGTCGGGTGGCGCGCCTGCGGGGGATCGCCGACGACGGGTACGAGGATCCGGCGACCGGCTCGGCGACGCTCGGGCTCGGCGCCTTTCTCGCCGCGTCCGGGCTGGTACCTCCCGACGGCGTGACCGCCTACCAGGTACACCAGGGTGCCGAGGTCCGCCGTCCGTCCATCTTGGACGGAACGGTGGTGACGTCGGGCGGCCGGGCGGAGCGGACCACGGTCCGCGGCGGGGTGGCGCCGGTCGCCGTCGGCGAGCTCCAGCGCCCTCGGCCGTCGTGAGGGGCGCTCAGACGTCGGCGCGCTCGGCGTGGGCCCGCGCGAGACGGTCGATGCGCAGCCGCACGTCCGCCAGCACGCCGAGGGCCGCCACGGTGCCCGCCGCCGCAGGGGACGTCGCCGGACCGGAAGTGCCCGGCCGTCCGTCTCACGTGACGGGCAGCCAGCTGGCCGCCGGCTTCACCGACGCGGGCTAGGCGGGCGATCCTCTCCTGCGTGCCCGGCGGCGGCCGAGCGTGTAGGGCACCGTGGTGCGGGTCCGAGCCGGGGAGGGAGGAGGCGGCCCGGCCAGCGAGCCGGCGGGCAGCGAGTCGCCGGCCTCGACGAGCTCGCCGGTCGGGGTCAGCCGCAGCACGGTGACCGTCTCGGCCCACCGGCGTTCGGCCCCCGCCGAGTCCGGGAGGTTCAGCCGCACCACCAGCATCCCCGGCACCACCTCCCGCCACTCCCCGCTGTCCGGCTGGATCCGATCGACGCGGGCCCGCCAGGTCACGATGCGCCCCCCTGAGTCGGACGAGCGGACCGTCACGTCGCAGTCGGCAGCCTCCGCCAAGCCGGGCACGGGCTGCTCGCCCGGACCGGTCGCCACGTACGACCGGTCGTCCCGCCACAGGTGCCAGGCCGGGACCGGCCGCTGACCGGCGACCCCGATCCACAGCAGCCCGGCCTTCTTGGTCGCTTCGACGACCAGCGGGGGTACGTCCACCACTCCCGCAGCCTCCCACGCCGCGCGCCCGCGCCGCCCGCCGGTTGCCCGCCGCCCGCCCGTTGCCCGCTGCCCGCCCGTTGCCCGCCCCGCTGCCCGCTGCCCGACCGGTCGCCCGCGGTGGCGGGAACGCCGCTGCCCCCGCGTCACCGGGCGCCAGCCGATGCGGTCATGGCCACCAAATCGGTGGTGCCGGTCAGCGGCTGCGAGGATGGGTCGGTGCAGGAGGGGACCCCCGGGCGCTCGCCCGGCTCCCCGCGTGCGGGCGGCAGTGGTTCCGGTTCGGGCGGCGCCCGCGTACCCGGTCGCGCCGGCGGCACCGGTGGCGGCCCCGACCTACCCGGCGGTCGCCCCGGCCCCGGCGGCCCTGGCGTATCCGACGGTCGCCCCGGCCCCCGCCCCGGCCCCGGCGTACCCGGCGGTCCCCGAGGCGCCGACGCGATCGCGCTGCCCCCGCCGCGCGACACCGCGCTGATCGCGGTCGCGCTCGCCGCGGTCTCCACGTCCGGCCCGATCATCGCGGCGACCGCGGCTCCCGCGCTGGCGATCGCCTTCTGGCGGAACGCGATGGCCAGCGGCGCGCTGGTCCCGATCGCGCTGCTCCGCCGCCGCGGTGAGCTCAGGAGGCTGGACCGCCGGCAGTGGGGACTCTGCGTGCTGGCCGGCACGCTGCTCGCCGGCCACTTCGCCACCTGGGTGCCCAGCGTGACGCTGACGTCGGTTGCCTCGTCCACGGCGCTGGTCGCGACCCAGCCGGTCTGGGCAGCGCTGCTGGCCCGGGCGAGCGGCCGCCAGGTCCGCCCCTCGGTCTGGGCGGGGATCATGGTCAGCGTCCTCGGCGCCGTGCTGCTCACCGGCGCGGACCTGTCGCTGTCCGGCCGGGCGCTCGTCGGCGACCTGCTCGCGACCGTCGGCGGTGCGCTGGCCGCCGGATACGTCACCGCTGGCGCCGCCGTCCAATCCCCCAAGTCCTCACGCGAACGGCTCATCCGCCCTGGGATGACCACCACCGCGTACACGGCGGTCTGCTACTCCACCTGCGCCCTGTTGCTGCTCGCGCTCTGCCTGGCCAGCGGCCAGCGGCTGGCCGGCTACGACGGCGACACCTGGGCCAAACTGGTCGGGCTCACCCTCGGCGCCCAACTGCTCGGCCACTCGCTGCTCAACGTCGTGTTGCGGACGACGAGCCCGACCGTCGTGAGCCTGGCGATCCTGTTCGAGGTACCAGGCGCCGGAACCATCGCCGCGGTCTGGCTCGGCCAGGTGCCGCCGCTGACCGCGCTGCCCGGGCTGCTCCTGCTGCTGGCCGGCATCGCGCTGGTGATCCGGGCGGGCGCCCGCGCCGTACCGGTCGAGTAACGCGGCTGTGACCGACCCGACATGCCCCACCCCAGCCGCTGCGACCTAGCATCCGAGGATGACCGTCGAGTCGAGGCCGCCGCGTCCCCTGCGCTCCCGCCGGTCCTGCCTCGCGGTGCCGGGCAGCTCGACGAAGATGCTGGACAAGGCGCAGGGACTGCCGGCCGACCAGGTCTTCCTCGACCTGGAGGACGCGGTGGCGCCGGACGCCAAGCAGGGCGCCCGGAAGAACATCGTGGACGCGCTGACCAGCGGCGACTGGGGCGGCAAGGCTCGCGTCGTGCGGGTCAACGACCTCACCACGCACTGGACCTACCGGGACGTGGTCACCGTCGTCGAGGGAGCCGGCGCCCAGCTCGACTGCATCATGCTGCCGAAGGTGCAGTCCGCCGCGCAGGTCGCCTGGCTCGACCTCACGCTGAGCCAGATCGAGAAGACGATGGGCTACGAGGTCGGCCGGATCGGCATCGAGGCCCAGATCGAGAACGCGGCCGGCCTGATCGCCGTCGACGACATCGCGTTCGCCTCGGACCGAATCGAGACCGTCATCTTCGGCCCCGCCGACTTCATGGCCTCGATCACCATGCGCTCGCTGGTCGTCGGTGAGCAGCCGCCCGGCTACGACGTCGGCGACGCGTACCACTACGTGCTGATGCGGATCCTGATGGCGGCGCGGGCCCGCGGTGCGCAGGCGATCGACGGGCCCTACCTGCAGATCCGCGACCTGGACGGCTTCCGCCGGGTGGCGGGCCGGTCCGCCGCGCTCGGCTTCGACGGCAAGTGGGTGCTGCACCCCGGCCAGATCGACGCGGCGAACGAGGTCTACTCGCCGTCCCAAGAGGACTACGACCACGCCGAGCTGATCCTCGACGCGTACGAGCACTCGACGACGGTGCGGAAGCTCGGTGCGGTCATGCTGGGTGACGAGATGATCGACGAGGCGTCCCGCAAGATGGCGGCTGTGCTCGCGGCAAAGGGCCGCGCCGCTGGCATGTCCCGCACGTCGTCGTTCACGCCGCCGGAGTCCTGAGAAGGAACGGAGCGCACCGATGGCCCGCCTCGCCCAGACGCCGGGGCTCACCGACGTCCAGAAGGAGATCCTGTCCACCGTCCGGTCCTTCGTGGACAAGGAGATCCTCCCGTACGCCACCGAGCTCGAGCACTCCGACGAGTTCCCGGAGGCGATCGTCGACGGGATGCGGGAGATGGGGCTGTTCGGCCTGATGATCCCGGAGGAGTACGGCGGGCTCGGCGAGTCGCTGCTGACCTACGCGCTCGTCGTCGAGGAGATCGCGCGTGGCTGGATGTGCGTCTCCGGCGTGATCAACACCCACTTCATCGTCGCCTACATGCTCGCCCAGCACGGCAGCGAGGACCAGAAGCAGCGGCTGCTGCCGAGGATGGCGACCGGACAGACCCGCGGCGCCTTCTCCATGTCCGAGCCTGGCTGCGGCTCGGACGTCGCCGCGATCACCAGCCGGGCCGAGGCCGACGGCGACGACTTCGTCCTCACCGGACAGAAGATGTGGCTGACCAACGGCGCCCGCGCCGGCATCGTGGCGACGCTGGTGCGCACCGATGAGGGCGCCGACTCGGTCTACCGGAACATGACCACCTTCCTGGTGGAGAAGGAACCCGGCTTCGGCGAGGTCGCGCCCGGGCTGACCATCCCCGGGAAGCTGGAGAAGATGGGCTACAAGGGCGTCGAGACCACCGAGATGGTGATGGACGGCCTGCGGGTGCCGGCGTCGTCCGTGCTCGGCGGGCCGGAGGGCGGCCGCGGCCGCGGCTTCTACCAGATGATGGACGGCGTCGAGGTCGGCCGCGTCAACGTCGCCGCCCGCGCGTGTGGGATCATGATCCGGGCGTTCGAGCTCGCGGTGGCGTACGCCCAGCAGCGGCGCACCTTCGGCCGCCAGATCGCCGACCACCAGGCCATCGCGTTCAAGCTTGCCGAGATGGCGACCAAGGTCGAGGCGGCGCACCTGATGATGGTGAACGCGGCGCGGCTGAAGGACTCCGGCCAGCGCAACGACGTCGAGGCGGGGATGGCCAAGCTGCTCGCCTCCGAGTACTGCTTCGAGGTCACCAGCGAGGCCTTCCGGATCCACGGTGGCTACGGCTACTCGAAGGAGTACGAGATCGAGCGGCTGTTCCGGGAGGCGCCGTTCCTGCTGATCGGCGAGGGCACCAGCGAGATCCAGAAGACGATCATCAGCCGGGGCCTGCTGCGGGAGTACCGCCAGCAGGGCTGACCGCCGCCTGACCCGGCGGGCGGGCCCGCGGGTGGTCTGCCACACTCCCGGCGTGCCCGGGACGGTGACCGCGCGGGTCCGGCTGCGGCGCCGGTTGCGGTGGGTGTCGCGGCTCGCCGTCGTCTCCGCCGTCGCGGCCGTGGCGTCCGGGCTGGTGGTCGTCGCGCGGCCCGTCACGCCGCCGGGCGCGGCGCCGCCTGCCTCCGCGGCGCCGACTCCACCGCCGTTGCGGCTGACCGCGACCGGGTCGCCCACGTCGCCGGTGGTGTGGCGGGTCAAGCGCGCCGGGAGTCCGGCGGTCGACGAGGTGATCCGGGCCTACCAGCGCTATCTGGGCACGGTGGTGCTGCTGACGGAGGACCCGGACCCCGACGACCCGGCGCTGCCGCAGGTCGCCGCCGAACCGCGGCTGGGCCAGCTGCGGCGGCTCCTCTCGGCGGCGGTCGCCGCCCAGTCCACCAGCTCCGGCCCGGTGGTCGCGTCCGCCGCCGTGCTGTCCGCCCGGCCCGGGGAGGTGACGCTGCTGGGCTGCGCCGACTACAGCGGGCAGCGGACCGTGATGGCCGGGAGGACGGGCCCCGTCGCGGGTGCGGTGGCGGTGGCGCGCACCGTGGTGATGCGGCGCGAGGACGGGGTGTGGAAGGCCGCCGTAAGCACGAGCCTTCCGCCCAGCCGCTGCCGACCCTGACCCGTCGCTTCCGGGCGTCCGCCTCTCGCGCCTGTGCTCGCCCGACCGCTGTCCGCGCGGGACGATGCCGGCATGGCTGTCCCGCTCATGCTCGCGACGCTGACCGACCGCCGCGACTTCGGCGACGACTGGCTGCTCGAGCGCAAGCTGGACGGCGAGCGCTGCGTGGCCAGCAAGGACGGCGGCGAGATCCGGCTCGAGTCGCGTACGGGCAAGGACCTCACCGGCACCTACCCCGAGGTGCGCGCGGCGCTCGGTGGCCAGCACCGGCGTGACTTCCTCGTCGACGGCGAGGTGGTGGCCTTCGACGGCGACCAGACGTCGTTCAGCCGGCTCCAGCAGCGGCTCGGCGTGACGCAGCCCGGTCCCGACCTGCTGGCGGCGTACCCGGTCGTGCTCTGCGTGTTCGACCTGCTCGAGGTGGACGGCGAGGACGTGACCGGACGGCCGCTGGTCGAGCGGCGGGAGCGGCTGGCGCAGGCGCTGCGGCCCGCGGCCGCGCTGCAGCTCACGCAGGCCTGGTCGGACGACTCGCGGCGCAGCTTCGCCCGGGCCTGCCAGGCCGGCTGGGAGGGGCTGATCGCGAAGCGCGCCGACTCGCCCTACGTCCCGGGGCGCTCGAAGGACTGGCTGAAGCTGAAGTGCGCCTGGGAGCAGGAGTTCCTGATCGGCGGGTTCACCGACCCGGCCGGCAGCCGCACTGACTTCGGCGCGCTGCTGGTCGGTTACTACGAGGACGGCCGGCTGCGGTACGCCGGCAAGGTGGGCACCGGCTACACCGCGGCGACGCTGCGGCGGTTGGGTGACCGGCTGCGGTCGCTGGAGACGTCGCAGTCGCCGTTCGTGGACGCGCGGCCGGTCCCCCGCGGTACGCACTGGACGAGGCCCGAACTGGTCGCGCAGATCGGGTTCGCCGAGTGGACCGCCGACGGCCGGCTGCGCCAGCCGCGCTTCCTCGGCCTGCGCGACGACAAGCCGCCGCTGGAGGTGGTCCGGGAGCGGCCACGTTTGTCCTGACCGGAGCGGGTATCCGGGTGAGGTGCCCGCCAGCGTGCTCCCCGGCGTCGAGAAGATCGCGGTGCTCCGCGCGAACGCACTCGGCGACTACCTGTTCGCGGTGCCCGCCCTGGAGGCGTTGCGGGCCGCGTACCCGGACAGCGAGATCGTTCTGCTCGGCTGCGACTGGCACGCGGCGTTCCTGCGTGGCCGCCCCGGGCCGGTCGACCGGGTCATCCCGGTACCGCCGTCGGAGGGGGTGCGGGAGCCGGCCGCCGACCACGCGGAGGACCCGGCCGAGCTGGCCGCGTTCTTCCGGCGAGTCCAGCAGGAGCGTTTCGACCTGGGCCTGCAGATGCACGGCGGCGGGCGTTACTCCAACCCGTTCCTGCTGCGGGTCGGTGCGCGGTGCACCGTCGGCCTGCGGACCCCGGACGCGGCCCCCCTCGACCGGACCATGCCGTACTCCTTCTACCAGCCGGAGGTCCTGCGCTACCTGGAGCTGGTCGCCCTGGTCGGCGCGAAGCCGACCGTCCTCGAGCCGGCGGTCCAGCTGACCCGGCGGGACGAGGTGGAGGCGGACGCGGCCTTGGCCGCGGTGACCGGGCCGGTGGTCGCGCTGCACCCCGGCGCGACCGACGGGCGGCGGCGCTGGCCGGCGGCGAACTTCGCCACCGTGGGGGACGGGCTGGCGGCGCACGGGGCCCGGGTGGTGGTGACAGGCTCGGTCGGCGAGCGGCGGGTGGTGCACGACGTGATCCGGCGGATGCGCCACCCGGCCGTGCCGCTGGTCGACGCCGTGTCGATCGGTGGGCTGGCGGCGGTGCTGGCGCGCTGCGCGGTCGTGGTGTCGAACGACACCGGGCCGCGGCACCTCGCGCAGGCGGTGGGCACCGCCACCGTCGGTGTCTACTGGTGCGGCAACATGATCACCGCCGCGCCGCTGACCCGCAGCCGGCACCGCCCGCACCTGTCCTGGACGCTGTTCTGCCCCGTCTGTGGCTGGGACTGCACGGAGCCCGAGCTGCCGGCCGCGCACACCGGCAGCTGCGGGCACACGGAGTCCTTCGTCGCCTCGGTCTCCCCGGACGCGGTCCTCGCCGACGCCCTCGACCTGCTCACCACCGAGACCGGCACCCGGAGGGAGCCCCTCCGCCTCGCCTCGAGCGCGGGGTGACCCCGCCCGACGACGCGGTCACGGGTTCGGTCAGGGTCTCGGTCAGGGGGTGAGGTCGGGCGCGGCGCTCAGGCCCCGAATCACCGAACCCGCCGTGCTCTTGGCTGAAGGGCCATGCGGCACGGGCGCGCCCGGCGGCGTGCCGCGTGACTTGATCGACTTGCCACCCCCCGTACAGAGGCTGACGCAGGCTCGCCCACGAGGCGCTCGGTCAGGACCTCCGACGACGCCGTCGTTCACGTTCGGTCCGGCGGCGTTCGTAGGTGACCAGGCCGTGGGCCGCGACCCAATACACGCTGGGGCGCCGCGCCGCGGCCACAGCACAGATGTCAGCGAGGTTCGCCGCCAGCAGCTCGGTGAGCTGAGCACGGGTGGCTTCGCCCGGCAAGAGGAACATGTGGACCTCCGCTGACAGGTACGCCTGTAGCTCGAGGTCCCGGTCGAGGATGTGCCAGTCGCGGCCGAAGACCACCCACCCGTTGCGGCCCACGACCGGTAGCCAGTCCTCGTCCTTCAAGCCTCCCTCCAGGCGGGTCCGGCCGAAGACCTGCACCGGGGTGTGTACGAGATAGCCCAGGTCGCCGATGAACCGGCGCACCGTCTTCCCTGCCAGGTTCTCGTCTACGTAGAACTCAGGCGGCGCGGCTCAGGAGGATGCGTGCGGCGGTCCTGGCGTCTGGGATGCTGATCCCGAACTCTTCTGCGACCGTCTCAGCGGTTTCTCCCGCCTTCATCATTGCGGCCACGTCTGCCACCCGGACGCCCACGCCAGCAAAGACCGGTTGGCCGAACGAACGGCGCACATCGACCGTCACCTTCGACGGGAACCAGTGGCGCAGCTCAAGCTCGACCGGGTAGCCACCGTCGTCCCAGGCGATGTACGACATGTAGTCCTGAACGATCTCCCGGATCACGCCCTGTCCGGTGTCCCCGGTGATCAGCTCCCGACCGGCTTCCGTCCGTGAGAAGTCCCAGAGCACGTCGACGCCGTCGGTAGCAAGTTCTTTCGCGGCCAGCACGTACTCGCGCCCGAACTCCTCCTTGAGCTTGTCCAGCGCGGGCCGGATCCTGTAGGGCCGAACCCCCGCCTCTCTCAGTGCATCGAGCACGTGCGCCTCGGCGAGCGCGATGAACGGGACCTGCAGCGCGTCCGCCGACTTCGGCCTGACGTGGATGAGCGGCTTCCCACGCTCATACCCCTGGGCCCACCGGTGGAAGGTCTGCCGAGGGATGTGGAGGTAGCGGCCGGCCTCCGCGAGGTTCATGAGGCCTGCCGAGAACCGCGGATCGGACATGCGAATCACCTCCTTCTCGAACGGTACCCACTCGGACGCCCCAGCGGAGCGCCCCACACCGACAGGCCCGCAACCGCTTTTCGACCGGTCGCGCCTGGTCGTCGCGCGCGTGAGCCCCAGGCGGGCGCCGGTCCGCATCGGGTTCGGCGCCGTGCTCGGCAAGCCGGACGGGCTGGACCGGACGGCCGTCGCGGGGCGCGATCCGTGCGGGGTGCGGGCACCGTGACGCGACAGTCCACCTCAGCCAGACACAGTGGACAGTTGCGCCGATGTGCTGGCGCCGGCGGGAGGATCGTGGCAGCGTGGCCCCGTGGCCACGAACCTCAACTCCACCGCCGCCGCCCTGCTCGGCCTGCTGCACGAGGGTCCGATGACCGGCGGGGAGCTGGTCGCCGCGGCCAAGGAGCGGATGGACCCGTTCTGGAGCGTCACCCGCAGCCAGGTCTACCGGGAGCTGCCCGGCCTCGCGGCGGCCGGCTACGTCCGGCCGGGCAAGCTCGGCCCGCGGGCCGCCCAGCCCTACGCGATCACCGCCGCCGGCAAGCGCGCGTTCCGAAACTGGCTGTCCGAGCCCGCGGGCGGCGATCATTCCCGCAACCCGCTGGTGCTGCGGATCGCCTTCGGCGCGCACCATGGCCCGGGCGCGATCAGGCGGCTCGTGGAGGAGGCGCGCGGCCGCCACCAGGATGCGCTGGCCGCCAGCCGGGCCCGGGTCGCGCAGCTGAAGAAGGAAGGCGACGACCCGTACGGGACGGCCACCGCCGAGTTCGGCGTGGCGTACGAGCGGGCCATGCTCCGCTGGCTGGACACCGTTCCCAAGGACTGACCGCCGCGCCGCCGCGTACCGTGGACGGTTGTGACCGTCGACGTGCCCGCCGAGCTCAAGGAGCTGTCCGCCACCCTGTCCGGCATCGAGTCGGTGCTCGACCTCGACGCGATGCGGCGGGAGCTAGCGGAGCTCGAGGAGCAGGCGGCGCAGCCCGACCTGTGGAGCGACC
>WNGJ01006284.1_pt1 | contig 14920 bp, 21 predicted proteins | sample 5400611 | NCBI WGS metagenome assembly WNGJ01 (sample SAMN13153375, study PRJNA577476) | soil metagenome | isolation source: 40 cm soil or saprolite under Garry oak tree replicate 1 | place: USA:California | collected 2016-06-15
AGTACGACAGGTATCTGCCGACATCCTACGACCGCGAATTGCTCGGGACATCCGGCGGGAACGCACCGGCAATCGTCTACTACTTCCAAGTCGAAGATCAGAGCGACGACAATACGAAGGACGACCTTGGGAATCGAACCCGGCGCGGAACTGCCGTCCTCCTCTTCGTGGGGGAGGATTGGTCCGACTCAGCAAATTGGACTGTCCTGAAGGACAAGAGGCTCCCGACGGCTCGCCGCGTGGTCAAGAAACGACTAACCGAACTGGCGCCCCTACGTAGGGGCGAGTTCTTAGTCTTGCAGTCCGATGGGGGCTATCCAAGTCACCTCAAGATCCGCCGTGCATTCGGGGGGTGGGACAACAACGGGCCAGCCGAAATCGGGCCGGGACCAGTCGGAATCGGCATCTGCACGGCCTTCGATGTCAAGCCGCTTCAATGCCGGTACGCGGGGATTGTGAAGAACTGCAAGCGGTTCTTTTTCCCGAAGCGGAAGGGCAGCATGTGCTGCTCGAATCCTGCGTGCAGAAAGCGCCTTTCCAACGATCATCTGGCCAAACCGAGGAAGAAGAAACCCTCGGTTATGGATGAGATGGAGCCCCTGGAGGACTTCATCGAGAGGGTCCACGGGATTGTGATCCCATGGAAACACAAGTGACGGCATTTGTGAATATCGCCGGGACCGAGTTAAAGTACTCATCGAACCTGAATCTGGAAGATGAAAGGCTTTCTCCGAACCGAAGAAACCGCCGACCCGGCTAGAAGCGGCTCGGTGAAGCAATCAGGGTCTGATGGAAGGGAGGCGATCGGTGACGGCTAGGGTGAAAGCTAGTGTTCGCAAGGCAGATAGGAAGCAAACCGCACACGAAAGACGAGAGGGACGCCCCTTCAAGGCTATTGAATCCGAGGAACCTCGGCCGAAGCTGGACCCTGGCTTAGGCGGGACAAAGACAGACGATAAGGATGAGGAACGGGAGGAGGAATGAGCCATCCGCCCACAAAGACGCCTGCACAGAATCGAAGTCTTGGCATCTATCGCAGGCTCCGCGCCGCACGGAATAGGCGGGCTTATTGGGTGCATCAGGCGCTTGAGAAGCGTCTGCTACCTTTTGTCCAGGAGTGGTTTCCGAAGTCCATTCGGCGCGGCTATGTCTTATCGGACGCGGTCAGCAACGACCTTGCGCGATTTACCGATCATTTCCTTGACGACGTCTTGGCCGACCTGGTCTCCGAAGCCGACTGGAAAGACCTCCACGCGATTGTCTTCGACGAGCGCGAGGCCCAGAGCAAGAAAGTCGCCGACCTGAACTCAGCTGTGGACGCGCTCACCAAGTGCAACGAGGAATCGGTAGCTCGGGCGGTGGCGGCGGAGGGCGTGGTCGCCAAGCTGAGCGCAGACCTCCGTCAGGAACAGCAGAACGCCCAGCGGGTCCAGACAGAGCTTGAGGCCAAGGCAACCGAACTCGCGGCTGAGCGCGACGGGCTGAAGGCCTCGCTAGACGAATCGAAGGTGGAGCGTGGCCACTTGCGCGAGACGCTCCACGCTGAGGCCGGAGCGCTGCGGACGATTGCCAAAGAGCTTGGTTTCAACGACCAAGAGGTCCAGAAGTACGAGGAGGAAGGCAAGCTGTTCGCCGCCGTCCGGAAACACACCCAAAATCTGGCGACTGTCGATGGAGAGCTAGAACAGTCATACGTGCGCCAAGACGCGCTCCACGATGTCCTGGAGCAGTCTGGCCTGTACCCGGTAAACACGGACCCCGCGACATGGCGCAACCAGATGGACTCCGAGCAGGTCCATGCCTTCTTCATCTACACCGCCAAGAAGCTCGTCGAGACTTGGGCTAAACGCCGACCCGAGCGGCAGGCCGTAAGGGCGCTCAGCGAGGAACAGCGGCGGATTCTCGCCGACGACCGGGCCAGCCTGGCGCGGAAGCTCCGGCCGCTCCACCCGCTGCGAGCCGACCTGATGGAGGCTCTTGGGCCGGTCCCGGACGGTTTCGTGGGAACCGGGGCGCTGGGCTACCGCGACGACTTCGACCGGAGGCTCGGGGGCGATCCCATCGACTGGGGGCGATTCGACGCCTTCGTCGAGGCGCTGCCGCGGCTGCGGCTGAACTCGAGGATTGACTCGTGGACCAAGCTCTCGAAGGAAGCCCACGTCCACAAGCAGACGCTCAAACGGTACGCCGATTTCGTCGATTTGTTGCGGTGGCTGCCGAAGTCGCAGGAGCAGGAGGAGCGCGAGGAGGATCAGCCGCAGAGCGAGGACGGGGAGAACGAAGGGGAGGGGGCCGAGCCTGGGTAGGTTCCGGCGCGGTGCCCTGAACATAATCCACGATCTCCGCGTCAAAATACGGATGGCGCGGGCGGTGTCGTCGAGCCTCCAGAACCGCAACGCCTCCGGCCTCGCAGTTGGCCGTCGGCGTCGCGGTGAGATAGCCGAGGGAGAGGGCTACCGAGGGCCGAAGTTCCATTCGTCGCGGCGGTACACGGGCCTTGACGAGGACGGAAGGCAAATCGTGAAGGGCCGCCGCGAGGGAATGAGCGAGAGGGAGTTGGCCCGGCTCGTCGGGTGGCCCGCGAGCACCGTCCACGAAACCGCTGGGACTTTTGGACATTTGGCCATGTGGAGCTTCTAGACAAGGCCTTGGGGACCCACGCCCGTGTCTTTTCGGGCGGCGCTATGGAGGGGACCAGTTCAGTGCCCGTTCAGTTTGGTCGAGTAAGTGGCCAGGGTGCCCCGCCGCTGAACGGGGGTCTGAACGGGCGCTGAACGGGCGGCCGACCCGGACCCTCGTCCGCCGAACAGGAGGGCTGAAGGAGGAGCGTGAGTGAGAGGGGATACGCCCCAGAGTTCCTGGCGGTGGTAGGACTTGTCAACGGATTCTTTCCGACGTCTGGCTGGGTCGCCCCTGATCCCCTAGCCAACATCGAGCAGTGTATAATCTATACTAGGCTCAGTCGGCAGGACGACCGGTCTCACAGTCCTGAAACTCAACGCCGCGTCGCGACGGAAACGGCCACTCGGCAAGGCTGGAAGCTTCTCAAGGTCATCGACCGCGATGCGTTCGAACCTATCAGCGGAAAGTCCTTCGAGGCTCGGCCCGGATGGGATGAAGTGAAGTCGTTCGTTGCCTCGATGAAGACAGAAGAGCGGCGCAAGACTTGCGTGCTGGTCAAGTCGTTCGATCGGTTCAGCAGAGACACAGCTGAGGGCATACTTACCGCGGACGAATTCAGAGATGCCCTTGACGTGCGGCTCCGGGCCGCCGATGCGCTGTACATAGCTCCAGAGGAGAATGGGCAAGGACGAATCTGGTTCGAGTTTGCGCTGGTGCAAGCCGAGGCCGAACGGCTGCACATTCAGCGGCGGACGGTTGAGGGACTCGAGACGGCTCGTAGAGAAGGCAAACATCTGGGAGAGTTTCCGAATCATTTCGTGAAGGATGCGGCAGGTCGCATCGTCCCAACAGATGCGGCTAGGCAGGTCGCCGAACTTCGCGCCCGTGGTCTATCGTACACTAAGATAGCGGGAGTAGTTGGAATCGACCGCATGGAGATCTATCATCTTTGCGAATTTTTGAGCCGAGAGAAGTCGAGGCTCGAGGCACTCGGATGACCTTCGACAACGCGGAGGCACCAATGCGCGTCTGCGTGAAATGCGGTGTGCGTGCGTTCGACTACTTCGGCGACGATTTGGTCTGCTCGGACCACATGTTGGAGGAGGTTCTAGCCGAAATTGAACGAGAGCGAAAGAATCCAGCTCGTGTGCGAAATCGATTGATAAACCTCTACGGAGTCCTTGGCCTCTTGGTTCGTCAGATGATGCGGAGGATTAGACCGCCCGAGAAGCAGATAGAGGAGATGTCTCTCGGGGAGCTGGAGAGCTCCTTGATTGAACACGCAAAGGAACTCGGCATAGTCGCGGTTGGACGGGATGCTCGAGGGGTGATGAAGTTCCGCTTCGCGGAGAGGAAGTAGATGCAAACCGAAGTCGATGCTATGCCGCAGGAAGAAGGAACTCCTTTCGGCTCATCCGACCGAAGGTACGAGCCGGGAGTCAAACTGAGGATGTGACGCGATCCACCCCGGAGTGAGGGACGAGCGTTGAAGGCGTTATTCTAGGCGCCGACTTCGTAAGGTTCGGACTTCATTGGGTCCGTTTTTCGAACAGGCCGTTCACGCTTCCTGCATAGCCTCGTTTCCGCGCGGGTCCGCGACCGAATCTCGACAAGATACGATGCAGGCTTGCATCGAAATCCTCATCCTCCTTTGGAGCTTGTCAAGATAAACGGGGAGGAAAGTCGTCACCGCAATAACGGCCCTCAGGGCACTGGCCGATGGAATTAAGCTCCAGCTGGATCAAGCGAAGATACAAGGCACAAACTTCACTCGAAAACGTCTCGTGGAGAAGCGGACAGCAACGCAGTTTACGTACGCTCCCCACCTCGGTCTGGGTATGACAATACAAGTCATCGAAAAGACGGATTGGGACTGGCCGGCGATTCACGCTCTGACGAACTCCACAGCAACGACCACTTCATTCCGGAAGGCCGTAGAGGTCCTCAGCAACACCCACGCGATAGCTCAATCGCAGGCCGAAGCCTGGATTGAACGCTTGTCGTTAGAAATAGCACGGCTCCACTTGGAAGACCGTGGAGACGCCGCACTGTTGGAATTGCTTACGGCTTTCGTCTCGGACCTTGCCGGAGGTCTGAGGAGCTGGCGTGTAACGGTACCCATCGACGGAGTGTGGCTCGAGTCCGAGACACTGCAACTTGATCCTGACACGGTATTGCGACGGCCAAAGGGGACGGACTTTGAGGTCGAAGTGGATGTCGGCTCTGCGATGCTTCGGCGCGAGCCGTTCAGCGACAACCTCCCTGGTGTGATTCTTGAGAAACGAGTTCGGTCTCTAGATCAAAGAGACCGTGAGTCGAAAGTGTTCGCTGACATTTTTGCGCTGACTTTGGCGAAGGTGTGCTCCGTCAACCCGATGCGTCTTGACTTCCAACCGGAGTCTCTGATTGACAGTAGTTATTCGGTCGGGTCTCAACGCGGATACATCAGCTCACAACGCGTTTGGATCCACAAGGACGAAGAGGATTCTGTCATGCGTTTTGTTACTGCGATTCGATCGATGATCCCAGTTTACGAACTGGTTTGGGGAAGCACGGGTCCAACGTCGGCTGGGATTAGCTTTGCAAGATATCGTGATGGCTTGCTGCATCCAGAACCTCCAGAGGCACGACTTGCCGACGCAGTTTCAGGTCTTGAGGGGCTGCTTCTCAAGCCGGAAGAACGAAGTGAACTCCAGCACAGGCTCGCCCTGCGAACCGCCCGAGTGTGCGGTCTCTTGCTGGGGAAGCCACTCGAAATCTATCACAAGATGACGGCCGCATATGACTTTCGCAGCGTTCACGTCCACGGCGGAGCGGCAAAAGGCGAGGATCGGCCGTCGATTGAGGCCTTGTTGCCTGCTATCCTCGATTACCTCCGGGTTTGTCTTGTGGTGTTCCTCCAGAAACCTGATCCGGCGAACAAAGATCGCCTCATAAGCCGCTTGGACAATGCTCTTCTCGATCCTCAGGCACTCGAGCGTCTTAAGGAGGATTTTTCGAAGCTCATCATTTCACCTCTGATTCCACAACCTAAGAAGGGCACCTGACCAGGTCGCGATCTGTCAGGAACTCCGGTGTTCCGCAGTCACGTGCGGATTCTCATTGCCTACATCCAACAGTCGCCGAGGCAGAGCATCGGGGTGCCGACTCCGAGATTATGAACGTTGTGGTCTGTCGGATTGCGGCCTACCACCGTTCGGGTTCGGACCTCACGGGGTCCGCACCGCGCAAGCGTTGGCTAGTTCGAACTCGATTGAGCCACCTTGGGGGGTAGTGCCAATTCGACTCCAGCTGACAACCATGCTGCGTCCGTGGAGCAATGTCGAGACGGCCTGTATCTCTGACCTACTGGTAGGAGTCCTCTAATTCGGCCTGTTTTAGGCCCTTCGGCAGGTCGCGGTCGATCTTGTGTCTCGTCCGCACCCACTCCTTTCGAGGCAGGTACTTTTGCAGCCGCCATTGCTCGAAGTGAGGGATGGATTCCTTCCTGACTGAGTGCCACGCTGCATCCCGCTCGACGGCGAGGAACACGATCGAGACAGGATTTCCATCCTTGCCAGGGATCTTCACACCAAATGGAGGCCGGCCGTACACGAGTTCCAGTTGAGAGAAGTAGAACGTTGCGAGGGCATCGAGGAACGTCCCTCCTGCCGATTCGACCTGCTGAAGGTGATTCTTCCATTCAGGTACGGTGCAACCGAGCGCGCTCGTGACCATTGGTAGGTTGTGGATATTCCTCTGCAAAGAGCTGGTCATGAAGTTGATGAAAAGTTCCGGTCGCCGACTCGTCGATTTGCCGTTCTTCGCTTTGTACGAGCCGACCAAGCCTGCAATTCGTTCGATTACTTGCCAGGGCACGTCAGAAGCCCCATAAGGGTCAAGTATCCAGAGGTTAGGGTACTGCTTCCGCGCGGAGTGAAGCTCCACCGCGATGCGCAGAGCTTCTGACAGTTCATAGGAAACGATTCGGACTTCGCGATTGGATCGCTCGAATCCAAGCGTATGGACTCGCTGCTGAAGCGCAACTAGGTTCTTCGAACGCACGACGTCGTCTTCCGCCCAACAATTCAGGAAGAGCATGCATTTTCTCTTAGTGGGGTATTGCATCAGCTGCTGAGCGGATATCATCGCCGTGCCCGGCCACTGATCTTTTCGGTATTCGCGCTCAACACACCATCCGGTGCCCGCGAAAAGGTCGAAAATGTCGAGGCTGGGCGAGTCCGTACCCCAGTTGGCAGCGACATTCTGCGTCCACACCCGGAGGTAGGCCTCCAGTAGGGCATGTTTCTGCCGGCTGTGAATCGCCACTTCATCCGCCGACAAGTCTGGAACGGTTTCAGGCGGCATTCACGGACGGCATCTCATCCCACGTTCTTCCATCTAGTGACCGCCCCGCCCTACTTTTGATTTGTCCACCCCATTGCTTGAAGAAAAACGGTACGGCTTCGCGGTTGCATTTGTCTCGAAGCGATATTACCCACCGCTTTTCCATAGGTCTGGCTCCTGGCCCGCTCTCCCCACCCACAATCACCCAATGGATTCCGGTCAGGTCCAAGTCGTCGAGCGGCCCAAGCAGTGGTTCAAGCGATAGAAATCGCAAGTCGGCAGGAACCTTTCGGAGTTCGTCCGCTCGCCATGCCACATCCATCTTTTCTATGCTCGCACCTTGCCAGATGTTGGGACGCCACGGCAACGACGGTCCAAGTTCCGCGAGGCGCCTAGCCCTCTTCGTGAGAATCTGAAATGTATGCCACCGGGCTCGGACCATCGTATGGAACACCTTTCGGATGAAGCTGACCGGCACCTCCTCGTGATACAAATCACTCATTGAGTTTACGAAAATCCGTCTTGGCTCCGCCCATTCTAGCGGCAAAGTAAGGCGATCCGGCCAGAGTCGCAGGTCGAACCCCTGCTCATAGGGGTGACCCGGAACCCCTCGAAAACGCTCCGCAAAACGCTCTGCATAGCAGTGCTTACAACCTTGGCTAACCTTGGTGCAGCCTGTAACGGGATTCCAGGTCGAGTTGGTCCATTCTATGGTGGAGGACTCGCTCATGACTCTCTCCGAATAGACGGAGTCCTATAACGGTTCTTTCGAGGCCAGCGAAACGGGCCCAGGGTGATACCGCCGCCTGCGAAACTTATGATCGGACACCGCACGTACTCTACATGTATCAAGAAGCCGTAGGCATCTGTCCTGAATGCCCCGGCGTGCAAAGGATATTAGTCGATTTCCAGTTGCAGGATAGGATCCTCACCCAGGAGGAATGGGTCCTGCAGCTTTCGCACCTCGTGTCACAAATCAGATCAGTGGCTAGGAGCGCGGGCAGCGAGGGTGGGGGCAAGACGTCCGACCCCTGACGGAGGGCCCGCACTATCGACTCCAGAGACAGGCAGCGTGGGCGCCCGAGGCTGAAGAGTGTGTAAGAATCCTGACCGTACGCGGCGCGGCGAGCGTGCGCTGCACGACCACGAAAGGAGACAGGAACTGGAACAGTTTTTGTCAGCAAAAACCGCGCGACTAAAATTGTCCAACCGAAATAATTGTTACGATAATTCGCCCGAAACTGCTAAGTACGGTTTTCGGCATGTCTCGGTATACCGGAGTGAGAGAGAAAAAGGGAGCGAGCCGGGGGTCGGATTTGAACCGACGTGGTCTTCGTGAAGACCAAGGTTTACGGGACCCTCACGTTTGACCAGACTTTGTTACCCCGGCTTTGCTCCGCCGCCGAAGTGTGGATGACAAGAACGATCTGCATCCACACCCCAACGTGACACGACGAATCACGCAGAATATACATAAAGCCTTCGTTGTCTTTTCTATGGAGAAAAGAGGCCCAGTTCCTCAAAGACTATGGCACGGGTATTTTGCTAGGCGACGCTTGACTAGACCCTACCAAGCGCCCATTCAAGCGCGCGGATCCAGCCGCGGAGCTCTTCTTTCGAGGTCGCGAACACTCGGAGTTCCGGTGTGCCCCACTGCAGGAATTGGCCGCGCAGCTCCTCGAGACGTTGCCGGATCGTGTTCTCGCCTTTCATCGCTCGCCCCGGATTCTACATGGACCCGCACACACGTCGTTGATCCCAGGGGAGGGGTGGCTGAAAGTGCTTTCTACCAAACTCACTTTCCCTTCGCCGGGTGCTTCCACACAATTCGCTGGATGACATCGCTCCGCTCCTCCTCGAACGCCTTGAGCTTCGGCGACCTGGGTATCTCTCGCGATGTGGGCATCTCCGACTCAAGGTGTACGATCTCCGAAGCGAGCTGGGCGAACTCTTGCGAGTTGAACAACGACTGGAGGCGGGCCTTTAGCGGTCGGAGCACCTCGTGTGCACCACTGGCGATTATCTGTCCGAATTGAACTAGAGTGCCGCTACTCGGATCGTCTGTGAGCCACGGGTTCATCCAAGCTCCACGACCGCGATGGCGGGCCTCCTCGAGGACCGCGTGGAGAAGCTTTTTCGATACCAGATACATCGGCTGGGGATTATGTTCATCGAGCTCTGGGATGGGGGTCCGGTCTCGAATCGCCTGGACCTGCCCTTGGAGTTGCAGGTAGAGATCCTCTAGCCGCGCAGTCATCGCTAGGCGCTCCTCCTTCGCCTCATCCCAAGCTTGCCAAAGCTCGGGGTAGGCCCGTTTGAATTTGCGCTCGGTCTTTGGAGGCAACCGAGTGAAGACCGGTAGTCAAACCCCGAGTCCTTGTCATGGAAATCGCCCCGAAACTCCGGGTACCACCGGCTCTCGCCGCGAGGCAGCAGAACTACGACCGTTACCTGCCTCCCACTCGGGCACCACTTTTCGGCCATACAAAGCTTCTGTGGGAGTCAGTCAAAGCGCGAGGACGGCTTACAAAGTACGCTACAAGCAGCCTGCTGGATACGACCCGCGATTCGCTGCTCCGCCCCGAAGCTTGAAGTACGGTCTCGATGTAGGCCGCTCAGTTGGGATGGGTGATGTCAATAACGCCCGAAGATTGGGAGAACCTCGTTAAGCGTGGAAAGACCGCATTCCAAGGCGCGGCCTTGAAGGTTGCAACGGAAGCGATCGATTGGCTCGAGGAATGGCAGAAGCCTAAGGGGTCGCGGTTCCGAGGCAACCTGTTGACCGAAGACGAGTACGAAGCGATGCTCGAGGCCCAAGGGGGTGTCTGCGCAATATGCAAGCAGAAGCCGAAAGCGAGTCCCCTGGCGGTCGATCACATTCACGGGACCGACGAAGTTCGTGGGCTCCTCTGCAACCTCTGCAATCCCGCGTTGGGACTGTTCAAAGATGACCCGGAGCGACTCGAGGCCGCGATCAAATATCTAAAGAGGGGCGAGGGTTTGGGCCTTGGAGACGCGTACAGGCGGGGGAAGTCCGCCAAACCTTACGACGCGAAGTAGCCACAAGGCACAGGTATGCACAAAATCCGACTTGTGGCGGAGGCGACCCCGAGGCCAAAAACATGGGCGAGCCTGCTGTTCTTTGACTATGCGGAGAGCTACTGGTTTGCCTATCGAATCACCATTTGGAACGACGGGGACGAACCAGTAGGCGAGAACAACGTCCAGAAGATTGAGGTCATCTGGAACTTCCGAGGCGACCAGCGAACTCGCCGGGTGTTTAGGTTCCCCAGAAAAATCGTCCCCGGCGCGTGGGAGACGGTCGGTGAAAACGATCTGCTCCGTGTGAAAGCGCCCGGCCACGCTTGGGCCGTCATCCGATTGTGGATCCTGCCCGGGTCTCACGAACCGAGCGTGATGGACGACAACCGCAACCCCGTTATTGTGCCGGTCGAAGGCGAATGGCACTTCGACACCGAGGACAAACAGAAGTACTTTATCAAGACGCTTGAGCGAGAAGCCGACGACTTCTGCTCGTTCTGGTCCGCGAGCCAGACCGAAGTGAAGCAGACGTTACTCGTTCTCATCGCCGTTCTTGCTCTCATCCTAAACGTCGTCATCACGTTTCTTAGGCGATAGGCAATCCTTGAAGGGAAAGTGCCCGCCCGGCGGGGCGGGCCTGAGTGGGGAACGAGGGGGTCAGAACATCATCCGAACAGACGGGGGCGTCCTCAATCGGGCGGAGTTTTTCGCTGGCGCAAGATGATCCAGCCAAGAAGAGGCAAAAGAAGGACGGTTGTTCCCAGCGCTCCTGCGATGAACGGGCGCCAATCGACAAGTGACCATGACAAGGCGGCGACGGGAACCTCGATTAGCAGCACGACAACGATTACGAACAGCTGCTTGCGAAAGAACCGACCGAGATAGGCTTTCCGTTGCTCCTCCGTCATCGCCTCCGCTCTGGCGAACTGCCTTTGAACGGTTTGGGGGTACGACGGCAAGAGGATCCGAATCGCGACCGCGAACAGCCCCCCGCCCAGAATCACAAGCGCGAGAGAATCGGCCGCAAGCGAACGGCCTTGAATCACTTCGAGCAGGAAAGCCCCTACGATGACCGCGCCTGCTAGGAGGTTGAAGAGGGCATAGCGTCTCATCGCTTGGACAACCCGGCTTGGGTAGATCTGAGAACTGGGAACCATGTACTCTCAATCACACTCCAACGTTAAGAAAGGGAAGGTGCCCGCCGTCGCAGCGGGCTTGGTGGGGAACGAGGGCTTCGACGACATGATCCGAACAGAAGGCCGTCTATTTACGCCTCGAAGCGCTCTTCCAGCGCGATGGCCGCTGAGGCTTCGCCCGTCCAGAGGTGGCGCTGGGTCGACCTTCTCGGCGGCGAAGTCACCAGAATCGCGGGAGTCCGTCGAACTCTTCTTGGATGGGCCGGTTCTATCACGGCCGCGGTCGCGCTCATCGTCTGGACAATCATCGCGCTGCTCGAGATGGAGAGCGCATCAAACCTACTCGCTTTCCTGCTCATGCTTGTGATCGTCAGCATCTTCGGTGTCCGTTTGGTCGCCGCCCTTTATCCTGCGGGAATCGGGGGACTCGTTGACAAAGTCGTTGGAACTGACTCAGGTAGCGACAGTCTAGAGCCAGAGGTTCTGATTGATTTCATCAGGTTGAACGTGTCGCCGCTCCGGAGCCTAGTTCTGAAGGGTGCACTTGCGGATCTGTTTCTCGTCGGTGTGCTAGCACTGGTAGGTGCCGTTGTCCCTCCAGCAAGTGGCGGGCCTCAAGGACTCATCTGGGTGCTCGCGATTCTCCGACTGATTGTGTTCATGATTGTCGTGGCGTTCACGCTTCTAGTGCTCTCGCCTTCCCGGCTGAAGGTGCTGACGGACGCAATCAAGGGCGTCAAGGAAGCCCGTGCGGCCCTTGAAAAGAATCCGAGACTTCTCGCTCTCTATCTGAAGTTCGTCGCACTCGAGCGCGTCGGGTCAATCGCATGGAACAGCTTGTACTACGGGCTCCAAGTGTTGGCGGCTGTGCTGTTGGTCACCGCGTTCGGTGGGGCCTCCTTTAACGTCATACGTCTGATGCTTCTCGCTTTCGTCGCTTCGTTGCTGTCGGCGATTGTGTGGGAGCTCTGGAAAACAGCGCACGTAGCCTCCGTCCAGATCGATTACTTCGACGGACTGCGAATGGATATCCTTCTCAAGGAGATCCCGACGGATTTCGAGCGCGAATATGAAGACACGCGGATCGAACTGCAAAAAGAGCTGGCCGAACCCTTCAAACTGCCGCAGTCCTATTGGTCCGATTCGACAGAGCCCGCGAATAGCAACGGCCCTTGATTGTCACGAGCCTTGGTTCTGAGGCCGTCATCCACCACGATTGGCGTATGACCCTTCAAATGTTAGGAACAGCGATACAGCATCGGTGCGGCGGAAGCAAGTCTGGGCCCGGCTGAGCGACGCGGGATACCTGATCGGGATTTTCGGGGCTGCGCTGGCAGCTGCGATGTGGGCCGCAAATCGTGCCGCCCCTCGAGGCTCTCTCATCTTCAACCTCGAAACGCTCGGATTCATTCTGTTGCTGATTGGGTTTGGGCTTGCGGTGGTGGCGGGCATCGCCCTCGGGAACATGTGGCCTTATGGCCCCATCAAATAGCAGCTGCATCACAGTGGGGCATGCCGATTTCCAGGTCTTCGTGATGACGAAGGACGACCTCCGTGGCTGGATTCGGGCGCTCGAGTGGGTCCTCGGCGAGACGCGAGTAGACGCGAGAGGCCCTGTCTCAGCCGACTTGGAGCCGCGGTCCGATCATGTTGAATAGATACATCAGGATCGCGCCCACAAGGAAGGTGAAAGCCTCGCCCGAGATGATGGAGTAAGCGGTCAGGATCCCCGTGAACAGGACTATGAATCCGAGGAATGCCATGACCGCACCGATCATCCAACCGCGTCGCTTCCCTCCCTTCCCCCAATCACGTAGCACTGAATCGATCGCCTCCTTGTGGTCGTCCATGAACTTGAGGACGACCTTCTCCAAGTCGAACGGCGGTTCGCCTTCGTCACCCTTCGCGTCGCGTGCCAAGATCCTCCGCTCCCCGGATGGAGTGCTTGCACTCGTCACTCATCAGAGTGCACCTCCATCCCGAGATGGCGAACAACACCAGGGAGACAATAAGGTGATTGAAGGGGTCAGTGAAAGTGCAGGGCCGTTGGGCCCGACATGATAGGAACCCAACCAACCGGAGACACCCTCTCGGGGTCGTCATGACCATCTCAAAGGGTAGAACGCCCCACTCGGGATTTCGAACCGGACCGTCACTCTTGGTCCACGAGCTTATTGATTGGTTCGTTCGATTAGGCCAGTGCCGTTGCACCCTCTGCAGGCCCCAGTACCGATGCAAACGGAACACTTCTCAAAACGTTCTTCGCCCAAGGTCTTGCCACCGCCTCCACACTTGCCACATACACCGTGCCCACCGCACTCTAAGCACAGTCGAATCGCCTTCTCCTCTGTTATCGGTACACGCAATGGCTTTAGCTTCATGTATTGGAGAACGTCCAGCTCTCCGTTTTCATCCAAGAGCTTCACCTTGTCCTCCTGGCCTTGGACTTGAAAACGGCGGATCTTCTGGTCTCTGATTTCGTCCCGTAGGACCCTGTCGACGATCGGCTTTTTCTTTCCGAAATGGAGCTCCCAGTATGGGCCGTCCTCATAAATGCTGAAGTCAATCCATGGATGGCCGCTCGACCCCGTACGCTTTTCCCACTCGTACCCCCGGTCAATTCCGACGACGAGATAACATCCTCGGTGCCTCTCGATGAACTCAGCAATCAGCGCCAACAACCGTTCGAGCTGCCCTTTCCCGGTCGGCGTCTCCTCCCAATCTTGGAGATCTCGGCGAAGCTTATCGACGAGATTCGGGGTGACGGGCATAGATTCTCCCCCGGGAGAGACCTTGCCAATATCCAACTGTTCGCGGTGATTCGCGCAGCATAGCGAGTAGATGATGCCCATTGCAGCTAGCTCGCTAGTTAGTCAAGTCAACACATATCAATTTAAGGGGCAGTTGGGAAGGTGCCCGCCCCCCGAGGGCGGGTATAGGCGGGGAACGAGGGCTACGACAACTTAATCCGAACAGATGGGGGCGTCCTCAGCGACTCACAAAGACACCGGGCCAAAGAAGGTTGGAGACTCCTCGGTAGCTCGTTGCTGGAACCTCCGTACGGCCTTCATCTGGTCTCCAGGCAGAACGAGAAGGAGCTCATCGAGGTCTCGGTGCTGACGAGCGAGCTCGGCTTGCACCAGCGGATCCGTCAGCACCTGTGTCTCGCCTTGGTCAGTCTCCAAGTCAGGATCGTGGCGTTCGATCACGTAACTGTCGAGTGCTTCATAGGCTCGCCGTGACGCCCAAGCCGCTTCTTGTGAGCTACCATTCTCGCGGCACCGTAATGCGTAGGCCGCGGCGGCCACAGCATCCTCCGCGTAATCCTTTTCCGGCACCCAAGGGCGGTCTTCCTCTCGAGGGTGCAGATCTTCGCACGCCCTGATCTTCGCATGGACCTCGCCCTCGGTCATCCGGTGGCCCGAGAGGTCGTCCCAGAGTCGATTTAGGATGCCCCTAAGCGCGGCGGTGTCGCCGCGCCCAGTCCGGTTCGAGTAGGAGTCGTAGGTAGAGATCAACCGTTCGGCGCATGAGGCCGCAAATACGACTCGCAACTCCAGCGGAAGTCGCTCAAGGCTCCGGACGAGCTGCGGTTCGTCAAACAGTAGGCTCAGTGGTTGGTCCCCGGCAGGCAGAGTACAGGGACCAGATAAATGAAAGGGCCGGGCCGTGAGGACCGGCGTGAGGGGACAACGACACATCGGCAGATTGCGCTACCTCGCGAAGTTCAAGCTGCTGCGGACCCCTGGAGAACCGCCCGCCAATCGGGGTGTTGCTCTGTCGTTGCGCGTACT
>WNGJ01014279.1_pt1 | contig 14920 bp, 11 predicted proteins | sample 5400611 | NCBI WGS metagenome assembly WNGJ01 (sample SAMN13153375, study PRJNA577476) | soil metagenome | isolation source: 40 cm soil or saprolite under Garry oak tree replicate 1 | place: USA:California | collected 2016-06-15
AGAAGGCGGCGGCCAACCTGGTGGACAAGGTCGGATTCGATAACTGACCTGATGATCGATGCCCATCCTGCGGGCCGGGCCATCCATGGATCGATGGCCGGCCCGTTTTCATTTGCGCTGGCAGGCCCCTGCCTTCGGCGCAATGGCCGTGGCGGCAGGCCTCGCGGCGATCGCGCCACTCGCCAGCCTGATCGTTCTTGCCTTCGGCGAAACTGGCGACCTCTGGACCCACCTTGCACGCTATGTCATTCCGGCGGCGCTCGCGCAGACCGCGCTACTCCTTGCCGGCGTCGCGGTGGTGACGATCATCATTGGCAGCAGCACCGCCTGGCTCGTCACCACCTTCGCCTTTCCCGGACGTGATGCGCTGAGTTGGCTGCTGCCGCTGCCGCTTGCGATCCCGACCTACATCGTGGCTTACGTCTATGTCGACATTCTCGATGCGCTCGGGCCCGTACAGTCGGCGCTGCGAGCGGTTTTCGGCTGGCACGCCGCCGCCGATTATTGGTTTCCGAACGTCCGCTCACTCGCCGGCGCAATTCTGCTTTTCGGTTTCGTGCTCTATCCATACGTTTATCTCGCCGCGCGCGCGATGTTTCAGACTCAGGGCCCGCTATTCACCGAGCCCGCGCGCATGCTCGGCGCGCGGCCATGGGAACTCGTGCGGCGCATCACCTTGCCGCTGGCGCGGCCCGCAATAAGCGTTGGCGTGTCGCTTGCCTTGCTCGAGACGCTCAACGACATCGGCGCGAGCGAATATCTCGGCGTGCACACCCTGACGCTGTCGATCTTCACCACCTGGCTCAATCGCGGGAGCCTCGCCGGCGCGGCACAGATGGCCTGCCTCATGCTGCTCATCGTCATTGCGCTGATCGCGCTCGAACGCCGGGGCCGCCGCCGCCGCGGTTTTGCGGCGTCGGCCACGGACCTGCGACGCCTCTCACCGATCACGCTGACGGGGCCAGCACGATGGATCGCCCTCATCGGCTGCTTCGTTCCGGTCGTGCTCGGTTTCCTGCTGCCGGCGGGGTACCTCCTCTACGAAGTGATGGTGCGTGGGCTGTTTGTGGGCTTTGACGTCAGCCTTGCCGGCTACGCCCTGACGACGGTCGCACTCGCCTCCATTGCGACCGCGATCACCCTAGCCCTCGGATTTTCGGCGGTCGCGGCGCTGCGCTATGTAAAGCACCCGATCATCGCAACTAGTGTGAACCTCGCTGGCATCGGCTACGCCGTGCCGGGGACAGTGTTGGCCCTTGGGTTGCTTTCGCCGCTCGTTCTAGTGGATGAGGGAATCAACGCCTTGGCGCAAGCCTTTGGTGCAAAAGGCGTTGGTCTGGTGCTGGCGGGTTCGAGCGCTGCTCTCATCATTGCTTATGTCATTCGCTTTCTTGCCATTGCGATCGGCTTCGCACAGGCAGGATTTTCGCGCATTTCGATCGACCTCGACGACGTCGCACGCTTGCTCGGCGCGGGACCGGGGACGCTTGCGCGTACGATCCACCTGCCGCTCGCCCAGCCAGCGATCTTCGGGGCGGCGCTGCTGATCTTCGTTGATTGCCTCAAGGAACTGCCCGCGACGCTGCTTCTGCGTCCCCTCAATGTCGAAACGCTCGCGACCTATATCTACCAATTCGCTACCCGCGGCAGCTTCGAACAAGGCTCGCTTGCAGCCCTCATCATCGTTGCCGTCGGCATTCTGCCGGTCATCCGGATCACGCGTTACGCCGACATCGCAACGAGGCTGCGACTGGACACTCGGTCATGAGGCCGCCCTGACCCGCCGACAAGTCTGGCGCAACGGACATTGCAGCCTTTACCGCACCGCGGTAGAAAACTCCGCCCACTCAGGCCGCGTCGCCTGCAACATCGGCCTTAAGTCAAGCGGGGAGTGCATGCAAAAGGTCTATCCCGACGCCCGGGCAGCGCTCGCCGGCCTGCTGAAGGACGGCATGCTGATCATGGCCGGCGGGTTCGGGCTTTGCGGCGTTCCGGAGCAGCTGATCCTGGCGATCCGCGACTCGGGCGTGAAGAACCTGACCGTTGTTTCCAACAACTGCGGCATCGACGGGGTCGGCCTTGGCCTGTTGCTCGACACCAAGCAGATCAAGAAGATGGTCTCGTCCTACGTTGGAGAGAACAAGACTTTCGCGCAGCAATACCTCGCGGGCGAACTGGAGATCGAATTCAATCCGCAGGGCACGCTGGCCGAGCGTATCCGCGCCGGCGGCGCCGGCATCCCGGCGTTCTTCACCCGCACCGGCGCCGGGACTCAGATTGCGGAGGGCAAGGAGCAGCGCAAGATTGACGGCGGGCTCTACGTCATGGAGCGCGGGCTTGTCGCCGATCTCTCGATCGTCCATGCTTGGATGGGCGATACCGAGGGCAACCTCGTTTACCGCAAGACCGCGCGCAACTTCAATCCAATGATGGCCACCGCAGGCAAGGTCACCGTGGCGGAAATCGAGCACCTCGTGCAGCCCGGCGATATCAATCCCGACCACATCATCACGCCGGGCGTCTACGTCAAGCGCCTGGTGCATGTGCCCAACGCGGTAAAGCACATCGAGCAGCGCACCGTACGCAAGCGGACCGCCGCGCCGGCGGGGACCGGGGAGGAAGTATGATGGGATGGACACGCGATCAGATGGCCGAACGCGCCGCCAAGGAGCTGCGTGACGGTTTCTACGTCAATCTCGGTATCGGCATCCCGACACTGGTTTCAAATTACATCCCCGCGGGCATGAGCGTGCAACTGCAAAGCGAGAACGGCATGCTCGGGTTCGGTCCGTTCCCTTACGAAGGCGAGGAAGACCCGGATCTCATCAATGCCGGCAAGCAGACGGTCACCGAGATACCGACCACCAGTTATTTCTCGTCGGCCGACAGCTTCGCCATGATCCGCGGCGGACATATCGATCTTTCGATCCTAGGCGCAATGCAGGTCGCCGAGAACGGTGACCTCGCCAACTGGATGATCCCGGGCAAGATGGTCAAAGGCATGGGTGGTGCCATGGACCTCGTCGCCGGGGTCAAAAAAGTAGTGGTGGTGATGGAGCATTCGGCCAAAAACGAGCCCAAGCTCCTCAAGCACTGCACGCTGCCGCTGACCGGCGCGGGGGTCGTCGATATGGTGATCACCGATCTCGGAGTTTTCACCATCGACAAAAAGGGCGGCGGGGGAATGACCCTGATCGAGCTTGCACCCGGCGCGACGCTCGACGAGGTCCGCAACAAGACCGAAGCCAGCTACCGCACTTCCAACGCACTGTAGCGCCGACGTAAACGGCGCGGAACGGGCCTGAAAATGCGGTCGGATTGGTGCAAGACCGGCCACGAAAGCGTCACAGAGCGATTGCAACCTTTCGCTCTCAGGTTGCAAGTTTGTACCCTTCGTCTCCCTCGGTAAATGTCAGCCGGGCTTAGCCGGCGAGGATTTTGAGAAAGACGCGTCGTGACCGCGGCCGTTGACATCAAGCGCGTTGGCTTCATCATTTTGGCCTTGGCCGCCGTCGGTATCGGCGCTCTCGTGATCTTGCCATTTCTGATGCCGGCCGACGCGGTGCGCGAGGCGGTCAAGGCCGAAATCCGCGCCGTCACCGGGCTCGACCCCGTGCTGCGCGGCGGAACCTCGGTATCGCTGTTCCCAACGGGGGCGGTGAGCTTCGACGATGTGGCCCTGGGCGATAACCGCACCGGGGCGCCGGCGCTCACGGCCGAGCACGTGATTGCGCGCTTGCGCTTTTTTCCCTTTTTGGCTGGACGCATCGAGATCGCGGACATCTCGCTGGTGCGCCCGACCATCGCGATCATCTTCAATGCCGACCACAGCTCGAACTGGTCGGGCCATATCGAGACGTTGGCGCGCAACCTCAAACCCGGCCCGGACCGCCCGGCGTCGTTTTCGGAGATCCGCATCGCCGACGGTACCATCATCCTGCGCGACGAGGCGTACGAAATCGTCGAGACGCTCGCTAACGTGGAAATGGCCCTCGCCTGGCCGTCGATCTCCCGAAGCTTTGCTGCCACCGGCCGCTTCGCGTGGCACGAGCAGGCAATCGACGCCACGGTCAGTCTCACCGATTTCGTCGCCGCGCTGCAGGGCGACCGGTCGGGCCTCAAGATCCGGCTCGCGAGCGCACCGTTCAAGTTCGCATTCGATGGCTACATCAGCTACCGCCCCACGCTCAAAATGGAGGGCACGCTTGCGGCCGATGCCGCGTCCTTGCGTGACACGCTGCGCTGGGCCGGTCAGCAGCCCCCGCCGGGCGGCGGGTTCGGCCGCTTCGCGCTCAAGGCGCAAACCAACGTGGTTGGCGGAACCATTGGACTTTCGGGGGTCAATATCGAGCTCGACGGCAACGCCGGCGAAGGCGTGCTGACGTTCGATGGGCGGCAAACCTTGCAGGGAACGCTGGCGGCCGAAGGGCTCGATCTGACACCTTACATCTCCGCCGTCCGCTTGCTGACCAGCGGCGAGCGGGGCTGGGACAGCAAGCCGATTGCACTCGACGGCCTCGAGGGCGTTCACCTCGACCTCAGGCTGTCAGCCGCGCGCGTCAATATCGCCAGTGCCAAGCTCGGGCGCACGGCGGTCGCAGCCAATCTGCGCGGCGGCAACCTCACGGTCGCGGTCGGCGAATCGCAGGCCTTCGGCGGCGTGGTTAGGGGCACGTTCGGGCTGGCGAAATCGCCGGCCGGCGCTGATTTTAGGGCCCAATTGCAATTCTCCAATGTTGATCTCGACCAGTGCCTCGGCGACATGTTCGGCATTCGCAGGCTCGAGGGTAAAGGCAATCTCAGTTTCGCGGTCGAGAGCTCCGGTCGCAGCGTCTACGACCTGACCAAGGCACTCAACGGCACAGCCGGCCTTACCAGCCGCAAGGGCGCGATCGCGGGGTTCAATGTGGAGCAGTTGCTCAAGCGTATTGAGCGCCGACCGCTCTCGGGCGGCGGGGAGTTCCGCACCGGCAAAACGCCCTACGAGACGCTCACGCTCAACCTGAAAATCGTCCAAGGCGTCGCCAACGTCGAAGACGTACGCATGGAAGGGCCGAGCGTCGGCCTCGCCCTGGCGGGTTCGGCGTCGATTCCTGAGCGCGAACTCGATCTCAGGGGAACCGCGAGCCTGCTTTCGATTTCCGCCAGCTCGAATGCAGCTGCACCCGCATTCGAGTTGCCCTTCATGGTGCAGGGGCCGTGGGATGACCCGATCATATTGCCCGACCCGCAGAGCCGCATTGAACGCTCCGGCGCGGCGCAGCCGATTTTGGATGCGCTACGCAACCGCGGTCCGCGTGACCCAATACGCTCTGCAATCGAACGGCTGACCCGGACGGCGCCAGCGGACCCCTCCGAGACTCCGCCGGCGCCAGCAGCGCCGGCGCTGGCGGGTAGTTCCGCGCCGGCCGAGAGTGCACCCGCGAGCGGGGACTCAACGCCCGCGAAAGCCGAGCCGAACGCCCCGCAAGACCCCCAATAATCGGCCCGATGCGGGCGCTGTCTTGCGCCCTTTTGTTTTCGTCCGCGCGGGCGCGCAACGACTGATCGCGCCTTCACCGCGCGGCAAGTCCTCCGATGCCGCCACGCCCGACATCATGAAATTTCGCGAGCAGTGACGCGCCCACAATGCCGGTTGCAACGATCGCGATCAGGATCGAGCAGATGGCGTTGATCTCCGGTTTCACGCCGAGGCGAACTTCCGAATAGATCCGGATCGGCAGCGTCGTCGCGCCGGGACCGGTGGTGAAGCTCGCCACCACCAGATCATCGAGCGACAGCGTGAAGGCGAGCATCCAACCCGAGGCCAACGCGGGCGCGATCAACGGCAAGGTCACAGTCAGAAACGTCCTCAACGGCGGGCAGCCGAGATTCATTGCCGCTTCCTCAAGACTCGTGTCGAAAGTCAGCAGCCGCGATTGCACGACCACCGTGACGAAGCACGTGATCAGCGTCGTGTGAGCGATCGTGATGGTCCAGAAGCCGCGATCGACATCGACCGCCACGAACAGGAGCAACAAGGCAAGCCCGGTGATGACCTCGGGCATCACCAGCGGCGCATAGACCATGCCGGAAAATAGCAGCCGGCCGCGGAAGCGTCCGAACCGAACCAATGCGATGGCCGCAATCGTGCCAAGCATGGTCGCCGCCGTCGCCGACAACAGAGCGATGCGCAGCGTCACCCAGGCGGATTCGAGCATGGCGCGGTCGGCGATGAGCTCGGAGTACCATCGCGTCGACCAGCCGCCCCACACGGTGACAAGCCGCGAGGCATTGAAAGAATAGATCACCAGAATGACGATCGGCAGATAGAGGAAGGCGAGTCCCAGCGCGACCGAGCCGACATTGAACCAAGACGCCTTGCGCATGGTCAGCGTCCCCCCGCGGGATCACGCGTCTCCATCTGCTGGTAGATCACGATTGGCACGACCAGCAGGCAGAGCAGCACGACCGCGACCGCAGATGACACCGGCCAATCCTTGTTGCCGAAGAACTCGGTCCACAGGGTCTGGCCGATCATCATGGTCTGCGAACTGCCGAGGAGATCGGGGATGACGAACTCGCCCACGATGGGAATGAAGCAAAGCAAGACTCCCGCGACCACGCCAGGGCGCGACAGCGGTACTGTCACCAGCCAGAATGCTCTCCAGTTTGGACAGCCGAGATCCGCGGCAGCTTCGATCAACGTCTCGTCCATCTTTTCCAGCGTGGCGTAAATCGGAAGCACCATGAACGGCAGGTAGGAATAGACGATGCCGATATAGACCGCCGTGTCAGTCGATAGCCATGCCGGCGGGGCGTCGACAATGCCCAGCGCGAGCAGAACCTGGTTTAGCAGGCCATCGCGTTGAAGGATGTTGATCCAGGCGTAGATGCGGATCAGGAATGACGTCCAAAACGGCAGCACCACCAGCACGAACACGATCGGCTGCCAGCGTCGCGGGGTGCGCGCCATTCCGTAAGCGAGCGGGAAGCCGATCAGCAGCAGCAGCAGGGTCGAGCCGGCCGCCACCTCCAGGCTCTTGAGATAGGAAGCCAGATAGAGCCAATCGGAAGCGAGCAAGGCGTAATTCTCGAACGACAGCGCGGACAAGGCCTGCTTGAGACCCTCCCACCCCGAAGCGGGATCGAAGACGGGCGTATACGGCGGTTGGGCGATCGCCGTATGCGAGAAGCTGATCTTGACCACGATCAGGAACGGCAGAAGGAAGAAGGTGGCGAGCCAGAGGTAAGGAACGAGCACGATCAGCCGCGCCCCCCAGGATCTGTTGTGTTCGCCACGCTTTTTGATTGCTCCATGCATCGAGTTGGCTCGCTTATCGCGTCAGCACCATGGCCGCCTCCGGGGCCCAGCTGAGCCAGACGCGGTCATCCCACCCGATCGGCCGCTCGACCAGTCGCGTCACGTTGGCGACGGCCGCTTTCATGACAATTCCATTGTCGAGTCGGACCTTGTAGACCGAGAGGTCGCCGAGATAGCCGATGTTTCCGACCTGCCCGACCACGCAATTCTCGCCTTCGGTCGGCGGTGCGTGCGCGATCCGCACTTTCTCGGGCCTGAGCGCCACCCACACCACATCTCCCGGCTTTGCATCCGTGGGCGAAAGCGCGCGCAGCCGCCCGGCGGCCGCGCTCGCGATCACGGTATCCGACGCCCCTACGTCGACCACGCGGCCTTCGATCAGGTTGATCTCACCTATAAAGTCCGCGACCCAGCGCGAGTTCGGCCGCTCGTAGATTTCGGGCGGAGTGCCGACTTGGATCAGACGCCCGTGGTCCATGACGCCGATACGATCGGCGACCGTCATCGCCTCCTGCTGGTCGTGGGTGACGATGATGAAGGTGAGCCCGAGCCTCTCCTGCAGCTGCATCAACTCGAACTGCGTCTCGCCGCGCAGTTTCTTGTCGAGCGCAGCGAGGGGTTCATCGAGCAGGAGGACGCGCGGGCGTTTGACCAGCGAGCGCGCGAGCGCGACGCGCTGGCGTTGGCCGCCGGAGAGCTGGTGCGGCTTGCGCTTGGCCAAACCTTCGAGCCGCACCAGCGCCAGCATCTCCTCGACTCGCGTCGTGATTTCAGACTTGGCAAGCCCCTCTTGCTTGAGCCCGAATGCCACATTGCCCTCGACCGTGAGATGCGGAAACAGCGCGTAGTTCTGGAACATCATGTTGATCGGCCGCCGATACGGCGGTACCTGCGCAATATCCTCACCATCGAGCAGAATGCGTCCTTCGTCGGGCATGTCCAAACCGGCGAGGAGGCGCAGCAGCGTGGTCTTGCCGCAGCCCGACGGGCCGAGCAGCGCGAAGAATTCGCCGGCGAAAATGTCGAGCGACACGCGCTCGACCGCAGCTACGGCAGAAAATTGCTTGCGCACGCCGTCGAACCGCACCAGCGCACGCGCAGTTGGGTCTGTCCACGGCGCGAACGTTCGGCGCCTGCCCTGCTTGTGCGGGTCGTCCCTCGTATCGGCGCCGCCGTTCCCCATGCAGCCACGCTAGCGGCACAGGACGCGCGGCTCAATCTCCCACGCGCCAGTTACCGGGATTCACGCGCCAGTTACCGGGATTGGTCACGTGGCGGGCGTGCCTGCGGACGGCTTGGAAGCGGAAAATGATGAGTCAACCCCGGCTCAGCGTACGTGCCACCGCCTCGCGCCATCCCGCCCACTTGCGCTCGCGCGTCATGGCATCCATCCCCGGCTCGAAACGCCGCTCGCACCTCCACATTGCGGCGAAGTCCGGCAAATCCGGGCACAGTCCCGCGGCATAACCCGCGAGATAGGCAGCGCCGAGCGCGGTCGTCTCCATCACCAGCGGCCGATCGACGGGCGTCGCCAGAATGTCGGCCACGAATTGCATCGTGACATCGCTCGCCGCCATCCCGCCATCGACCCGCAACACCGTATTCGCTCCGACCGCCGGCCAGTCGGCACGCATGGCCTCGAGCAAGTCGCGGGTCTGGTATCCAACCGCCTCGAGAGCCGCGCGCGCAAGCTCGGCCACGCCGGACTTGCGGGTGAGCCCGTACAGGGCGCCGCGCGCCTGCGCATCCCACCACGGCGCGCCGAGCCCGACAAAGGCAGGGACCAGGTAGAGCTGTTCCGCCGGGTCGGCCGCCGCAGCGAGCGCGTTCACGTCGGGGGCCGCCCCTATCACCTTGAGCGCGTCGCGCAGCCATTGCACCGCGGCCCCGGCGATGAAGATCGCGCCTTCGAGTGCGTAGGTGCGCTGTCCGCCGAGTTGGTAGGCGACTGTGCTAAGAAGGCGGTTCTTCGACGCAATGGGCTGATCCCCGGTGTTGAGCAGCGCGAAGCAACCGGTGCCGTAGGTCGACTTCATCATGCCGGGCGCAAAGCAGCCCTGTCCCACGGTCGCCGCCTGCTGGTCGCCGGCGAGCCCCAGAATGCGGATCGGTCCGCCAAACAGATCGGTGGTGCCAAAGTCGCCCGCGCAATCGCGTATCGGCGGCAATAGGGCGTTGGGGACGCCGAACAATTCACAAAGGCCCGCGTCCCAGTCCCCGCTGTGAATATCCATCAACAGGGTACGCGCCGCATTGGTGGCATCGGTCGCATGCACCCTGCCGCCGGTGAGCCGCCACAACAAGAAGCTATCCACGGTGCCGAAGGCAAGCCTGCCCTTCTGCGCCGCCGCACGCGCGCCCTCCACGTGGTCGAGCAGCCACGCGATCTTGGTGGCCGAAAAATAGGGATCGAGCACGAGCCCGGTGCGCGCCGTGATCAGCGGCTCATGTCCGCCCTTCCGCAACGCGGCGCAGGTATCCGCCGTGCGGCGATCCTGCCAAACGATGGCATTGTGGATGGGGCGGCCGGTGGCCCGCTCCCACACAATCGTGGTCTCGCGCTGGTTGGTGATGCCGAGGGCCGCGATATCGCTGGCGTCAGCCCCCGCCCGCGCAATGGCTGCGCGCACCGTTGCAAGCGTCGTCGACCAGATATCCTCGGGATCATGCTCGACCAGGCCGGGCGCCGGATAGATCTGGGTAAATTCCTGCTGCGCACTCGCGACCGGCGTCAGCGCGACATCGAACAGGATAGCCCGCGTCGAGGTCGTGCCCTGGTCGATCGCGAGAAGATAATCGGGCAAGCTCGTTCCTTTGCACTGCCACGGCCGCGGACGGCCACGCTCGCGCGCCAACGATCAATTCACGTATCATATCGGCGTCCCAAAGCGACGGCATCTGTCATCGGCCGCCACCGGCCATGGCGGCCATGAAATTTGCCAAGCGCCGCCGCTCTTCCGATGAAAAGCGCAAGCCCAGCTTCGTGCGCCGCCACAGCACATCATCCTCGGTCTGCGCCCATTCCCGCTCCATCAAATAGCGCACCTCAGCGCCGGTGAGATCGGCGCCGAGGCACGGCCCGAGGTCTTCGAGCCGCCGCGCCGGCCCGAGGACGCGTTCGACGCGGGTGCCATAGGCGCGCACTAGGCGCAATGCGTGTTCTTCGCTCAGAAATGGTCGCGATTTGCGTGTTTTGGCCACTAGTGCCTCGACGCCATCGTAGGGAAATTCGCCACCCGGCAGATGCGAGTCCTTGGTCCACGCCCGTGCGGTCGCGATGACGTGCGCAACTCGGTCAAGCGCATGTTCGGCCAGGCGGCGATAGGTCGTGATCTTGCCGCCGTAAACGGTCAGAAGCGGCGCCTCGCCATCGCGTTCGTCGAGGGTGAGGACATAGTCGCGGGTTACGTCCTGCGCTTTTCGCGAGCCGTCATCGTAGAGCGAGCGAACGCCCGCGAACGACCAAACCACGTCGGCGGGACCGAGCGTCGCGCGAAAGTGCTGGTTTGCCACCTCGCAGAGATAGGCAATCTCATCGACCGTAGGCTCCACGCCGCTTGGATCGCCGGTAAAGCCCCGGTCCGTGGTTCCAATCAGCGTGAAATCCCGCTCGAACGGCAGCGCGAACACGACGCGCCGGTCGTGCGTTTGAACGATATAGGCGCGATCGTGCTCGAACAGGCGTCGCACCACGATGTGGCTGCCCTTGTCGAGCCGCGCGGGCACGCCGGTCGCATCGCCGAGCACGCCGCTCGCGAACAGCTTCAGCCAAGGCCCAGTGGCGTTGACCAGGACGCGAGCGGTGGCGACGTCGCGCCGGCCCCGCACGTCGAGCATAAGCCGCCATACGACGCCCCGTTCTGCCCTGATGCAGCGGGTGCGGGTACGGATTACGGCGCCGCGCTCTGAGGCATCGAGCGCGCTGAGTACGACGAGACGCGAGTCGTCCGCGAAGCAATCCGAGTATTCGAAGCCGTGATCGTAACGCCGCTTCAACGGTGCGCCGAGCGGGTCGTTTGCGAGATCGACGGCGCGGGCCGGAGGAAGAATTTGCCGGCCGCCGAGGTGGTCATAGATGAACAGCCCCACGCGCAGCATCCAGTTTGGACGCAGGCCTGGTTCACTCGGTAGCACGAAGCGCATGGGCCGGATGAGGTGCGGGGCCATGCGCAACATCACTTCGCGCTCGAGGAGCGCCTCGCGTACCAGCCGCAGCCATCCCTGCTCAAGATAGCGCAGTCCCCCGTGGATGAGCTTGGTCGAGGCGGACGACGTGCCGGATGCGAGATCGTTCTGCTCCACCAGCAGGACACGCAGGCCGCGGCCGGCGGCGTCGCGAGCGATGCCGGTGCCGTTGATGCCGCCGCCGACGATCGCCAAATCGAACTCGGCCATCCTTGTTGATTCCTTCCGAGCGCGGGCGTGGAGCATGGCGCGGCTGGCTATGTCGGCTCAAGATAGGGGCGCACGACGCGGCCTTGCGTCGGTCGAGCCGTGGACGATGATGCAAGCCGCGTTTGCAAGCAAAGGGAGAGGCCGATGGACTATCGCGATCGCCATGTGATCGTCACCGGCGGAACCGGAGCGCTCGGCACCGCGATGGTTGGCGCGCTGCTCGAGGCCGGCGCTGTCTGCCACGTGCCATATATCGATCAGGCGGAAGCCGATCGCTTTGCGTTCCGTAACCGTGCCGAGGTCAAGCTCGTCCCCGGTATTGATCTGACCCAGGAAGCGGCCATTGCCAAGCTTTACGGCAGCGTGCCGAAGCTCTGGGCTTCGATCCATATCGCCGGCGGTTTTGCCATGGCGCCCGTCGGGGAAACGGCAAAATCCGATTTGATGAGGCAAATCGACATGAACTTCGTCACCGCCTTTCTCTGCTGCCGGGCCGCGGTCAATGCCATGATCCCCACCGGGACAGGCGGGCGCATCGTCAATGTCGCAACCCGCCCTGCGCTCGAATGGCGCACGGGCGCCGGCATGGTTGCCTATACCGCCAGCAAGGCAGCGGTCGCAGCGCTCACCGTAGCGCTGGCCGAGGAAGTCGTGAAAGCAGGCATTCTGGTCAATGCCATCGCGCCTTCGACCATGGATACCCCGGCGAACCGGCGGACCATGCCCAAGGCGGACCATGCCGCCTGGGCGAAAGTCGAAGAGGTAGCGGCGACGATCCTGTTCCTGGCGTCGCCGGAGAATCGTGTCACCCGCGGCGCGGTGGTGCCGCTTTATGGACGAACCTAGGACGAGGCGGCCCTCACTCTGCCGCTGGAGCGACATCGCGCGTCGGCGCGCGCACAAGGCGCGTCACCGCGCCTGACGCGACGATTGCGTGCTGCTGCGCATACGCCTCGTGGTTCTGCTCGATGTGTTCGAGATCGTAAAGGTAATTTACCATCAAACCATATGATTGCTGCAGCGCCCGCTCCGACGTGTCGGCCAGAAAGTTGAGCCGCTCGAGCCGCGCGCCGTTACCGAGGTGGAAGCGCGCAACCGAATCGAGCGGCGTGCCGCGGGCCCCGTGCACACGGAGATAGTACCAAGCGGCCGCCCGCAATAGCGGCTCGCGAACCATCTCCGCGGTCGCCTCATCCCGCCACCAATCAGGACGGTCGAGAACGGCGAGGGCGGCGCGATCCTCCGCATTGAGCGCAATCGACTCCGCCTTGGCGCGCTCGCGCTTGAGCCATTCGGCGAAGTTCGGCGCCGGCGACAATGTGATGAAGGTCGCCAAGCGCAGGATTTCGCGGCTGACTTCTTCGACCACCTGCTTGATGAGGAAATGGCCGAAGGACACGCCGGCAAGCCCGCGTTGGCAATTGGAGATCGAATAAAACACCGCCGTGGTCGCTCGCTCGGGTTCGACCGGCTCGCGCTTGGCCGACAGGATCGGATCAATCGCCGCCGGAATGCCCCGGGTGAGCGCGACCTCCACGAAGATCAACGGCTCGTCGACCAGGGCTGGATGAAAGAAGGCGTAGCAGCGCCGATCCGGCGAATCGATGCGCGCGCGCAGATCGTTCCAGTCGCGGATCGTGTGCACCGCCTCGTAGCGGATGATCTTCTCCAAAAGGTTGGCCGGGGTCGACCAGTCGATGCTCCTGAGCAAGAGGAAGCCGCGGTTGAACCAGGACGAGAACAGGTGAAGGAAGTCCTCGTCGATGACCGCGAGATCGTCACGATGATCCATTGCGTCCATCAACTGCTCGCGCATGCGCACCAGCGCTGCCGTTCCGCCCGGGGCGAGGTTGAGGCGCCGGAAGAGCTCGAGCCGTCTCGGCTCGGAGGCGCGGTGGACCTTGGACGCGGCTGCGTCCGAAGGCGCGGTCAGCCAAGCGTTGGCGGCGGCGCTGAGCCGGTTGCGGTCGGGGCCGAAGCGGCTTGCCAGCGCCTCGAAGAACGCGATGCGGGGGCCGGTTTTGAGTTCGCCGTAGCGCGAGAGGATTTCGCGGGCGAGCGCCACCCCCGAGGCTTCGCCGCGGCCGGACAGGAGATCCTCGCAGAGCTGGGCGAGGTTGGCCGAGCGCTGCTCGGCGACACCTCGCCGGTCGCGCGTGCGGTCGATGAGCGCGCGGCCGCGTTCCGCGATCGACTGCAGCATATCGCTGAAGGATGAGGTACTCACAAGGGGCTCGAATCTCACGCCGCGTTGGATGAATAGATAGTGTCGCCATGGCGAATTCACAAATCTTGCCAAATCGCCGCGTCCGCCGGCTATGGACAAGATAGGGGTGGGCAGGCCACACAAGCGGCTGTTTTCTTAACCTGAAGCGCCCGCCACTCGCCCGAGGGAGGAATGGTCGATGCCAGGGCCTTTGGCCGGATTACGCGTGCTCGAGCTTGCCCGCATCCTGGCGGGGCCCTGGGCTGGGCAGATTCTCGTCGATCTCGGTGCCGACGTCGTCAAGGTCGAGCGCAAGGGCACGGGCGACGACACGCGGGGCTGGGGACCGCCCTTCGTCGAGGCCGCCGACGGCAACCATCTCGGCGCCGCCTATTTCCATGCCACCAACCGCGGCAAACGCTCGATCGAGCTCGATTTCGAGAGCGAGGATGGCCGGCGCATCGTCAAGAAGCTGGCGGCGCGCTCGGACGTACTGATCGAAAACTTCAAGGTCGGTGGGCTCGCGAAGTTCGGCCTCGATTACGCCAGTCTGAGCCAGGACAATCCGCGGCTGATCTATTGCTCGGTCACCGGCTTCGGCCAGACCGGCCCGTACGCCTCACGCGCGGGCTACGATCTCATGGCCCAGGGCATGGGTGGGATCATGGATCTGACTGGGACGCCGGACGGCGAACCCCAGCGCGCGGGTGTCCCGGTCGCCGACATTTTCACTGGAATCTATTCGGTGGTGGGCATTCTCGCCGCGCTCATCGAACGCGGTCGCACCGGCCGTGGCTGCCAAGTGGATACCGCGCTGGTCGACAGCCAAGTCGGGGTACTCGCCAACCAGGCGCTCAATTATCTCGTCTCCGGTAAAGTGCCCAAGCGCATCGGCAATGCGCATCCCAATATCGTGCCCTATCAGGTTTTCCCGGTGGCGGACGGCCACATCATCATCGCCACCGGCAACGACACTCAGTTCGCCAAGCTGTGCGGGGTTCTGGGCGAACCCGACA
>WNGJ01006384.1_pt1 | contig 14918 bp, 14 predicted proteins | sample 5400611 | NCBI WGS metagenome assembly WNGJ01 (sample SAMN13153375, study PRJNA577476) | soil metagenome | isolation source: 40 cm soil or saprolite under Garry oak tree replicate 1 | place: USA:California | collected 2016-06-15
GTTGGCCTCGTTACACTCCGGCCGTGGCAGACCGGATTCGCATCCTGAGCGGCATGCGCCCGACGGGGCGATTCCACCTCGGCAACTACCTCGGCGCGGCCAAGAACTGGGTCGAGCTGCAGAACCAGTACGAGTGCTTTTACTTCGTGGCCGACTACCACGCGCTGACCACGGAGCCCGACGGCCACAAGGCGGAAGACAAGGTCTTCGACCTGACCGCCGACCTGATCGCGGTCGGCATCGACCCGAAGCGGAGCGTGCTGTACCTGCAGTCGAAAGTCCCTGAAGTTGCCGAGCTGACGCTCTTGTTGTCGATGGTCACGCCTTTGAGCTGGGTGCAGCGCGTGCCCACCTTCAAGGAGAAGGCCAAGCTCCACCCGGACAACGTCAACCTCGGACTCCTCTCCTACCCGATCCTCCAGGGCGCCGATATCCTCATGGTCAAGGGCGCCGGCGTTCCAGTCGGCAAAGACCAGCTCGCCCATCTGGAGTTAGTCCGCGAGGTCGCACGCAGGTTCAACCGCACCTACGCGCCGGTCTTTCCCGAACCTCGCGCCCTCCTCACAGAGACGCCCCTCGTCAAGGGCACGGACGGCAAGCAGCGGATGTCGAAGACCGTCGGCAACATCGTCGGCGTGACCGACGACCCTGACGTGATTCGCAAGCAGGTGATGAGCATGGTCACCGACGTCAAGCGGCCGCGCAAGACGGACCCCGGTCACCCCCGACTGTGCAACGTGTGCGCGTTCTACAAGTTCTTCTTCGACGACTGGGAGCACTACTGGGATCTCTGCCGCAAGGCGCAGATCGGCTGCTTCGACAAGAAGAAGCTGCTCGCTGAGCGGATGATCGAGACCTTCCGCCCTTTCCGGGAGGCCCGAGCGGAGCTCACGCCGGCGCTCGTGAATCAGATCCTCGAAGAGGGCAGCGAAAACGCTCGCGAAGTGGCTCGCCAGACGATGCTCGAGGTCCGCGATGCGGTTGGCCTCCCTTCCTACCTGGATCGTTAAGATTTGAGCCGGATGGCAGACGCTGCGGCCCCAAGGCGAATCACCCGGCGGACGTTTCTCGGCTGGTGGCTCGCAAGCCTGATGACCGCGACCGTGATCACAGGGTTGCTTCCCATCCTCGTCTTCTTCTGGCCGGCCCCTCCCAAAGGCCAGAAGAAAGGCCCCATCAACATCGCGCTGCAGACGCCCATCAACCAACTACAGGACGGCGATGCGGTCAAGTTCGATGCGCCCCGCAACCCCAACTCGGCGTTCATCATGGCCGACGGCGGAGGCGACAACGCGTCGGGCGAGCTCGCCTTTGGCGGATTCGTGGTCAAGAACCAGGGCAAGGTCAGCGTTTTCGCGATCAACTGCTCACACCTCGGCTGCTCCGTGGCGCTCAACAAGGACGCAAGGACATTCGACTGCCCATGCCACGGTTCGCGGTTCCACCTGGACGGCACTGTGCTTCGGGGGCCGGCTCCAGTTCCCCTTTCTCACTTAGCCTGGAAGCAAGGCGCCAACCCGGGCGACATCCAGGTTGAGGGCATAGTGCTGGGCTTTTAGATGGCGATCCCGCACCCGCGCGAAATCCAGGTGGCGGTGGTGGACTGGCTCGACGAGCGCTATCCATTCACGAAAGCAGTCGATGAGGCGCTCTACCAGCGCGTGCCGAACTTCGCCAACGCCTTCTACTACTGCTTCGGCGGGATGGTCTTCATCCTGATCGTCTTCCAGCTCTTGACCGGCGTGCTGCTGGCGCTCTACTACGTCCCCGACGCGACCGGGAATCCAGCCCCTGCTTACACGAGCGTGCAGTTCATCCAGAACACCGTGTACCTGGGCTGGCTGATCCGCGGCGTTCATTTCTGGAGCGCCAACCTCCTGATCATCATGGTCCTGGTCCATATGGCCCGCGTGTACTGGACCGGGTCCTACCGCGCGCCGCGCGAGCTCAACTGGATGGTCGGCGTGCTGATGCTTCTGATCATCCTCGCCCTCTCGCTGACCGGTTACCTCCTACCTTGGGACACCAAGGCTTACTTCGCCACCGAGGTCACGATCAAGATCGCGGGCTTGACGCCGCCCCAGCAGCTCGGCATGTTTATCAAGGAATTGCTGCAAGGTGGCCCGGTGGTCGGGCCGCCAACCCTGCAGCGTTTCTTCACCTTGCACGTATTCGTGCTACCGGCGTTGATCGTGCTGTTGATGTACGTGCACTTCCGATTCATCCGGGCGCACGGCATCTCGGAGCCGTTGTGAGCGATAAGAAGATCGAGAACGACGGCCCGGGCGCCGCGGTGGCGGCGCCCAAGGAAGTCCAGATCGTCGAGCTTGACGGTCATGGCGGCCACACGCTTGAGCCTGAGTGGAAGCGACTGCCGATCGGCCCCGACCACATCCTCTATCCGGTGCTCGTCGGCCTCGCCCTCTTCCCCATCCTGATGGGCGACGCCGGGCACCACCTGGCCGACGATATGCCTGACGAGGACACCCACCCGTTCTTTCCCGACCACTTCTGGCCGTACCCGATCATCGCGGTGGTGATGCTGATCGCTGTCGGAGTGCTCTCAGCCTTCGTACAGAAAAACCTTCAGCTCGAGCCAGCGGCAGACCCTCGCGCCGTCACGATTCCGCGACCTGATTGGTACTTCCTCTTTCTATTTCAGTTTCTGAAGCTCGGGCCCGAGCTGATCATGTCGCAGGTCATACCGGGCATCGTTGTCGGAGCATTGATCCTGTTTCCCTTTCTGTCTGCCCTACTTCACCGGACCGGTCTGCGGGGCGTAAGCCCCCCGCCGGCTTCGCAGGCACCCCCCTTGAATGGGGAGGACTGAGGGCCTACGTTCGGGAGTCGTAGAGCTGCTTGGTCAGCTCGATCTGCGCCAGGTGCTCCCGCGCATGCCCGTAGTTCGTGATCAGCCAGTAGAGGCCCGGCTTGGGCTCGTTGTCGCCCCGCGGTCGGTTCTTGGTCAGGTCCTCGGCCGTCAGCCCGCCGAGGAGCTCGTCAACCTCGCGGTCCGCCTGGTCGAGTAAGGCAAGCAAGTCCCCGGCCTCGGCCTCGACCCTGAACTCGGACTCCCGGTCGCGTTCCGTGGCCACCAGTCGCACCGACCGGAGCATCTCGCGCTCGGAACCAAGACTGTGCGTGACGAGCACCGCGATCGAGTTCGCCTTCGGCAGAGGCCGCCAGTTCAGGGTGCCGTGGTCCAACCCGCGCACCTGCTTGCGAAAGCCCTCGTGCAGCACATGGAACAAGCCTCGGAACGTGCTCGCCAGGGTCCGGACGCCGTCTTCGTCCATCTCAGACTTTCTCCGTCACACGGTATTCGAGATAGCGACCAAACAGTAATCGTGTGTGGGCCTCAAACGCCGGCAGGACGCTCATGACGAGGCCGACGATCGGATACAGGAAGTACTCGAGGTAGATCCCGCCCTTTTTCCACAGCGGCCACTCACGCGGCTTGGGCGGCAGCATCCGGATCTCGAAGTAGAGGAAGAAGACGACGGTCGACAGGGTGACGCCGAGCAGCAAGCCCGAGATGCTCCACAGCGTCTGACCGAGGTCGGTCAGCGAGAAGTCGATGCTCACCCAGATCGGCACCGACGCACCGAATATCAGCAGCACGGGCAGGAAGATCCAGTTGAGGTGGTTCAGGAACAGGTTCATGAACCGGCGAAAGCGCAGCACGAGCGGGATCTCGGGGTGCTTGAAAAAGCGGGCGAGCACATACGGGACGTCGGTGATCCCCCACGCCCAACGCTTGATCTGGTTGTACTGGCTGACGTGGGTGGCCGCGTAGTCGCGGGCCTGAGGCGAGTCGCCGTAGATGGGCAGCCAGACCGACTTGACAGAGAAGCGCTTGCCGAATGTGAAGAACGCCTTCCAGTAAAAGCGCGAGTCCTCGGGGATCACATCCTTGTCCCAGTAACCGACCTTGTGGACGAACTCGAGGCTGCATGTGTAGCTCGAGAAGGCAACGAGCCGGTGCGGCCGCGAATGGAGAAACATCTGCCACTGCGAGGTGCTCGCGGACATGATCCGCACCGCGAGCGGTACCTGCCAGATGTTGTTGTGGAACAGCGGCACGGGCTGCCAGATCATGTAGTCGCGCAGGGGCTGGCGAGCGTGGTGCCAGCTGATCCATGCGAAGTACTGCGGGTGCACGCGGTAGTCGGAGTCGAGGTCGGTGATGAGGACGTTGTTGAGGTCAAAGCCTTCCTCGGTGAGCACCCGGACCATCCAGCGACCGCCCCAGTTCATGGCCGCGGATTTGCCGATCACGATGCCCGGCTCGAGCGGGTCCTTGATGTGATAGAAGCCCCGCACCCTGCCGCCGAACTTCTCTTTGAGGCGCGCCACGTTCTCCCATCCGGGCTTGTCCGTCTCCCGCGTGATGATCCCGATCAGCTTCAGCTCGTCGGGGTAGTTGGCGTCGACGATCGCCTGCACCGTCCGCTCGAGCACGTGGTAGGGCTCGGTGTAGGTGGGCACGACGCAGAGATGGAGGAACTGGAGCGGGTCGGCGCCGGCCCCGAGCGCTGGCTGGCGGCAGAGAGCGAGCCAGTCCTTCCTCATGTCCCGCCGCATCCGCAGCATGGTGCTGTAGACGCCCGTCACGACGCTGACCGCGCGGAGCACCCAGTAGGCGTCGAAGATCAGCACCACGACCGCCACGAAAATCGCCCCGGGGAGCTTGAAAACGATCGGGATCCAGGCCGGCGCGAACAGCATGATCCAGGTGAACGCGCCGGGCGCCGCCTCGAAGGAGCGGGCGCCAAACTGCCGCAGGGCCCGCTCCCAGGCAGGCGCCACCGGCGGGGCGGCGGCTACAGACATGGCCCGATTATGGCCTGGGAATAGGTTCGGACCCGGGACCCTTGTATCTGGTATGAGCAACAAGATTCAGCACTTCGACGGCCCGACCTTCGAGGCGGATGTCCTCCAGGCCGGCGAGCCTGTCGTGGTGGACTTTTACGCAGACTGGTGCCACCCCTGCCACATGATGGGGCCGGTCATCGAGCAGCTGGCGGGCGAGTTCGCCGGCAAGGTGAAGATCGGCAAGCTGGACGTCGACGCCAACGAGGACATCGCGATCCGCTACGGCGTGATGGGCATCCCGACGCTGGGCCTTTTCAGTGGCGGCAAGATGGTCGACCGCCTTGTCGGTTTCCCGGGCGGCGCTGCGCCGATCAGGGCCTGGGTCGAGAAGCACGCCAACACGGCAGCGGTCCAGAGCTAGGCGTTAGATAGACAAAGGCGGCGGGGTGAAATGCTCCGCCGCTTTCTCATTTCTGAGCTAGCCTGGCTTCGGTGACAAGGCAGCACTGGTGGAGCGGCTCGGGTCGAATCTTCGGCGAGGCTCCGGGTCCCGATTCAAGCGGCCGCCAGGTCAACCGCGAACCGAACCTGGTTCACCTGGCCCTCGGCATCACAGGATTGCTTCTCTTCGCCGCGATCGCCTTCGGAGTCTGGCATTCCCTAACCGTCTTCGCGGGTTACCAGCGTCACTTTGGCGGCCGGGTTCATCCCGGCCGCGACTTTGTCTCAAACGTCTGCCAGTCGTGACCTCGAGTGGCTACTTAAACAAGTCCGAACCGTATTCCGGAAAGAGAGCAGACCCGGCGCGAAGCGCCCGGTCGATGAGAGGGAACCATCTGGGTTCCCTCTCATATCTCAATGTCCCCACATGGCGCGTTCGGCGTGCTGGACGGTTTCGGGACCGTGCTCGCCGGTGCGGATGCGGACCGCGTCCTCGATGCCGATGACGAAGATCTTCCCGTCTCCCACCTCGCCGTTGCCCGTGCGCCCGGCGACGGCAAGTTTGTCGACCACGGTCGCCACGATTTCGGATTTCATCACCGCCTCGACCTTGAGCCGCGGCCGGAGCGAGATGTGGACCGAGGCGCCGCGGTACTTCTCGGTGTAGCCGCGCTGGGCGCCGCATCCCTTGACCTCCGTGACCGTGACCCCCGACACGCCGCACTCGTCCAGTACGTCCTGAACCTCCTGCAGCCTTTCGTGGCGGATGATCGCGACCACCATCTTCATCGCGCGCTCTCCGTTCGCCGTGGTCATGCCGGCGACACCTCCTTGTGCGTAGCGGGTGTGGGTTCAAACTCCGGGTGCGGGTTGACGGTCGGCGTGTCCGCGGGGCGGTAGACGCCGCCGGGCACCGGCATGAACGACTCGGGGTATCCCCACATCCCGTGCTCGCTGATGTCCAGGCCCTCCATCTCTTCGCCGGCGCTGACGCGAAGCCCGACGGTCTTCTTGATGACCCAAAAGAGTCCGTAGCTCAAGACGAAGACTGTCGCGAAAGCAGCCACCACCGCGATCGCCTGGGCGCCGAGCTGGTGGAAGCTCCCGGTGTAGAAAAGTCCGCCCTGGCCGACGCCGTTGAACTTCGCCAGCGCGGGCACTGTGAACAGCCCGCAGCTCAAGGTGCCCCAGATTCCCGCCAGGCCGTGCGCCGGCAGGGCGCCGACGGGGTCATCGAGGTACTTATCGATCGCAAGCACGCCGACGACGACGATCACGCCGGCGACTGCACCGATCACGATCGCGGCCCACGGCTCGACGTAGCCGGAAGGCGCAGTGATGGCGACGAGCGCTGCGATCGCGCCGTTGCCGATCATTCCGACGTCCATCGTCTTTGTGATCGCATAGACGCTGATCAGCGCCGCGATCGCGCCCGCCGCCGCGGCGAGGTTGGTGACGACGATGACGTCAGCGAAGTGGAGGTTCGTTGCGTTCAGCGTCGAACCGGGGTTGAAGCCAAACCATCCGAACCACAGGATCAGCACGCCGAGCTGAGCGAGCGGCATGTTGTGGCCGGGGATCGCGTTCGACCGCCCGCGCTCGTACTTGCCGATGCGAGCACCGAGCAGCAAGAGTCCGGCGAATCCAGCGGTAGCGCCGGTCAGGTGGACGACAGTCGAGCCCGCGAAGTCCTGGGCCCCAAGCGTCGCCATCAGGAAGCCACCGCCGAAGAGCTGGTGGCTGATGAGCGGATAGATGAAAGCCGCGAACGGGATGCCGAAAAGGATGTAAACGATGAACTTGGTGCGCTCGATCATCGTGCCCCAAACGATCGCGAGCGAGACGGCGCAGAAGACAAACTCGAAGAACCACTTGGCTGCGGCGGGCGCGGTGCTGAATGCGATCGCCGGGAGGTCCAAAGTGGAGCCCGGGCTGAAGGTTGGGAAGAAGCCGCTGCCGCCGATGACGGCGAAGATGCCACCTGCGCCGAACGCAAATCCGAAGCCCAGCGCCCAGTAGGAGATGGAGCTGACGCTCAGATTGGTGACAACCTTGGCGACCACGGTGCCGACGTTCTTCATGCGACTGAAGCCGACCTCGAGCATTGCGAAGCCGGCCTGCATGAACATCACAAGGCAGGCGGCAACGATCACCCAAACCGTGTCAGCCGCGATGCCGGCAGCTTGACCAGCTGTCGTGTCGTCGGCAAGCACCGCGATAGGCAGCAGCGCGGCGGCCCACGCGGCGGCGGCTGCGATCGCGATCACGCGCCGGCGGCGGTGTAACGCTTTCCAGAAATCCCTAGGTACCGGCAACGACGTCACCTCCGTTCGTTCTCCCTGACGCCAGCGGGTCGCGCCGGCTGATGCGGCAGAGCCTAGGATTGCCACCCGGCTCGCCAAAACGTGTGAACCCGACAAATCAGAACCGCCTGACTCGTGGGTTTCGCACGGGAGACACGCGGTTGTGGATAAGCCATTTTTGTGTCAAACGCACGGAAAGCGCCGGCTCGAGTTCGTAGCACTCTCACCTGATTGTTTGCGAGGCACCTTCCTACGATCACCGTGGGGCCCGTCAAATCTCTGGAATCTCGTGGAGGGTGTTCATGGCAGTAGAGGCAAAATCGGTCAGCAAAACCAAACCGGTGGGCAAGACCAGTCCGCGCGAAGTGCTCGAGCGGGCGAAGGCAGAGGGCGTCGAGGTCGTCGACGTGCGTTTCATCGACCTTCCCGGCACCTGGCAGCATTTCAGCCTGCCCATCGGCGAGCTGGAGGTCGACAGCTTCAAGGACGGCCTCGGATTTGACGGCTCGAGCATCCGCGGATTCCAGTCGATCGACGAGAGCGACATGCTCCTCATGCCGGACCCCGACTCGGCGACGATCGACCCGGTTCTTTCCCATAAGACGCTTTTCCTGATCTGCGACGTCGTGGACCCGATCAGCGGCGAGCCTTACTCCCGCGACGCGCGGTTCATCGCCAAGAAGGCGGAGGAGCACCTGCGCCGGACCGGCATCGCGGAAATCAGCTACTGGGGTCCCGAGGCCGAGTTCTATCTGTTCAACTCGCTCCGGTTCGACCAGAACGCCCACAGCGGCTACTACTACATCGACTCCGAGGAAGGCATCTGGAACTCGGGCAAGAACTCAGAGCCGAACATGGCGTTCCGGCCGCGGCACAAGGAGGGTTACTTCCCTGTCCCGCCGACCGACAAGCTGCAGGACCTTCGTTCCGAGATCATGCTCAAGCTCATCGAGGCGGGAGTGCGCGTCGAGGTGCAGCACCACGAGGTCGGCACCGCCGGGCAGGCCGAGATCGACATGCGGTTCGACTCGCTGACCAAGATGGGCGACAAGATGATGGTCTACAAGTACGTCATCAAGAACGTCGCCGCTCAGCACGGCTACGTCGCGACGTTCATGCCCAAGCCTCTCTTCCAGGACAACGGTTCCGGGATGCACGTGCATCAGAGCCTGTGGAAGGACGGCGAGAACCTTTTCGCTGACGCGAAGGGCTACGCCGGTCTCAGTCAGACCGCGATCTACTACATCGGTGGTTTGCTGAAGCACGCGGCGGCGCTGCTCGCCATCTGTGCGCCAACGACGAACTCGTACCGCAGGCTCGTGCCCGGTTACGAGGCGCCGATCAACCTCGTGTACTCGAAGCGCAACCGCTCGGCGTGCGTGCGCATCCCGATGTACTCGACCAACCCGAAGACCAAGCGCGTCGAGTTCCGCTCGCCCGACCCGGCCGCGAACCCGTACCTGGCGTTCTCGGCGTGCCTGATGGCCGGCCTCGACGGCATCAAGAACAAGATCCTGCCGCCGGAGCCGGTGGACAAGGACATCTACGAGCTCGAGGGGGCGGAGAAGGCAAAGATCAAGTCAGTGCCCGGCTCGCTGGCCGAATCGCTGGACGCGCTCGAGAAGGACCACGCGTTCCTGCTCGAAGGCGGCGTGTTCACCGAGGACGTGATCGAGACCTGGATCGCCTACAAGCGCGAGAAGGAAGTCGATGCGATCGCGCTGAGGCCGCACCCGTGGGAGTTCATGCTCTACAGCGACGTCTGACCGAAGAAGCGTCGTTCATCGAGGGCCCCGGCTCACCCCGGGGCTCTTTTTTTGCGATCGAGCCTAGGCGCCGAGCATCGCGCGAGCCCGCAGGGCGATCGAGATTGCGACCCGCGTCTCGGCGTCGTCCAGCTTCAGGCCGGTCAGCGACTCGATACGCTCGACGCGATAGGTCATCGAGTTGATGTGGATGCCCAGGTTGCGCGCCGCCGCGCGGCGGATCCATCGCGCCGCCGACAGCGCCTCGAGGGTTTCCAGCAGTGGTGTGTCGCGCGACTGCGCGTACTGAAGGAGCGGCCCGAGCAGCTCGTTGACGAAACGGCTGAGGGCGTCGGGGCTCTGCACCTCGAGCAGGAGACGGAACGCGCCCAGAGAGCGATATGAGGCGACGCGCCCCCGGCTGCCCGCGCGGCGGGTCAGGCGCAAAGCCTGACGCGCCTCGATGTGCGACCGCGCCAGCTCGCCGACGCCATTCGCCAGGTTCCCGATACCAACCGACGCCGACCCGGGTTTCATCACCGGCGCCGCGGCCGACAACACCTGCGCGGCCAACTTCTCGACTGCCGGCAGGTCGGCGGCAAGCTCGTCCGGGACGAGGAAAACCGCCGAGGCCGAGCGGACCAGCGTGAGCGCGCCCGGCAGGCGCGAGCGAATCAACCCGCTGAGCGCCGCGTCCAGGCGATCCTGCTGGCCCCGGGGGGCGAGCGTCGCCTCGGTCTTGTCATCGTCGGGTTCCAGCACCACGACCCACGCCCTTTGCGGCAAGCGATGCCCGAGGCGTTCCGCCTGGCGGGCGATCCGCTCGGCTTCGTCCGGTTCGAGACCACCGGCGAGGACCTCCTCGACCAGGTCTCCGCGAAGGCGGCGCTCGACCTCCGCCGCGGCGCGCTCCTTGGAAAGCTCGAGGGCAAGCACCGTCGAGCCATGCTCCAGGGCTCGGAGCCGACCCTCGGGGTCGACCGATTCTTCGTCGACACCCACCGCCAGCAACGCGAGCGTCTCAGCGCCCGCACGCACCGGCACCACGTCAAGTGGGCGTGCGGGGCGACCCGCGTTGATCCTTACCTCCCGGGCCGAGGCGCCGATCGCGGGGACATGGATTCGCTGCGGCATCCCGTCGGAATGCTCTCCCGCGCCGCGGACGCGATAGCCGTCGCCCGAGTACAGCGCCGCGCGTCCGCCGGCCAGCGATCCGATGACCTCCAGGATCAACCGGATCCCCGCCCCGTCGAGCGAGAGCTTGGTGAACCGCTCGTGGATGTCGTGCGACAGACGGATCTCGGCGAGCTGGACCTCAGTGCGGCGCTGCAACTCGCTCCGCTCGAGGATGCCGGCCACCTGCGCGGCGATGGCGCGCAGGAAGTCGATATCACCCGAGTCGAACTCACGCCTCTCGGTGCTCTGCACGTTCAGCACCCCGACCAGCCGCGGTCCTGACTCGATCGGCACCGACGCCATGGAGTGAAAGCGGTCCTCGTCCAGTCCCGGCACCCACTTCCAGTGCGGCTCCTTGCTGACGTCCGGTACCACCGCCGGCCGCCGCGAGTCCGCCACCCAGCCGGTGATGCCCTCGCCGACCTTCATGGTCACCTTGCCCACCATGTTCTCGTTCAGCCCGTTGGTCGCCGTGAGCAGGAGCTGTTCGTTCGGCGCGAGAAGGTAAAGGGAGCAGACATCGGTCCCGATCGCCGACGTGGTCTCGCGGATGATCAGCTCGAGCAGCTCGTCGGGCCGCTGAGTCGAAGCCGCCGCCTGGGCCAGGCGGACGAGGAAGTTGAGCTCCCGTGCGGCGAGGCTCGAGTCGGCCACGCCAGAAGCCGCGCCCACCGCATGCAGATTGCGCCTTGCTTTCACGCCATGTCTCGTGTCAATAACACTATGGATAACGCCTTGGCTAGTGTGACCGATACAGGCTCGACCTGCTCAAAGGTTGGCGTTAGATTTAGCCCCGGGTGACATCTCAACGCCGGGGAGAGTGGCGGGAGCACTTCGCCGGAGTTGACGTGCCGGTGCCGCTGCATGGCGGGTCAACCGTCACGGGGATCAACTTCGACAACGCCGCCAGCACGCCTCCGCTGGCTCGGGTGCGCGACATGGTCAACCGTTTCTCCGACCTCTACTCGAGCGTGCATCGCGGGACCGGGTACAAATCCCGTCTGTCGACCGAGGCCTACGAGGACGCTCGCGAGATGGTCTCCGGGTTCCTCGGCGTGGACGAGAAGAGCCAGGTCGTGATCTTCGTCAAAGGCACCACCGACGCTCTCAACCGGATCGCCGCGGAAGAGGCGAGGCTCGACGGCCGCCAGGTCCTCGTCACCGAGATGGAGCACCACGCGGACCTGCTGCCCTGGCGCCACCGCAGCGGCCACGTCATGGTCGGTCTGTCACGCGATGGCCACATCGATCTGGAAGCGATCGAGTATGCGCTGAAAAACGCCGACGGCAGGATCAGCCTCGTCGCGGTGTGCGGCGCTTCCAATGTCACGGGGTTCGTCTCCCCCATTCATGAGGTGGCGGAGCTCGCGCACCGCTTCGGCGCTCGCGTGTCGGTCGATGCGGCGCAGCTCGCACCGCACCACCGCATCGAGGTCCGCCCCGCCGGCGACCCGGGCCACCTCGACTTCGTATCGCTGTCGGGACACAAGATGTACGCGCCGTACGGCGCCGGCGTGCTGGTCGCGCCGCGCGATTTCTTCTCGGGCGCGCCTGAGGTCATGGGCGGCGGTGCGATCGACATCGTCACGTGGGACGACACCGTTTGGACAGATCTCCCCGACCGCGAGGAGGCCGGGTCGCCCAACGTCATCGGCGCGGTCGCGCTCGGCGTCGCCATCGAAACGATGCTCGAGCTCGGCTTCGACGCGATGCTCGACGACGAGCTGACGCTCGGCCGGCGGCTGCTCGAGGGCCTGAGTGGCATTTCCGGCGTGAGCGTGCTGGGCGGCGTCGAGCCGCGCGATCCTGGCGGGCGACTCGCGCTGGCGAGCTTCGTCGTCGAGGGTCTGCATCACGGCCTCGTGGCTGCTGCCTTGAGTCACGAGTGGGGCATTGCCGTCCGCCATGGTTGTTTTTGCGCGAACCCTTACGTCTTCCACCTGCTTCATATGAGCAGGGACGACGTGGAGGCGGTGGAAGGCGAGGTGACGGCGGGCCGTCGGAAAGCACTGCCAGGAGCGGTGCGCGCGAGCCTCGCGCCGTACAACACCGAGGCCGAGGTCGACCGGTTCCTCGAGGCGGTCAGGCAGATCGCCCGCGGCCGCATCAAGTCGACTTATGAGCAGGCTGCCGACGGAACATACGCACCGTCCGGCGGCTGGCCGCGCATCCCCAGCCCGCTCCACGCCATGGTGAGACGCGAGGCTCGGGCGTGATCAAGCTGATTGTCGAGATCCTGCTCGCGATCTTCCTGCACCCCGTTGCTTTCATCCTGTGCGTGATCGACATCGTCAACCGGGAGGACCTCGTCGGCTTCTGGAAGGTCCTGTGGATCGTGATCACGTTCATCTGGGGCATCGGCCCGATCCTTTACGTCCTGCTAGGCCGCGGAAAGTTCTGGTGATGCCGGCCGCGGCATGAGAGACCGCGCGGCGACGCGAGCCCTCGTGCTCGGTCTTCTCGCTTTGCCGTTCGGAATCTTTGCGCCATTCGCGATCTGGACTGGAGCCCGCTCGTGGCGGCGCATCCGGGCTTCAGGTGGTGACCTGCACGGAGCGACCAGCGCCGTCGGGGGCCTGGTCGCCGGGCTCACCGCACTCGTCGCGTTTCTTGTGGGGACGATCTACTGGCTGGTCGCGTCTTGATTGCGCGCGCTGTCCTGGCGCTCGCCATATTCCTCGTCGCACTTTTCACGTATCCAGGCGCATTGTTGGTTTCGGTCGCGACCCGACTCACCCCTCCACCAGGCGCCACGGCAGGCCCAGCCGAGGTGCTGCCATGGCTGCATGTTGCGCATCCGTCTGGAGGAATGCCCTACATCGCGGACGACCAGGGCCGGCTCGTAGTGCTGCATGGCGCGACGCCCGCCAGCTTGCTCGAGTTCGGTCCCGGCACAACGCCTCTGTATCCCATCGATCCATCGGCGTATGAGTCCGGCCACTGCCCGGCGAATCTGCCCGACAGCCGCTACCCACCGTTGTGCCAGGACGACCTCTCGGCAATGGCCGCGCTTGGCTTCAACCTCGTACGGCTTCCGATCTCGTGGAGCGTTTTAGAGCCCGAACGCGGCCGTTTCAACGACACGCTCCTCGATCGAATCGCGCAGATCGTGGAGTGGGCACGCGCGCTCCGTATGTACGTGATAGTGGACATGCACCAGAACGCCTTTTCCCACTACGTCGGCACCGACGAGGGTGTCGATCTTCGATACAACAGCGGTGCGCCAAGGTGGGCGACTATCACCGACGGGTTTCCGTCCCACGTCTACGAGAAACAGCGGGAAATAAATCCCGCCGTTTTCGAATCCACGACGAACTTCTGGTACGACCGCGACGGGATCCAGGACGAGTTCATCGCCGCGCTGGCAGTTATCGCGCACCGGTTCCGGGACGAAAGCGTGGTCGTCGGCTATGGCGTGTACAACGAACCGTTGCTTGGATGGAACCTGCCGCCCGGATTCGAAGACCTCCTCCTCTTTCCGTTCTACAGACGCGTGATAGACGCCATTACGGGAGTGCGGGATGGCTTGCCGTGTTGGTCGGGGTTTTTCATGCCCGCCGTCTGCGGCTACCGGGACCTGGGGATCCACGACGTTCGGCATCTGATGTTTCTCGACACGGGCCTGCTGCGAGAGGTCGCCGACTTTCCGACCCACCTCGGCCTGCCCGTCAGCTCATACGCGAACGTCGTCTTGGGGTTGCATGCTTATACGCACATCTACACGCCGGATGGGCTGCTGGGCCAGAAGGTCCCGGACACGAGCTACCCCTGGGGCGGCTACGACCAGGGCTGGGATTTCGCGGCGCGCGAGGCCAAAGCCATGGACGCCGCGCTGTTCATGGAGGAGTTCGGCAATGATCCGAGAGACGACGCGCTCATCCTCCACAACCAGCTACTGGAGGCCGAACGACACCACGCCGGTTTTGCTTTCTGGACGTGGAAAGAGAACGGCGACGCGCACAGCTGGGGGTTGTTCGACCCGCCAAATCCCACCACCGCCTCAAGCGGCTGCATCAGAGAGCAGCGCGAGCGCCTGCTGGCCAGGGCGTACCCGCGTGTCACAGCCGATCCAACACTGACCTACCACTACGACCCTTCCGACGGTAGGTTCGCGCTCAACGCGCGAGGTCGGTCCGGCGACTCGACGACGGTCGTATACGTGCCGCGGGAGGTGACCGGCCAGATCTCGAGCGACGGTGGCGTTCGGATCGTGGTCAGCGACGAGACCGACGGTAGTCGCCTGGTGTTCGCGTCACCGACAGGTGGGCCGTTTGTCGTGGCGGTCTCGCCTGCACCGACGACGCTGACCGGCTGCTCCTAGCGGCTTCAGAACAGAGCCAGGCAACGATCCACTGCCGAGGAAAGTCCCAGGAAGATCTGGGTTAGACGTACTACTGTTGGGCCTGCCGGCATCGATTAATCTTGGAGGCCAGGGTGG
>WNGJ01006890.1_pt1 | contig 14913 bp, 14 predicted proteins | sample 5400611 | NCBI WGS metagenome assembly WNGJ01 (sample SAMN13153375, study PRJNA577476) | soil metagenome | isolation source: 40 cm soil or saprolite under Garry oak tree replicate 1 | place: USA:California | collected 2016-06-15
TAAGAGTGATGGCGCGGGCAAGTTCGCATTCAATGCAGTTCCTCCTGGGGCGTACACGATCAATGCACAAGCACCCGGCTTGGCTGCAAATCGGACCATCGAGGTTACGGCGGGCTCTGCTTCAGAAATAGCCTTGGAAATGAAAGTCCAAGCCGTTGTGGAGTCGACCACGGTCACGGCTACTACAGATCAGATCAACACCAAAGAGTCTCCTGGAACCACCACGATCGGCGAATCAGCGGTCAGGAACATGCCAAATTTGGATGAACGCTTCCAGAGCTTGCTGCCTCTCATCCCGGGCGTGGTTCGCGGCCCGAATGGCCTCATCAATATGAAAGGCGCTCAGGCCTCACAGAATGGATCGCTGCTCAACAGCGCTGACGTGACCGATCCAGCTACGGGTACATCCGCGCTCAATATCCCCATTGATGTGGTTTCGTCAGTGCATGTTCTCTCTACGCCCTACGACCCCGAGTACGGGAAATTCACCGGCGCGGTCTCGAATGTCGAGACGCGGCCCGGAAGCTTCAACAAATTTCGGATCTCCGCTCAGAACCTACTTCCGCGTTTGCGGAGAGTTGATGGGTCAATCATGGGGATCGCCGCTGCGACCCCCCGAGTCACAGTCTCTGCTCCGATTGTGAAGGACCGTATTGCCTTTACGCAGTCGCTTGAATATCGCTATGAGCGTGATCAGGTGTATAGTTTGCCGCCGCTCGAAGCGTGGACCCGCTCTGAAAACTTCAACTCTTATACACAGATCGATGCCAACATTACGAAGAAGCAAACGGCGACCGCATCGTTTGCAATCTTTCCGCAAAAGCTTGATTACTACGGGCTGAACACTTTTACACCGCAGGAAAGCACGCCCAACTTACATCAGCGTGGATATCAGGCATATCTGCAGCACCGATACGTTACCGATTCGAGCAATCTGCTGACTTCACAGGTGAGCTTCAGAAAACTTGATGCCGACCTGTTGCCAAACAGCGCTGCGCCTTATGAACTCCTCGTTGAAACCACCAAGGGCGGTTTTTTTAACCACCAGGACCGCAATACAACCCGCACAGAATGGGGAGAAATCTTCCGTTCCCACCCGCGTCATTACTTCGGATCGCATGAACTCGATGCTGGCGCAAACTTCGCGCACAGCTCCTATGATGGCCGTCAGGAAGTTTTGCCGGTGCAGATTATCGGGGTTGCCAACTATCCTTTAGAGCGAATCCAGTTCGGGCCAACTTCGACCTTCTCCATTCATCAAAATGAGACAGCCTGGTTCATTGGCGACAAGTGGACTGTTTCTAATCGCCTGACGTTTGATTTGGGCATTCGCTTCGATCGGGATTCGGTCACAGATTCGGTGAACACGGCTCCTCGCGCTGGGTTCGTCCTTTCACTGACAGGTGACGGCAAAACAGTGCTCAAGGGCGGAGCAGGGTTTTTCTATGACCGTGTGCCGCTCAACGTTCCAGCATTTTGTTATCTACCGGGTCGAACAGTGACTGAACTGAATTCAGCCGGTGAAACCGTCAGTTCCACAAAATATTCGAACGTCATCTCGAACGGTCTGCAAAACCCGCGCGGTGAAGTATGGAACGTCGAACTGAATCGTGAGGTTACGAGTGATTTTCTGGTTCGAGTGGGGTACCAGCAACGCAATACAGTCCACGGATACTTCGTCAATCCCATTGCATCGGGATCAACCGGCAGCCTTTCGTTATCGGACCGTGGAAGTGACATCTATAAGGAATTTCAGGTTACTGCCCTTTATCGAATTCACCGCAGCACATTGAACGCTTCGTATGTCCATTCGCGAGCGTACGGCGATCTGAACGATTTCAACCAGTTTTTCGGCAACGACCCTCTGGCCGTAATTCAACCAAATCAGCGCGGTCGCCTAAACTTTGATGCGCCGCATCGAGTCCTGGTCTGGGGAGAAATTGCCGCACCGTGGAAATTGACCGTCGCCCCCGTGCTCGATATCCGTAGTGGTTTCCCGTACTCAACGGTCAACCAGTACCGCGAGTTCGTGGGACCGAGAAATGAATTGCAATTCCCGCGTTTTGTTTCGACCGACTTACAGGTCTGGCGCCGGGTCCGGCTTCCCATAAAGGAGACACATGCGCGGATCGGATTTGGTGTCTTTAACGTCTTCAATCGCGACAACTACCGCGATGTTCAGAATGATCTCGACAGCTTCCGGTTCGGCCAGTTCTTCAACGGGCCCAGCCGCACCTTCCACGGCAAATTCGTACTGGAGTTTTAAACCATGAAACTGACCATCAAGATCGCCTTTTCCACTTTGGCAATCGTGCTTTCCTCAGTGACGAGTGCTTCATCCCAAACCGGCGATTCGCTTCCATCTGCGGATGACGTGGTCACGAAGATGTTGCGGGGTGATGTAGAGCGCAGATCTGAATTGACGGGGTACACGGCCCTGCGCCGCTATGTCGCTGTCAACAACAATCGCCGGGCCGAGATGGTGGCACGCGTCGACTGCTCCCCCGAAGGCACGAAGCAGTTCACGATTATCTCGGAAGAGGGATCGAGTGCGATTCGCAAGCACGTTTTCTACAAAATGCTGAGCGAAGAGAGTGACGCCTCACGTCGCGAGACCCGCGACGGCAGTCGTATCACACCGGCAAACTACAAATTCAACGTGGTTGGGCGAGAGACTCTCGATACCGGTCCCGCATACGTGCTGGCGATCATTCCGAAAACAGAGAACAGACACCTCATTGACGGAAAAATCTGGGTCAACGCGAAGGACTACTCTATCGTTCGCATCGAAGGCCAGCCTGCACGAAATCCGTCCTTCTGGGTGCATAACGTGCATTTCGTTCACACGTATCAGAGAGTTGGTCAATTCTGGTTCGCCTCTTCAACCCACAGCACGAGCGAGGTCCGAATCTTTGGGCGCTCGGAACTAACGATCGAAAACTCTGATTACGCGCTGAATCCGCCGAAGAAACGCACAGCGGGGCCTTTCAACGATGGTGGCGCAATTGAAGGCCATGCGTGTTGCATTACCGATTGTGATGGCTCTGAGTGCGCTCCGCCTATTCCTGCAGAGCACCACCTGGTCGGCATCACTAAAGGGCGCGAATGTTGCTGTCAATAGAACAACACTGATCGGAGTGCGACTGGCTTCGCAGTCGATGGGATATCTCACAGTTCTCGGTCCGGTTATTTCCGAGCCGATGAAGATCAAGCTTCTCGGTACCTCCAGCGAACCAACCATTACGGCCACATTTCTAGATAACGGCGTTTACTGGTTCACCTCGGCTTTGGTCGCAATCTCAGGTATCGTTTGTCTTCCCTTGATCGCGGCTCACGGCGCAGCCTACCATTGGATACCAGTTATTCTTGCGCCTGCTTTTGCTGTGTTCGCCATTACACGTCGCAGTCCCATCCTTGCTGGCGTTGTGCGCGCGTTTAGCAGGCGCGCTCCTTCCTGGCTCGCGCGCGCAGAACAATTTGAAGCGTCTATCCGAACCTATCGCCTTCAGCAGCCTGCATTAGTTAGCCGGATGTTTTGGATCGGCGTGGCGTGCCAGCTACTGATCGCTTCCGAAGTCGTGGTTGTCTTGTGGTCGCTGCATCTGCCCATCCATTTCTTCGCGGTTATGGCCATTGAAGGAGTGACACGCTCATTGAAACTGGCGAGCGGTTGGGTTCCAGCGCGCGCCGGATTTGACGAGGGCGGCGCGATTTCGGCGTTTGCGGTCGTCGGGCTTTCACCCATGCTTGGCCTGGGTCTGGCTTTGACTCGCCGTGTGCGCGACCTCCTGTGGGCCTTGATGGGGATTCTTTGGTTCGCCTGGAACATCCGCAGATTGAGTCATCGGCATGCAATCACACGCGGGCATTCCTGCAACTTTTCTGAACGAGGTGTCTAAATGCAAGCAGTCATAGCTATTCCGGCATTCACTGCTGTGATCGGCAAACAGAAAACGACAGAACTGCTAATGCGCCCAGTTGCAGGGGTTCCTCTGCTGAAGAGAATTATCCTCACCGCAAGCCGCGCTGGAGCAAGTGACATTCTTCTGATTTGTCCCGAGGCATTGGATCACGCACTGTCGCAGAAGTTCTCGCAAGAGGTCTTCCAATCTGGAAGTCAAATCAGAGTCATTCAATTCTGGACGAGAAGCGTGCACTTTGTTCATACCTATCGGAAGAGTGGCCCGTTCTGGTTTCCCACTTCCACCGATAGCGTCACCGAAGTACGCGTCTTCGGCTCCACAAACCTAACAATCAACTATTTCGACTACACGCCGAATCCAGTGCAAATGCACGAGACTGCGAGCGCGACAGTGCGGGGAGACCTTACACAATGAGAAAGATCGGAACCCTGCCGCCCCCACCTAGGCGGCATACACCCAGAGTCAATCAATGTCTCATTCTGGCTGCCGGAAACGGTAGGCGACTCATCGCATCGTCCGGTGGCTCTCCCAAACCCCTTGTGCAACTTCGCGGCATGTCACTGCTGGAGCATGTAATCCTGGGTGCTCATGAAGCCGGTATCGACAGGTTCGTGATTGTCGTCGGTTACGGTGCCGACGCTATGCGCCGGTGGTTTGCCGGCCGCTCATTCGGCGGTGTCTCTATACGCCTGGTAGACAACCTCGAATATCACAAGGACAATGGCGTTTCCGTACTGAAGGCCAGGGACCAACTCCGCGAATCGTTCCTGCTGGTCATGGCCGACCACATCTTTGAACCCAGGACCGCCAAGGCCCTCCTCGAAGAACCACTGCTACAAGGCGAAGTGATCCTCGCCGTTGATCCAAAAATCGATCGCGTTTTTGACCTGGACGACGCAACCAAGGTCAGACGCCAAGGCGACCATATCGTCGACATTGGCAAGGAAATTACTACGTACGATGCTTTCGATACTGGCATGTTCTTATGCAGTCCAGCGCTATTCGACGTTCTCGAATCAGCAAAGAAGGAGGAAAACTGCTCGTTGTCGGACGGCATGCGCATACTTGGGCGCGATGGTAGGCTTCGAGCCTTCGATATCGGTGATGCGTCCTGGCAAGACGTCGACACGCCGGAGGCATTGGCTTATGCAGAAGATATTTTTGACCAGCAGTTCTGCCGAATGTCTTCGGAGGAGAGGCTGACCAATGTTTAAGCTCACGACGAGATGGCAATGGGCGCTTCGAACGCTCGCAGCTATCTTCGGCGCAGGGCTGTTAACTTACTTAGTCCGGCGAGTTGGTCTCGAAAAAGTAGTGGAAGACGTTTTGAGGTTAGGGTGGGGACTCGCTCTGGTCATCGCTCTGGGTGGCGCATCCCATCTTGTGAGAGCCTGGGCCTGGCGGCTGGCTCTCACAGACTGGAGTAGCGGGGTGTCATTTTCACGCATTCTCCAGCTTCGATTGGCGTCGGAAGCAGCTGGTCAGGCGGGAGCCTTTGGGCAGCTATTCGGAGAAGGTCTGCGAATCTCAGCCTTGAGTCCAAAGATACCTATCGACTGTTGTATATCGTCCGTGGCCCTTGATCGCGCACTATTTATTGCTACCGGAGCGATGGTGAGCATCGCCGGAATTGTGGCCGCGCTGCTTATCGTATCGCTGACCTACGCATTGCGGTTGTATGCAATGCTGTTCGCGGTCATACTGATCAGCCTGCTCTTTGGAGTTGCTCTGGCAATACTGAAACGCTGGCCCATCTTGTCACGATCCGCGCGAGCCCTTTGCCGATGGCGATGGATGAGTGACAGAGTGGGAAACGCGCTGCCGCTCATCAAGCCGGTCGAAAACAAACTCTTTGATTTTCATCGCAACACGCCAGGAGCATTTTGGGCCAGTTTAACCCTTAATCTGGTATGCCAAGGCATGGCAGTGCTGGAGGTATATCTCGTTTTATGGCTGCTAGGAGCCAAGGTCGGACCTTTGGGCGCATTCGTGTTGGAAGCTCTGACCAAGATGGTTAGTGTTGTCGGCACGTTCAATCCGGGCAACATTGGAACCTATGAGGGCGGAAACATGCTAATCGCTAAGATCTTCGGCCTCAGTGGCGGCATCGGATTGGCGGTAGCAGTGACCAGGCGGTTGCGGGCCATCTTCTGGGCCGCAGTTGGAGGGCTTTGCCTGGTCCTGTTATCAAAATCCAGAGTGCATAGCGACTCGGACAACAGTACCCCAGGAGACAGTGTGAGGAGTCCGGGGTCTGGAGAATCCCGTCAAGCAAGCCAGTCGTTCACGGCCGTCATCTTCGCTGACCGCTTTCAAGAAGTTGGCGGAGCTGGATCCCCACGACTCCGGGTCGGTACTCTTCCCATCTTGCTGCGGGACATCCTCGCAGTGCAAAGGGCAGGTGCAAGACGAATCATCGTGTGTGCAGATTCCGTCACGGGGTTCGGCTTACAACGCGAGCTATTGGATACAGGACGGCTTCCTCGCTGTGTGGAATGGATCGAGACATACTCGAAAACGGAACTCCCTCACCTATTGAGGCAAATTGCATCCGAATGGGGCGTAGACCGCTTGATGCTGACAGCAGGGAACAGCACCTATCATCCAGCGCTTTTTCGGCGAGCGAGTGAATGGAATGGACGTGGCGCGCTGGCGCTGACTTCCGGCGATCAGCTCGCCGGCATTTATGTGCTATCCGCCGACGTCGTGCTCAGTCTTGCGGAGCGCCGTCCATGTAGACTCCGTAGCCTCGAGCAGCTCCATGTTTGGCTGCTCTTGAATGATTCGGTCCACTGCGAACCGGTACCGGAGGAGATGTGGCAGCGAGTTCTTACCCAGGAAGATCGCATCTCTGCTGAGCGGAAACTGGACCAATGGCTAGTGAAGCCTACAGACGGTATTTTTGCCCGCATGAATCGCAGGATCTCGGTGCCCATCAGCCGTCAAATCATAAAACTGCCGATCACTCCCAATGTAGTGAGTCTTTTTACACTTGGAGTGGGCTTCGCTGCTGGCCTACTCTTTGCATGCGGTGGCTATTGGAATATGTTGATTGGTGCGGTGTTATCCGTCTCGGCGAGCATTCTCGATGGCTGCGATGGAGAAGTCGCTCGATTGAAGCTCATGGAGTCCGATTTCGGCTGCTGGCTGGAGACTGTTTGCGATTATCTTTACTACTTATTTATCTTCGCCGGGATAACGATAGGACTGTGGAGAAACTCGGAGACGAAGACTTATCTTGTGTGGGGTGGTCTGCTCCTTCTGGGAGCTATTACAAGCTTTCTGGTCGCCGGATTCGGGAGGCATCGGCTCGCCAACGGACGTCCTGAGCAGTACCTGAGAATCTGGCAGGCGAAGGCAGAGAGCCGGCGATCAAACCCGATTCTGTACATCGGTCGACATACGGAATTCCTCATTCGACGCTGCTTCTTGCCGTATGCTCTCCTGTTTTTCGCCGTTCTTAATATCACAAGAGTGGCCTTTGTTTTGTCAGCGGTAGGCGCGAATCTGGTTTGGTTGATATCCCTTTATTCCTATCGCACCTTCGTTGGATCCCGGAGGTCTCCGGTATGAGGTTGCGTCGCTTCCATTTGAACCGTCGGGCATCTGTTTCAGTGGCTTCTCGAAATAGAGAGGTTCTCCAATGTTGCTCTTCACCAAGCCAGGCACGGCGCAGCAGACGATCCAGCTCCACCTCAGCGACGATAGAGAGTATTGGACGGGAGCCGGCGGAACCCTTCGATCAGCACGCCCATAGTCACGGGAAACCTTAGACACAAAAGAAAGAAGGAAAATCGACATGCTCACTGGAACCACCCGCTCGACCGGTTCTCTCCTTCTGATGCTCTTCGGCATCTCCTGCCACGTTGCCGCGTCGTCGATCCCCGGATCGTTCGCCTTGCAGGGAGGGGAGCCAAGCACGCAGGCACGCCTGGAGATGACGACGGCAGGCAAGGAACACTTGACGAGGCATCTCGATTTCGCCATGACCAGGGCTGCGAACGGCCTGGCGGTGCGCGACTATCAGGTGGAACTCACGAAGAAGCTGCACGTCATTATCGTGAGCGATGACCTGTCCGTCTTCCTGCACGTCCACCCGCGACTGCTGCAGAACGGGCACTTTGTCCTCGATCAGCACTTTCCCGCAGAAGGGAAGTACCACATCTTCGCAGACGCTACGCCGGCAGGCCTGGAGCAGCAGGTCTTCCGCTTCGACGTCGGCATCGGGGCGGTCTCTGCGGGACATACCGGCGCGCTGGCTCCCACAGGAACCCTTGTGACGGCAGGACCCTATACGGTCACGCTGAGCACCGCAACCCTGACCGTCGGCAGACCGGAGATGATCCAGATCCACATCGCAAAGCACGGCGCTCCGGCGAGAGACCTGCATCCTTATCTGGGAGTTGCCGCTCATGCTGTCCTGGTCCAATCCACCGATCAGAGCTACGTCCACGCACATTCCATGTCGGGAAACTCCATGGGTCACATGGATATGGGAGGGGGGCATTCGAAGTCCCTGGCTGATTCCGACACTGCTCTCATTGGATCCGACTCCATGCTGCACGTGACGCTGCGGGAGCCGGGAGAGTACAAGCTGTGGCTCCAGTTCCGCGGCGGGGAGGCACTCTATGTAGCACCCTTCATCGTCATAGGCCGGGAATAATTGCAATAACCCCGACCTTGCAGTGATTCTGATAGCTGCAACTGTTTTGAACTCAAGAGTTGGGGTATGAATGTGAAATCCAACAAGGAGATCGAAGTTGGGAACTTTGCCCCTACCGGCCGGATGCTTTGGCCGCAAAACTCAATCCGGGTGATCGACTGGAACATTGACCGTGGCTTGCAGCTTCGGGCGATCATCGATTTCCTGGGCGATGCGAAGGCGGATATTTTTATTCTTCAGGAAGTCGACATGAATGCTCGGCGAACTCACCGTCTGAACATCGCTCAGGAGATCGCCCAAAAGTTGCGCCTGAACTATGTCTTCGGTCGTGAGTTTGTGGAGCTGACGCAAGGTTCCGACACCAGCCCTGCCTACCACGGACAAGCCACACTGTCGCGATGGAAAATTTCAAACTCGCGAATAATCCGTTTCCAACAGCAGTCCAACTTCTGGAAACCACGTTGGTACTTACCAACGCTGGAACCGTTCCAGGAGAGGCTCGGGGGAAGAATTGCGCTAGTTTCCGAGATCAACATCTCTGGTGTTTCAATTGTTTCTTACAACCTGCACCTGGAGAGCCGCGCCAATGATGAATTACGCCTTGCTCAGTTGGATGAGGTGCTAAAAGATGCGAGGGCATACAAGCCTGCACACCTGACGGTCATCGCGGGCGACCTGAACCTAAATGCATCAGATCCCGCGCCAGCCGAAGCGATAGCCCGGGCTGGATTCACCCATGGTGTACCAACCAGTCGCCTAGCAACCACTCCTGCACGCCATCTCCTCGAACCCGGCCGCCATATCGACTGGGCATTCGTACGCGGTCCTGTGCAGATCGATAAGGGACGCGTCCATAACTCAATCAAAGCTTCTGATCATTATCCAATCTCATTCGAGATCGGTCTTTCCAGTGGACACTGAAATGTACCTGCTCCCTTTCCCGCTTTTTGTGGCGCATCGGCCAGAGGCTTCCTGTTCGGGTGAAGTTCCTGATTTACTACGGAACGACGCAGCGGACCTGCTTGCGGCTGATGGGTAGGAAGATGCTGGTGGCGCTCATGATGGAGGGCAAGTTCTCGGGAGAGGGCCTTCATTCGATGGACGCCGACGACGACATGCTCGCCGCGATGGCACGAGAACTCGTCGAGAAAGGTGGTGTCGGTGACTCTGCCGATGCTGTGTGGGAAGAACTGCGTAAAGAACGGACAGCCCATCTCCCACCAACGCCTGCCGCCGAGGCAGTTCCGGCAATGGAAATGGAGTCCGAAATTCCTGACATGTTTGCAGGGATTGCGGAGGCTGAGCCCACACCCGCAGCCGGACCAGTTCTGGTGCACTCACAACCGAAGAAGAAGGAAGCACTGTGGCCGACAGGGTATGTCGTTGGCGATCAGTTACGACTCTTCGGATAAGTCCTCAGGTCAACAACCTCGGGCCTATGAGGCCGAGTTTGTTGGCACGCGTGTATAGTCTCCCTCGGGAGACAGTTCCAACGGTCCGTAATTCGGACCAAACAGGCAAAGAGAAAGGTCAGCTTCGGCTGACCTTTTCCTTTGCGTGGAGACAGTCCATGCGCAAAGGTCCGTTTCTCCCAAAGCAGTTCACCCCAACACAATGGTCTACACAAGACGACAAGGCCGAGTTCGGTAAACACGCTGCTGCACTTCATCGATTCAGGGTTCAAGCAGACGTTGTTCACGAAGAAGCTGTACTCGCGGTTGTCGAATACGTTTGGACACATTGCCCACTACAACCAGGGGCTTCTGGGCGGAGTGGTTCGTCGAAGCCTCCGATCAGGTTCGTTTCATCGAACATCCGCTTCGCTGGCCCTGCTATGGCGATCCAGAGTTTACCTTCAGTGACATCGAGCGCGCACTCCGGCAAGAGAGTGCGGGCCCGCGACTACCCTTCCAGGTATCGATTGATTGCGGGCGCCACTCTTCGAGCGAGAGGTGGCGGTGCTCGAAAAGCTGGAAGCGAGTACCGCCGTCCCCCTGCTTCCAGTAACGACGTTGAAGATCGCGACCGCCGGCCTTCACACGAAATGAGCAGCCCGATTCCCGTTCCTACTGTGCCAGTACAAGGCACCTTGGTCATTCGAGTTGTAGCCACACATGGAGGCATTATGGGATATCCCGTGTCCTACAGCGGAGCTATTGAAGTGCAACCACCGCTTTCAGACGCTCATGCCAAACTTGTTGAAGTCTGTGTAGACCTGGAAGGCAGTGAAGATTTGCGGCCGACTCTCGAGGCTATCAAGTCGAGCGAAGAGCCGGATCTGCCCTACCACAGCGGCCAGACGTACATCTCCGAGGACAGCTCCAAGATCGAAGCATGCCAGGGAGAGCAACGTCACGGACTCAGACTTTGGCTCGTCCATCTGGTGAAGCATTTCTTCATTCCACAGGGCTACACCCTCAATGGCGAGATTTCATGGGACGCTTCTGACGACCCTGAGGATCGCGGGTGTATTTACATCAAAGACAATGCGATCGAAGCTATTGACTTCCTGATCTCGATCCGGGGCCGTCGTGGGAATACCATCACTTTTCAGATGAAGCGCTGAAGGAAGCGACACAGGATCTTCTTGCCAGCGCGGACGACACGGGATGCACTGCCGACTTCACGGTGGTGTCGGCTGATGGACTGACCAAGGTAAAACAGATCCTCGCAAAGACTCCTTGATCGACCGCGACCCCGGGATGCGTTTTTTCATTACAGATGTATTAAGTCGAAGCGATGCAGCTAATGCGAAGCGGATCCGCCCTACCGACTACTAGGAATATGCAATATCTTTCGCGCTTCAGCCCTGGATAGGATGACCTCGTGCCTTGGAAGATGGGCTCGACGGATTGTGACGAGTTTGTAGGTTCCATCAGTCCCGGGCCTGCAACAGACTTTACCGTTCCGCGCGGGCGTCTTTAGACGTCATCGCTGAGATTTGTTCTGAGAGAAGGAGAAACACCGATGTCTGCTGACAAACCCATCCGTCGTATCGCAATCGTTGGAACCGGAGTGATCGGCGCCAGCTGGGCCGCACTGTTCCTGGCACATGGTCTCGAAGTGATCGCCACGGACCCAGCTCCAAACGCCGAAGAGAACCTGCGCGAGTATATCGATAATGCCTGGCCTGCCCTTGAGCAGTTGGGGCTGTCTTCCGGCGCCTCAAAGGAGCGCCTCTCGTTCACGACCAAGTTGAGCGATGCGCTTGAGGGTGTCGATCTGGTCCAGGAGAACGGGCCAGAGAGGCCTGACTTCAAGATCAAGTTGTTCGCCGACATGGACGCGCTCACTCCGGAGAGCACGATCCTCGCTTCGAGCTCGTCGGGCATCCCCATTGGCATTAGCCAATCCTCCTGCAAACATCCTGAGCGCTGTGTGATCGGCCACCCCTTCAATCCGCCTCATTTGATTCCTCTGGTCGAGGTGGTCGGTAGTGAAAAGACATCATCTGCCACGATCGAGCGCGCTATCGCGTTCTACGCTTCAATCGGTAAGCGACCCATTCACGTGCGAAAGGAGGTGGTCGGCCATGTCGCGAACCGTCTTCAAGCCGCTCTCTATCGCGAGGTTGTCTACCTGATCGAGCAAGACGTGCTCAGCGTTTCGGACGCGGATGCCGCGGTGAGCTGGGGACCGGGACTGCGTTGGGTGTCATGGGACCAAACTTGCTCTTCCATCTTGCTGGCGGCCAGGGCGGTATCCATCACTTCATGGAGCACCTTGCGGGTCCGATGACCACATGGTGGAAAGATCTCGGCAATCCAGAGTTCACACCCGACTTGAAAGAGAAGATCGTCCAAGGGGTTCTGGCGGAAGCCGACAATCAATCGATCGACGAACTTGCCGGGGAGCGCGACAGGCTGCTGCTCGGGCTGCTCGGCTTGAGAGGCGCAGGGAAGTAGCGATCTTCGAACATGCTGGAGTCATGCTGCACATTTTATGTACGCAAACGGAGAGGAATACTTATGTCGTCGAAACCAAAACATACTAAGGCGCCTGGCAATGAGAGTGGCCGCGTGTACTTCATCGATGCGAGTGGCGGGCGCCTGCTCTCCGTCAATCCCGATGGAAGCGACCTCAAAGTACTTGTCACCGACCGTCATCGAATCCCCGACGGGATCGTTGTTGATGTAGAGAACGGCCACATCTACTGGACGGAGATGGGCATCCCGAACAAGGAAGACGGCTCGATTGAACGCGCCAACATCGACGGCAGCAATCACGTCACCATCGTGCCGAACGGAAAGACCTTCACCCCAAAACAGTTGCAACTCGATAAACGCAACGGCAGGCTCTACTGGTGCGATCGCGAGGGAATGCGTGTGATGCGCTCGAACCTCGACGGCTCCAATCTTAAGACCCTGATTCAAACAGGCAAGGGTGAAGCAGACAGAGCAGACCTCACTCGCTGGTGCGTTGGAATTGCCATCGATGTGCAAGGCGGCAAGCTCTACTGGACTCAGAAAGGCCTCGACAATGCGGGTGTCGGAAGGATCTTCCGCGCCGGGCTCGACATTCCCAAGGGAGAGAGTTGCACCTCACGCAGCGATATCGAACTGTTGTTCGATCAGTTGCCAGAGCCAATCGATCTCGATCTGGATCTCGAGCATCGCGTGCTTTATTGGACCGACCGCGGCGATGCCCCACGGGGCAATACCGTGAGCCGGGCTCCTATGGACGCCGCACCTCTTTCGGCCGAGCCCGAGATGGTCTTTACGCATTTGATGGAAGGCATCGGACTTGCACTCGACGTGCCTGGAAATCGCATGTTCATGGCCGATCTGGGAGGCTCGCTGTACACCGCAAGTCTGGACGGCGCGACACACAAGACGCTGCTCGCTGTTCAGGGGAATCTGACCGGCGTAGCTTACGTCGACTGATCTCGCAGCAGTCAGCGCATTTCGCATTCGCGGTCTGGTCAGCACAACGAAAGAGAAGGAAATCTGGAGGAATTTATGCCCGAAGCACACAGTCAGGAAACAAAGAAGCCGAAGGTACTACCGAAGCCCAACAGCGATTTTTATCAGGTCTTCCAGCAGCTGTCTGAAGCCGAACAACAGACGGTCTCGAAGGTTCGGGCATTCATGGAAAACTCTGTCGCGCCGGTCATCAACGATTTCTGGGCGAAGGACTCCTTCCCGTTTGACGTTTTACCCGGTTTCCGGGATCTCCAGATTGCGGGAGCGGGATACGACGGTTATGGATGTGCCGGTGGCAGCAATCTTCTGGCCTGCTATATCGCCATGGAGATAGCTCGGATCGACTGCTCCTTCGCCACCTTCTTCGGTGTGCATAGCGGCCTTGCTATGGGATCGATCTTCCTTTGCGGGTCGGAAGAGCAGAAGAAAAAATGGTTGCCGCCGATGGCTCGGCTGGAAAAGATCGGATCCTTCGGTCTGACGGAGCCTCTGGTCGGCTCTGGTGCCTCACGTGGTCTCGTGACAACTGCACGGCGGGAGGGAGACACGTGGATTCTGAATGGTCAGAAGAAGTGGATCGGTAACTCTACATTTGGAGACCTAACCATCATTTGGGCGAGGGATGTGGCCGACAGCCAGGTGAAGGGCTTCATCGTCGAGAACAAGACCCCCGGCTTCAAGGTTGAGAAGATCCAGCACAAGATGGCGCTTCGGGTTGTGCAGAACGGACTGATCACCCTCGAGGACTGCAAGGTGCCCGAAGAGAACCGCCTGCAGAACGACACCTCCTTCCGCGACACCGCCCGCGTACTTCGCATGACGCGCGGCTTCGTCGCATGGGAAGCTGTCGGGTGCCAGATGGGCGCTTATGAGAATGCATTGGCATACGCACAGACTCGCGAACAGTTTGGGAAACCAATCGCTTCGTTCCAACTCGTTCAAGACCTCCTGGTGAAGATGATCGGCAACATTACCGCGTGCCAGTGCATGGTCGTCCGTCTCTCGCAACTGCAGGACCAAGGCAAGCTTGCTGATGAACATGCGTCTCTCGCCAAGGCATTTTGCACTGTCAAGATGCGCGAGACCGTTGGTTATGCACGAGAGCTTCTTGGAGCGAATGGAATCCTTCTTGACTACAACGTAGGCCGCTTTGTTGCGGACTCCGAGGCGATCTATTCCTACGAGGGAACGCGTGAGATGAATACCCTCATCGTTGGCCGCGCCATTTAGGGCTTCAGCGCATTCATTTAGTCGGTCCGTGTCTGTTGTTACCGAGTGAGAGGCTTCGATGATTTACACCCATTCCGTTGGCCGCGCTCTGCAGTACTTCCCGGAGCACATAGCTCTGCTGCGGGACGGCCAGGCCGTAACCTTTCTGGAACTGGACGTCAGAGTGAGAAGGATC
>WNGJ01014013.1_pt1 | contig 14913 bp, 9 predicted proteins | sample 5400611 | NCBI WGS metagenome assembly WNGJ01 (sample SAMN13153375, study PRJNA577476) | soil metagenome | isolation source: 40 cm soil or saprolite under Garry oak tree replicate 1 | place: USA:California | collected 2016-06-15
GCTCTCCGCCTTGGCGCTCTGGCCGCTCCTGCGCTTGCGACGGTGGTCCAGGAGGTTCGAGCAACGCCAGCAACGGCGGGCCCAGTTCCTCCGTCTTGGGCTCCGACTCACCTGGGACGTCGCCTTGCCGTTGACCCTCTTGCTCTTGCTGCTTTTCTTCGTCAACAACTTTAATGGCGCAACGTTTTACGACGTCTGGCTCACGTACCCTGATCTGGACTCGTGGCTCCTGGTGATCTGCGCGCTCTTGCTGCTCACTGGCATCATCAGGGCAGTGCTGGCGATCCGCGTACTGCGACGCAAAGGCGCGGAGACGTCTGCGGTGAAGCCGTCGCCAAGCCCAAGTCTCCCGTAAAGCGTCCCATGAGGCTGGCAGCGATAACGGGCCGATTGTTTGTCGGCACCTATCGTTGCCACCGTGTGAACCAGGAGCAGCATGCTCCTGTCTCCGGGAGGTACAACTATGCAACCACGGGCATTTGCCATTGAAACAGAGGGGCTCTCTCGAGGGTAGGTATTTTGTGAAACGAGCAGGGAAGCCTGCGTCCTGTTCCCCTGCCACTTCGCACCTGCCTCGCACCTGCCCGCCATGGGCGACGCAAGCGTCCCCACTCCACTGCGCCCCTCTCCCGCCCCTACGAATGTGACGAATGTGACGAATGTGACGATCTGCCCCAAAAAACCTATTGTTGAAGGCCACTGGGGATACTTACAGGTTTGCTGGTGGTGGCGAGTGTCTCCGGTGAGACTGTGAACTGCTTGTGATATTCAATGCAGCGAATGTAACGAGTCTGTGACATAGGGAATCTATGTTAGTGATAAGAAAAGTACCTCATACGAGGAGACTGCATGGAGGAGACTGCATGTAGGCAAGAAAGGATAAGGAGATGACAAACTCCCAAGCAAGTATGCAACTAGACAGAACAGAAGAGAACTTCGTAGCAGAGCTTAAGGCAAAACCCACAGAGGAACTTCGCCGTTTTCTGGCGGGTCCCTGGACTGCATCGATCCTCTCGCCTCAGGCTATAGAGGAGCTATACCAGTACCGAGAGATCCACCAGAAGGTGGAGACACCGCAACAGGAATATGAGTACAGGGGAGCAGGACGCTTTCCTTCCTGACGCATCTAAACGTGTCTAAGGGAACTCGCGGAAATAAAGTAACCATGCTTGCAGAGGGGCCGCTTCACGGAGTGGCCGCACAAGCGATTCCCTGGGTACGTTATTTCCGCTGGAGCCCTAAAAGTAGATGATTATCTCCGAACAGACGCAGGGTAACCTTTATTAGCTCAGGTGTTAGCCGGTGTTTCTCAGGCCGGCGGCAATGCCATTGATGGTCAGGAGGACGGCGTAGGTGAGGTTGGCTCGTTCGCGTTCCTGGCCGGTGGCGTTTTGCTGAGTAGTTTCGTCGAGGACGAGAGGGCCGCCGATGGCGCGTAGACGGCGGAGCAGGGCGACCTGGAAGTAGCTCAAGGGATCGACATAAGGGTTGCGCAGACGGATTGAACGTTGGAGCACTGGCGAGGTGTCGAGTAGGGCTTTGCCTCCGACAATTTGTAAGAGCATATGTTGGGTGCGCTCATATTCTGCTGTTATTTCTGTTGAGATACGCTTTCGCAGGGCTTTATCACTCACCAGGAGGGAGTAGTGGTGGGCAATAGGCATATCTGCTTTGGAAAGGGTCATCTGTAAATTGTCCAGGAAGGCGCGGAGGAAGGGCCAGGAACGGTACATATTTTGTAGCTGTGCAAGGCGATTGGGCTGATCAGGGTCTTCGGCGATGTACTCTTCAAGGGCGGCACCTACGCCGTACCAGCTTGGCAGAACGTAGCGACTCTGCATCCAGGAGAAAACCCAGGGGATGGCACGTAATTCTTCGATGCTATGCCCGGCTGCGCGACGTGGTGGCCGTGAGCCAATGTTGAGCCAGCCCAGTTCAAGGATGGGGGTAGCTTGCTCGAAGAAGCGTAAAAATTCCGGGGTATTATAGATGAGTTGTCGATAGCGAGCATAAGCTTTTGTTGAGAGGCACTGCATCGTTTCCAACCAGGTAGTGGGTGTGTGGATGTGTGAAAGCGCTGGTGGGAGGATATCGTCGGGAATGCTGGATTGGGCCACGCCCGCCACAACGAGCTCCATGTTACGCAGTGCAATCGAGTGAAGTCCATATTTAAACGAAAGCATTTCGCCCTGTTCTGTAATGCGAATACGCCCGTTGACGGTGTGCGGAGGTTGTCCCAGGATGGCTTCATAGATGGGTCCACCACCGCGTCCGATGGCTCCGCCGCGACCATGGAAAATGGTAAAGCCGATACCATAGCGCGCTCCCAGGGCTGCCAACCTGGTCTGGGCGAGGTAGAGTTCCCAGCTAGATGTAAGGATGCCGCCATCTTTGCTGCTATCAGAATAGCCCAGCATTACTTGCTGCTGATTGCCACAAGAGGTTAACCAGCGGCGATAATTGGGCTGGTGAAAAGCGCTCTCAAGGGTGTCCGTACAAGAGCGCAGGTCATCAATGGTTTCAAAGAGGGGGACGATGGGAAGATTGGTGATGCCGGCCTCTTTGCAGAAGAACTGGACTTCGAGCAGGTCGCTGACTGTACGGGACATGCTAATGATGTAGCAAGTGACGGCATGCTCTCCGAATTCTTCGCGCGCCTGGCGGATTGCATCAAAGGTAGAGAGCACGTGCTGCGTTTCTTTGCTCACGTTGAGTTCATAGCGGGGAAGGACGCGCGGATCGCTGAGGAGATTCGTCAGGAAGCTCACGCGCTCTGATTCAGGAAGAGCGCTATAATCATCCTGGCGTAGTCCTGTGATCTTGAGCAGTTCGGCGAGGGCGCTGGAGTGGCGTTCGCTGTGCTGGCGTACATCGAGAGCGGCGAAGTGGAAGCCAAAGACCTGCACCTGACGAATGAGAGTGGCAAGTTGTCCGTGTGCAACATGCTGTTCGCCATCTGCCAGGAGGCTATCTCGTATCAACAGGAGATCGGCGAGGACCTCTTGCGCGGAGTGGTAGGCGATGGAGGAATCATGAGGTTTCCCAGAGGGCCGATAAATCGGCGATGGGCGCGATAAATCGGCCCCTACGGTGGATCCGGGCGTTGTCGTGGTTTCCAAACGTTTCCACATGAAGGAGAGCTTGCGGCGATAGGGTTCCAGCGCCGTCTGGCTGCCAAGCTCATGGTCGTAGTCAGGCAAGAGCGCGGCGTCACATTCGAGAGAATCTTGCAATTGTTGCGTTATAGAACACAGCTTGAGGGATTGCGAATATTCTTGTGCCAGGGTCTGGATCGATGAGCGGTAATGTTCGATAACCTGTGAGCGCTGCCAGTGCAAAGCCTCAAGCAGCGTCTCTGCATGTACATTGGGATTGCCATCCTGGTCGCCGCCAATCCAGGTGCCGAAGCGCAAAAAGGGGGGGATCGTCAGTTGATCCTGTGGGTAGGCGTCGTGAAGAAGTTGTTCGAGTTCCGCGTAGAGTTCAGGCAGGGCATCAAAGAGAATCTCATTGAGATAGTAGCCGCCCATTTTGATCTCATTGAGTATTTGCGGGCGAACGTAGCGCACGGCGTCGGTGCGCCACAAGAGGGTGATCGTGCTTTCCAGGGTGTGTTGCCATCGGGCACGCTGTCGCGGGGTCATAGCTGCGTGCAGATCGTGCTCTTCGAGCAGAGCGTCGAGCTGTCGTAACTTGATAATGAGGCTGCGACGAGTGGCCTCGGTAGGGTGGGCTGTAAAAACAAGATCGATCGAAAGCTGGTTGAGGAGTTGTTGTAGGGTCGAGGCGTTGATGCCATTTTTTTGATAGAAGGCTACAAGGGCAGCCAGTGTGTCGCGCAGGGGAGTTGACGCTGAGAGGGTTTCATAGTTGTACCGGCGCGTGCGATGGTGTTGTTCAGCAGTATTGACGAGGTGAAAATAGACGGTGAAGGCGCGTATCACGTCGATGGTGGTATCGAGATCGCAGCTGTCCACGATGCGCGTAATCTCTTGATCGAGTGTCGCCATCTCATGCTGTAGTTGGGCGGCTTCTGTTGCAGAGGCCGAGCGAAGGGTTTCGGCGCAGGTACGCAGGCGTTTGCAATTGCGCCGAAGTTGCTCCACTGTTTCAAAGACGGAGATGCCTTCGTGTTGTTGAATGGCCTTTCCCAGCGCATCTCCTAACATGCGGATATCACGGCGAAGAGGTGCGTCTTTTTCAGTTTTGTTTTGTTCTGGTATGGATGTGGTCATAGTAGAATAATAGCATATTGATCATACTGGTGCAATGCGCACAATCTAGGCGACATGATACGTATTGTATTTTGGAAAAATGTAACATCTTTACGGATATGCCAGGATTTTCTGAAGAATTTGTAGGTAATTTGTGCAAATAGCACAAATTGCGTGGGACAAGTTCTCATATTTTGACAGTATGATTAGATACAGAGAATTTTTATACTTTAGGGGGGAAGGAGTAACCGGAGATGGTTGCTCGTGCAGGGTGAGTTAGCGGTGAATAAACGGTGAGTAAGCGGCGCGGCTAAAAACATGGTAATGGGGCCATAGAGGTTGATGTTGTGAATTTGTGAGAGATACAAAAGGGAGATTATCATGGCAACGCAATCAATCGACGAAAAGGAATCCACGGGTATGAAGCCCACGCTGGGGCTTACGGGATTAACCATCAATGCTATGGCGTTAATTGCGCCAGGAGCTTTCCTCTGGACGACATATCAGTTGCAGGCTGCACCTAGCTCAGCAATGAGCATGTGGTTCGCGGTATTTGTCGCGACAGCTATCGCGTTGTTTACTGCGACAGCCTACGCCGCGCTTGCTAAACGCTATCCCGAAGCAGGTGCAGGCAGTTCGTACTACTTTGCCGAAGCCTCGGTGCTACAACAAGAGGAGCATCGCCATTTTAAGTTTGCGCGTTTGAGTAAATTCATTGTAGGGTGGGCCTCACACCTGTACTACTGGATTTATCCGGGAGTAATGGTTGCCTTCATGGGCCTGGTGATTACGTACATTGTGCAAACCTTTATACCAAGCTTTGGGTCGCCGCTACAAGAAGTATTAGTGTGTATAGCATTTGCCGTGGTTGTTGGAGCCATTTCATATGTTGGTGTAACAGGCTCAACTTTGGCGAATATCGTTATCAATGTTATTCAGATTCTCGCGCTGGTGACCTTCTCGGTCCTGGCTATTGTCTACCGGTTGATGAACCCGGGGGTGCACTATCTCCATCCCAGCGCTTTGAGCGTGATTACCCCACATAGCCTTGGAGGGCTCATCTTTCAGACTACCATTGCAATCTTGCTGGTTGTTGGATTTGAGTCGGCAACGGCACTGGCAGCAGAGGCTAAGAATCCGGGGAGAGATATTCCTCGTGCAGTACTCCTTTCGCTCATCATTCAGGCAGTCATCTTCTACCTCATAGAGTACTTTGCCACGAACTTCTTTATTAACGATGCCTACAAGAATAGTGGGGGAAGTGGCTTTGCCGCGGCCTATAGCTCTGGGGCGCCAATTGGTCAGATGGCACAGATTATAGGCAACCAGTTACTTGGTGGCTACGGAACTGCCTTCGCGACGATATTAGCGGCTGCGGTTGTCATCGCCTTGATAGGTACCGCACTCTCTTGTCTGAACACGGGTGTGCGTGTTACTTATGCGATGGGTAAGGATACCGAGCTTCCCGTTATCTTCGGGTTCCTGCATGGGAAGTACCGAACTCCACATGTAGGAGTAATCGTGTTAACGGTCATCTCTGCTGTCATTGGTTCGTATGGGGTACTGTCTATTGCCAAACTGACACAAGTAACACTCATCTCCAACATTGGCACCTTCCTGCTCTATGGTATGACATGTATCGTCTGTCTCGTTGCCTTTGCAGGAGTTAAAAAGCGCAGCCTTTACAATAGTATTATCGCTCCTATACTGGGTGTGGTGCTCAATATCGGGATGCTCATAGGCGTCATCTACTACTCCATTGTGGGAGGTGGTTCTACGCAGGTTGATACGATTATCGCAATTGGCTTCAGTCTTGCGTGGCTGGTGGTTGGCTTTGGTTACATGTATGTGCGTAAGCTTAGGACGGGAGAGCCAATATTGCACCCGGAGGATCACAAGGAGAAGATCGCGGCTTCGCTTGATGCGAAGGCAAAAGATAGTGTGATGATGACTGAATAGGACGCAAGTGGCTTCGTTCTTCTGATGGCTGTGCCCCTGGTATGCTGTACCAGGGACACAGCACTTTGTTGTCTGAGCAGGGAGAGGTATGTTCAACATCTTCTCTTGCTGTTTGCCTGGTTATTATTGCTTTTGGGGTATTTGCTCAGTTGCGCATAGGATTATCTGGTGAAAGCTCTGCCTGCCTCTTGTGAGTGGCGGGTGTATTATGTTATACTCTGTTTAGCAAATGACGCTGTTTGTCTGCTGTGAGCTTTGCCGCTCTTCCTGATTCAATGTTGCCTCAAATTATGCCTCGCATCCAACTAAGCTAACCCACGTATGGGTGACGCGCGCAAGTAATGACTTCGACGAGCATTGTCAGGTCGTCGAGCCCGGATTGGTTCCAATGCAGGTACCGTCATGTACTCGTAGAAACGGCGCTCGAGGCATTAGCGCACCTCACGCATCGTGGAGCTCAAGACGCCGACGCGAAGACGGGCGACGGAGCCGGTCTGCTTACTCAGATTCCTAAGACGCTCTTTTATGAGGAACTCCTGGCAAAGCATATTCCCCCCTTTGATCCAGATGACCTGGCGGTGGGAATGATCTTTTTACCATCACAGGAGCGTTTCCCGATAGCGAATATACAGTGCCGACATATTATTGAGCAAACACTGAACGAAGTAGGATTGGCGTTGCTCCTCTGGCGAGATCCGCCCATCGATTATTCTCTCCTGGGTACACGCGCTCGCACAACGGCACCGAGTATTGTACAAGTGCTCTTGAAATGCCCACGGCAAGGTACGGAACAGCAGAATGACCGGACATTGTATTATGCCCGGCGCCTGATTGAACAACGATTGCTGCAGGCACAGATGAAAGATTGTTATATTGTCTCGCTATCGCATACAACCATAGTCCACAAGGGCTTGCTGGCTCCGACTGAGTTACCCCGCTTCTATATCGACCTGGCTGACCCACGTTTCAGCAGCGCTTTTGCCATTTTTCACCAGCGCTACAGCACGAATACGTTTCCTTCCTGGTCGCTGGCGCAGCCGACGCGTCAACTGGCACATAATGGGGAGATAAATACGATCCAGGGGAATCGCCTCTGGATGCAGGCACGGGAGGGCACATTCTTCTCATCGCTCTGGGGGAGCAAGATACGGAGTCTGCTCCCGGTCATCCAGGCGGAAGGGAGTGACTCCGGCCAACTGGACAATGTGTTGGAATTGCTGATGCATTGCGGTCGAGACGTGTTGCATAGCATGCAGATGCTGATTCCACCCGCCTGGGAAGAGGATGCCGAGCTGTCTGGGGAACAACGTGCCTGGTTTACCTTTCATGCAGGTATAACTGAACCATGGGACGGGCCGGCGGCCCTGGTCTTCAGCGATGGCCGATTTGTGGGCGCCGCTTTAGATCGCAATGGTCTGCGCCCGGCACGGTATACCCTTACCTCGCAGGGGATGCTCATTCTGGCTTCTGAAGCGGGGGTAGTGCCTCTGGAGGCGCATGACGTGGTCGAGAAGGGCAGGCTGGGGCCAGGTGAAATGATTGCGGTAGACCTCAAACATGGTGTTTTATTGCGTGACAACGAAATCAAGGTGGGATTGGCGCAACGCCAGCCCTACAAAGAGTGGTTGGATAGATACCTTGTGCGCCTGGCAGATATTTCTGGCGCTGCAACGCCTCTTGCCGAAAGCTCACTTAGCCATGCCGACCTGTTCTCGCGGCAGCAACTTTTTGGTTACACGAATGAGGATATTGAATTTGTGTTCCGTCCGATGCTCACAGAACGGAAAGAGCCGGTATGGAGTATGGGCGATGATACACCCCTGGCGGTGCTCTCCAAGCAGTCTCGCGGGCTCTCTGATTACTTTCAGCAACGCTTTGCCCAGGTCACCAATCCCCCCATTGATCCTTTACGCGAACAGGGCGTTATGTCGCTTGATTGCTACCTTGGCCGCCGGCAGAACTTCCTGACTGAAAGCGCACTGCACGCGCAACTGATACATCTTGAGTCGCCGCTGCTGAACGAGTCTCAATTGCAGGCGATAGGTCAGCTGAAGGTCAATGGTTTCCGCGCCCGCACGCTGAACGCTACCTTTGAAACGGCAGCTGGCCCATGGGCGCTTGAGGCTGCACTTGAGCGGCTGGAGAAAGAAGCGATGTCAGCAGTCGCTGATGGCATGGCGCTTCTTATCGTCAGTGATCGTGGTGCCAGTCCGGCGTATGCTCCTGTGCCGATGCTTCTGGCCATTGGCGCAATCCATCAAGCGCTGGTGCGGCGCGGTTTGCGTACGTATGTCTCATTACTCTGTGAGACTGCTGCTGCCTGGGATATACACCAGATAGCGCTCTTGCTTGGTTATGGCGCGGAGGCTGTTGTGCCATACCTTGCACTGGCAAGCGTAAGAGCACTGGCTGGCGAGCGGCGGCTAGAGCACCTGACAGGAGAACAGGCGGCTGAGATGTACCTGCACGTCGTTGAAGGGGGTTTGCGTAAAATCATGGCCCGTATGGGGATCTCAACGCTGCGCAATATCGTTGGGGCGGGGCAGTTCGAGATCGTTGGCCTGCATCGGTCGATAGTGGAACGCTGCTTTGCCGGCTCCGCCGCTCATGCTGGCAGCCTCACATTTGCCAAAGTGGCCGGACAGGTGATCGAACGCTGCCAGGGACTACAGCAGTCTGAGGAGGTGCAGGAGGAAGCAGCATTGAACGGGCGCCGTCGCAAATTGCAGGACGTTGGGCGCTTTCGGTTCCGGCGAGACGCCGAATATCATGCTTTCAACCCGGTGCTTGTGCGGGCTTTACAAAAGGCCGCACAGAGTGGTGAGAGCGAAGACTATCGCCACTTTACCGAAATGGTCTACCAGCGCCCTCCAACGACGATGCGCGATCTTTTGACATTTGTGCCGACGGCCTCTATTCCGCTTGAGCAGGTTGAGCCGATGGAAGCTATACGCGCGCGCTTTGTCGTTTCCGCGATGTCAGTTGGCGCCCTCAGTCCCGAGACGCATCGCACCATTGCCGCGGCAATGAATAGTATGGGAGCGCGTAACAACACTGGTGAGGGTGGTGAGGATCCAGACTGGTATCATGAGGAGATAGATGGTTACCCTGTCAGTAGCAAAATTAAGCAAGTAGCTTCTGCCCGCTTTGGTGTGACGACAGAATACCTGGTGCGAGCCGAAGAGCTGGAGATCAAGATGGCGCAGGGTTCGAAACCTGGCGAGGGTGGACAGTTACCGCCGATCAAAGTAACGCCCTGGATTGCGAAACTACGACATACTGCCCCGTATGTAGCGCTCATTTCTCCACCGCCGCATCACGACATCTACAGCATTGAAGACCTGGCTCAATTGATTTTTGACTTACGGCAGGTCAACCCACGGGCGAGGATCGGCGTCAAGCTGGTTGCGACTACCGGTGTGGGCACAATTGCAGCAGGCGTTGCCAAAGCTCATGCCAATTACGTGTTGATCAGCGGCTATGATGGAGGTACAGGTGCATCGCCGCTGCAGTCCATCAAACATGCTGGTTTATCCTGGGAACGAGGTTTAGCGGAGACGCAACAGGTGCTCCTGCGCAATGGATTGCGCGACCGCATAAAAGTGAGGGTCGATGGTGGTTTCAAGACAGGGCGTGATGTGGTTATTGGAGCGATGCTGGGTGCAGAGGAATTTGGGTTTGGTACGGCTATCCTGGTGGCTCTTGGCTGCGATATGGCGCGTCAATGTCACCTCAACACATGTCCTACTGGCATAGCCACACAGCGCGAGGATTTGCGAGCGAAGTTTGTGGGTAGAACGTACCACATTGTGCACTATCTCACGATGGTAGCCGAGGAGGTGCGCGAGTTGTTGGCACAGCTTGGCGTGGCGCGCCTGGATGACCTGGTTGGACGAGCTGACCTGTTGCAGAGTGCTGCTGAAGTGAATATTGATGTAGCCTCACTACTTAAGGCCGCTCCTGGGAGCTCGTCTGGAGCGGCCAGTAATAAAGTACAGAATCAATCGGTGCTGGCGGAACAGATACTGGTTGAAGCTGAACAGGCGCTGCTGGGAGAACGCAGCGTGTTGATGCAGCACCAGATCCATAACTATGATCGAGCCATTGGAGCGAGCCTCGCGGGTGAGATTGCGCGCCGCTATGGGAACGTGGGACTGCCAGGAGTAAGCGTGACCTGTGCCTTTCAGGGGGCGGCTGGACAGAGTTTTGGCGCGTTTTGCCTGCCTGGTATGCGCCTGGTCCTGCAAGGTGAGGCTAATGATTATGTTGGAAAGAGTATGACCGGTGGTCAAATCGTCATTGCTCCGCCAACGGATGCGAGTTTCGCCGCGCATAGAAATACCATTCTTGGCAATACGGTGCTCTACGGGGCGACCGGTGGGCAACTCTTTGCGGCTGGCCGTGCGGGAGAACGCTTTGCTGTACGCAACAGCGGAGCACTGGCTGTCGTTGAGGGGGTAGGGGCTCACGCCTGCGAGTATATGACCGGAGGGATGGTGGTTGTGCTCGGTGAAACCGGTAAGAATTTTGCGGCGGGCATGTCTGCTGGTGTGGCGTACGTGTTTGATGCGAAGGGTATATTCCCTATGCGCTGCAATCCAGAACTGGTTGAGTTACAACGGATAGATGATCCCGGAGAACTAGAGGCTTTACGGACGGTTATTCAATGGCACCGGAATAAGACGCGGAGCTGGCGCGCTGCTCAGCTTCTGGCCGAATGGACGAGGATGCAGAGGCTCTTCTGGCGCATCTCACCGCGTGGTTCGGCGAGTTCTGCGCTTGATTTTGTGGAGGCAGAGGAGCATGAGGTTGCATTGGTGGTGATGCCGCGCGGGTGAATCATGGTGGGGATTCGCCGGCGACGAGGGCGGCTGCTCTTTGCCAGGAGGTCATTTCGGTGCCGCGTGTTTCGTGTATGTAGCGGTAGTCGTGTTTGCGTATTAATTCGGCGAGTTGCTGTTCGAGTTCTTGCAGGATGGTTAATTGGGCTTTTTGGAGCAAGGGGAGCCAGGTTTCTGAGGAGTCCAGTGGTTTTTGCGTGCAGGCGAGGCGAAAATGGTTCAGGCATAGGCCCTGGGATGAGAGGAAGAGGGTATAGAAGGAGGGATCAGGTAAAGATTGGCGCAATGAAGAGATGTAGCGTGTCAGAGCCTGGTCCCTTTGTTGGCAGGCGGGACAGGGTGCGGTAGGGGCGTCGCTTTTTAAGCGAAAGCGGCGTTGCCTTTGCTTGTTTTTGTCATTTTCAAGCTGCTCTATTTCATCTGTAATGATGTCGCGATATGCCTGGGCCAGTGGCAGGGAGGCGCTCATTTGCACGAGTTGCCAGGTATGGGTATTACAGAAGCCTTTTGAATTGCGCAAGGTTGCACGCACATCGACACTTGTGAACATTTCATCTTTCCATGTCTCCAGGTAGCGTTGGGTGGTTTCTCCTATCATGCGGCAGAGGATGCAGCCATCCCTGGCGCAGGCTTCGCTTAAACGCTGATAATCCCATGAGCTTTGCATCTTTGAAACCTTTCCTTTCCTCATACGTCTATTTAGTACGATACCTGTTTATGTATAATACTATTAGTTAGGGTCAATCCTGTGTTTTCCCAATGTTTATCTGACTGATTCGAGATGGATACGTTTACTGACTATTATACCTTACTGGGTGTGGAACCAGACGCTTCTGCCAATAGCATTAAGACGGCGTTTAAGAAACTCGCTTTGCAGTATCACCCCGATGTGTATAAGGGGGAGGATGCGGAAGAGCGGATGCGCGACTTGCTGCTTGCGTATCGCACATTGAGCGACCCGGATGAACGTAAAGTGTATGATGTCCGGCGTTCGGAGCATGTTTTGGGGGCATCCGCACCGCGAGGGAATGTGTATAATGATGCTTTTCGAGCTAAGACAAGGAATAGTGCGGAGGTGTCGCCAGGAGCACGGCGTGATCGCCAGCGCCACTATAGCTTTCCCGATTTGAGCGATGAAATGCCCGTGCGCATCGACCTGGGTGACATTACCTACGATCTGACATCCGGTGAGGCAGAGGCGCTGAGAGAGCGGGGGATGTTACGGGGAGTTGCTACTGAGGCACAGGGAAAAAGGGATGACAACCTGGCGACGTGGAACAATTACCCGCGACACTGCCATCGCTGCCATCACCAGTGGACGTTGGCCTCTTTGCGCGGGCGCGGGCCTAAGGATGTGTGCCCGGCATGTAAGGCGAGCGACTGGGGGGAGTACTTGTTGTTGCGCTGCGTTCATTGCCGGGCTGTCTTTGAGAGCGAGCAGATTCGTGATGAAGTGGGCGCATTTAACTATGGAAATGGTGTCCTATGCCCACCCTATGAACTTTTCCCTCTTTGCCCGTACTGTGGAGTCTCTGGATGGTGTCCCGCCGAGGACGCACGAGTAGAGGCGTTACGCGCGCAGGCTGCGCGCCGTGCTGCCGTGCTGCGTATCGTGTCATTTAGTCTTGTCGCTCTAGCTGTGATTGTGCTGGGTATTCTGGTGCTGAATGTGGCGCATTAGGGGTAGAGATTAGTCCTCTGTTTGCCTTTCGACAAGGGCTATGCTAGTATTAAGTGGTGACACCAGCAATTGTATTGGAGTAATATATGGAGCAACAAGACCTACAAACCATAATAGAACATGTATCCAAGAACGTTAAGTGGGTTATTCCCGATTCTATCAGAACCGATCATGCAACTCATATGGTCGTTCAACAGCAGGGTTCTGAATTTACGTTTCTCTTTTTTGAGACAGCGTCGCCACTTTTCATGGGCTCAGTAGAAGAGCAGATCGCAGCATATAATGCGTTAAACTATGTAGAAGCGAAATGTGTAGCTAAAGTAGTCATGAGTGCCGAAAATGCTACTCAGGCTGCTACTAACCTCATATCAAGCCTGAATAGATATCACTCAGGACAACTAGCACCGAAAGGACAAGCAGATGCAGAAACAAATCCAGAATATACCGATAACTGAGTATGGACTGGCAGCTAGTGGTGTCTACTCACTCACGGGTAGCCAACCCTCTACAACTGCAATACATACCTGGCAAGAAAAAGCATCTCATGGAAAGCTACTTGCTTTAGAGCTGCATGATATCTTGGTTGAACTAAGGCCTTATCATGCAGAAACCATTTATCCCATCATGTCTATCCTTGAACCGTTTATAGAAGCTACTGAAGAATTGAATCTCGACATGCCTCCGAAATCATCCATACGAGTTGTCGCCAAGGTGATAGACAAAGGAATAGCAGAACCAGAATTCTACTTTGAATAAGTGATTGCATGGTAGTATAAGTATGACCGATCAATTAGGAAGCCTATCATATCCCTGGTATGAGTCTGTAGAAGGAGATAACCTAGAACAGGGAGATTTTATAGATCACTGTAGAATATTCATACCAATCTATACTCTCGCTCATTTAGCTGGAGAGGCTACAGAGATTGAAAATAATGCTCAGTTTTTCGATGTTGTTATTATGAATCAGACCTGTGATCTCCAGACCAAAGTGCCAGTACCCTATGTCGTAGTATGCCCACGTTGGCCTTACAATTGGGTACTAGATATGTACCCCAACTTTGGCAACAAAGGGCCTTTTGAGGAAACGAGAAAAGGCAAGAACTATAGATTCTGCATGTTGAACCAATGTGATCTTCCTGGTTTGTCATGCGAGATGCAGATAGTGGATTTGGCTAAAGTTTTCATTATCCCGTATGATGTCATGAAACAGTTCGCTCAATCAAAAGGGAAGAGAATTCGTCTCCGTTCTCCATATACGGAGAAGTTAGCGCAGGCTTTTGGGTACTATTATATGCGTGTCGCGTCACGAACTGATATTGATGAATACGATATCATACATCCAGATAAGGCGAGTAAAAAGCGTGGGCATTAGGGACGATGTTCCTTTAATTCTGAGGATGTAGCGAATGCTGGTACATCAATCGCTTTCCCGTTGTTATCTGGACAGCCCTGATCGTCCTGGCGCTATCATCCACAACTATATCTAGAACCGACTTTATGTGCAAAGCCAGTGTAGCACTCAGTGCAGACTGGTCAGTGGTCAAGATTTGCGCATCATATCGCCCAACATGAGGAAGTGATACCAGCTTTGTCACGTTACGAGGCACAAGCCCCACTTAACCGCATTCTCCAATGCCTGATGAAGCACCGCATGAATGAGGATAACTGATCTGGGTGACAACCCTTCTTCTAGCTTTTGTGAGTAGAACGCCTGCACTTTGCTGCTGTGAGCTTCTGTATTGTTAGCTGTCCAAGGGGGCGAACAAAATGGCACGAAACGAGTGTCGCCGAGCCGCGAAATGCATGTGGTATAATTGCCACATTAAAGAGCCGCCCCAGACAGCCCCAGATGAGGAGTAGAAAAGAGGAGATGACGGCAATTATCCTGCGTGGTATTTATCCACCGTTGCCCACATTTTTTGATGCACGTGAGGAATTAGACCTTGCAACCTTTCAAGGGCATATTTCTCGCCTGGCCGAAAGTGGCATAAGGGGTTTTGTGGTGATGGGTTCAAATGGCGAAGCTGTGCACCTTTCCAGTGATGAACGAGCAGAGGTGATTCGGGCAGCACGGCAGGCTGCTGGCAAAGAGGCGCTGGTGATCGCGGGCTGTGGAGAGCAATCGACACGGGCTACTTTGCGCAATTGCGAACAAGCGGCTCGCAGTGGGGCAGACGCGGCGCTGGCCTTGCCGCCGTTCTACTACAAAAGCCGCATG
>WNGJ01010891.1_pt1 | contig 14910 bp, 15 predicted proteins | sample 5400611 | NCBI WGS metagenome assembly WNGJ01 (sample SAMN13153375, study PRJNA577476) | soil metagenome | isolation source: 40 cm soil or saprolite under Garry oak tree replicate 1 | place: USA:California | collected 2016-06-15
GAGCCCCGGTCTGCTTTTCGATGCTACGAAGATTGACCTCCCGGACAAAGGCCTCCGTGATGAAGTCGAGCGAGTCGATCTTCTCCTGCATCAGAACATCAGTTATCTTCAGCGGATGCTCTGGAAGAAGCTGGCTGTCGGTTGAGGCGACGAAGTGCTCCCAGTTAATTCCAACATCGAGCACCGTGTCCCCAAGCTCCTCGTCAGTCAGCATCGCGGTCTTAGCCTCATCGACGAATCTCTGAAACTCCTCATCGGGGACTTCTAGATCTTCCACTGTCCGGGTCGGCCTGGGAGTTGTTCCCCCAAGCTCGTGAGCGAGAACATACCCGAGAAAGGTGAAGTTCTCAATCTCCGTAAAATGCTTCATCCGTATCTCCAGAGGAGTGTCTCCTGTCGGATTAGAGTCGGGAAATTCCGAGATCTGGGGAGCGCCTGTCTGCTCGTCAATGAATCGGTAAACTCTTGACAGTTTTAGCTGGTTCGGCATCCTAACTTCTGTACTCGAAGTCTCTTGTTCAGTCCACGATTCTCTTCGCTTAGTATCCGAGGCCAAGATTCAACACGCCTTCAGTTGCGACTTGAGTATTCATTTCTGATCTGCAACCCGCGCCTTGACCAGACGGTACTCGTTATCAGGGCACCTTGTGCAAGTCGTGTGAACCGGCTCTGGATCTGCTTGCTTCTGGATACAGAATAATATTCGAGTTCAGCACAACAGGGAGGACTCAGACTGAGGCTGGCAAACTTTGAAATAATTTATCCCAATGTGACATCGCATTGAAGGAACATGACCGAACCTAAGAGGCAACCAATATACTACGTGATATTCGTCGTAACGAAATACAAGAACTTCGAAGAGGCAAGAGCAAAAGCGCCTAAACAAATCGCCGCTCACATATCCCGTTCGAAAGAGTTGCACCAGAAAGGCACACTTCTGATGTCAGGGGCTTTCCTGAACAATCCCGATGAGCCGCTCAGCACCATGGCGGTTCTGAGCTCGCGAGAGGCCGCGGAGGATTACATCCATGGCGATCCATTTTTCATAAACGGGATGATTAGCAAGTGGTACGTCCGGGAATGGGCCAACATGTTTGCCTAGTCAACGGTTCACGACTAAGGAAACTGTATTTTATCTAAATTGCCCCTCAAGTAAAATCATATATACTCAACGTGCATGGCAAGTATAGGCGCGTTTACTTGGCTGACAAAGTCGCTGATATGCGGAAAGAGTTCCGAGACGAGATCAGGTCGCTGAAGGATGAGATACGACGCCAAGTCTCCCAGGCTCTCGAGAACTCCGGACCCAGCTCGATCAGGGTTGATCTTCAGAAGGATGACGTGGCTCAGGCAGAACCATCCTTCGTCGTCGTGAAGGACCTTGTCAGACAGATCCGCGAGGACGTGAAGTCAAGCCTGGCCACGCGGGGCGAGATCGCGGTAGACGAACTTGTTGACAGCATGCCAGAGACTACGGCAGCTGACCTGCTCAAATCATTGGCCAACACTGACCGGCTCAAGATGGTCAAGATGCTCTACTCGACAAGGAAGACTTTCTCCGACTTCAAGACAGCCACGGGCCTTGAGGCGGCCTCCGTCAACAATCATCTGAAGAGCCTGCTGAACATGGGGCTGGTCTCCCACGGCGACGAGGGAGGCTACGAACTCACCAAGAGGGGACGAATGCTCACCAGGACACTCGCGCTCATGAGCCAAGCACTCGGGGGAGAACATGTTGATTGAGATAGGGCGCGACTCCGGAATGTCACGCGCCATAAGGCGAATCGCAGTCACGCTGACCTCGATGTCAGCGCTTCTCGCCCTGGTCTGGCTCATCAGGCAACCCCTCGGAATCCAACAGTACTCGGTCATCATGCTCCTCACTGGTTTCGGCCTGTATTTCCTAGGCCGAATTCTCCGCACAGAGACCAGCTCAGGAGCAGGCAGAGCACTCGGCAGTATTCTCTGGAACCTCGCGGCCGCATTTGTCGCGATCATAGTTTCGATCTGGATACTAAGCTGGGTGTCGTCCTTACAGTCAGACGTCTTTCCGGGTGTCATTTCTAGCCAGGTCCCTAGCCTTGCCGTTGGAGCAATCGCAACCGGTCTAGGAGCGTTCGCAGTTCAGAGGCTGGGTCTAGCTCGAAGGTGGGGCGCGAAACCGTTCATCGTCCCGGAAGGCAGGGGACCCACCATGGAAGGAACCAGATTGGCCGTGAAGCAGGACACTCTGGGGATGCCGATCAGGCGCGGGGGACGGACCATCGGCTGCGTACTTCTGGGCGAGGTTTCAAGCTCGTTCAAGACCCCGATGGGGATGATCAACGCATCACTCCCAGGCCCAGTCACGACGGTAGGAGTCCCATTCCAGGGAAGAGCACTATCGAGAGACGAGGTCGTCCAGATGTCAGGGAAATCGCCAAACCAGCTCGATGAAGAGGCAATATCGCGGGCACAAGACGTCGATGTCGGCCGGATAAGAATCCGCGATGGCTGCATGGGCGACCGGTGGAAGATTGGTCCACTCATCTTCGACTGGGACGGAGACGGCGAACACCATCCAAAAGAGAGATGGCTGGCAAAGGGGACCGGCAGCGCGTACGTCACGACCAACGGCCACCAAGCAACCGCAAAATGGAACGGAAGCAGCCTCTCTGTAGGGGACGGATCGATGGAGCTCGCGGCCGGCTCAGACAGCTTCTCCTACTCTCCCACAGAAGTGAAGACCGCATCGCCACTCCACACGCTCCGCGTCACCCGGGACAAGATCACGCTTGACATTCGAAAATTCACAATGAAGGTTTCAGGCGACACCGTCGTTCTCAGAACCGAGGAGAAGACCAGCAGAACAGAATCGAAGGCACTGGCCAACGACCTGCGAACTCTACTCACTGAGATGGCCAAGAAACAGTTGAAGGACGTGATGGAGGGAAACCCGATCGACATCAGCGAGATGTTAAACACCACAGAGGAGGCGCTCGCGAAATATGATTGAGGAAGCTACAATGATCACCGAACCAGAACAAGTCGAAAAGGGATGCATGAAAGCGATTGTCCGCGATCGATACGGATCGCCGGACGTTCTTCAGCTGAAGGAGGTGGAGAAACCTGCTCCGAACGATGTTCGTGGAGTATTGGTAAAGATCTACGCGTCCTCCGTCAATCCAGCGGACCGGTATGACGTGAGAGGACCGCCCTTCTTGATACGACTTGTACTGCCCCTGTTTCGAATGGGTATGGGCCTGCGCCGGCCAAAAGAAGCCGGAGTCGGCAGCGACTTCGCTGGCAAGGTAGAAGCAGTCAGCAATAATGTGACTCAGTTCAAACCAGGGGATGAAGTATATGGTGTATGCAATGCTGGCTACGCCGAGTATGGAGCTGCTCGAGAGAGCAGAATAGCCCTGAAACCAGCGAATTGCTCCTTCGAGGAATCCGCCGCCGTCCCTATAGCTGGATTCACCGCATTACAAGCTCTCCGCAACCACGGACACATCAAACCCGGGCAGAAAGTATTGGTCAACGGCGCAGGCGGTGGAGTAGGAACATTCGCGGTCCAGATTGCGAAATCATTTGGAGCCGAAGTAACTGCTGTGACAAACACGCAGAATCTAGACTTTGTCCGTTCAATCGGAGCAGATCACGTCATTGACTATACGAATCAAGATTTCGCCAAGAATGGACAACGTTATGACCTGGTCTGCGACATTGCCGCCTCTCATTCAATCTCTGACTACAAGCGTATAATGAATCCCAACGCGACCTGTGTCATTGTCGGGATGAGAGATAAGATCGTCAGGCGCCTACTCTATTTTGCGATTCGAAGACGATTAGCGTCAAGGGGAGACAAGAAATTCGTCTTCTTCATAGCAAAACCAAACCAGGAAGACCTCGTAACATTGAAGGAGCTCATGGAAGAAGGAAAGATTGCGCCTGTGATCGATAGACGCTACACCTTGAGCGAGACCGCTCAGGCTATCAAGTACCTTGAAGAAGGCCACGCCCGAGGAAAAATCGTCATCACCATGGAAGCTAGTAACGAAACTGAATCGGGCGTACAATCAAAGAAGCCGCTTTCCATCGCCGCTTGAAAGAGACGGAAAACTTTGCGTTATCTGCGCCATTCGTGACGAGACAGACGTAAGCGGCGTAGGGGTCTTCTCAACATCACTGGAGGGGACTAGAAGGATCCATGACGAGGACCCTTGTGTGAGGGCTAGTACCTTCAGGTACGAGATTCATCAGACACGTAGCTTTTCCCGGCGACGCTCTACCGAAGTGATGCCTTCGGTCTCTTTCTCCTTGATGCAGTAGACGGTCTCCGAGCCCCAGGCGCACGTGATCCACTTACCATCCTGTCTCGCTTCTACCTCGACCTCGCACAACGAGAGAGTCCTTCCAAGTCTCCCTACTCTGCCCTCTTCCCCGAAGCATGTCACCAACAGCCGGCCTCATGAAGTTCAGTTTGAACTCGACAGCGAGAACTCTAGAACCGGGAGGCAGAGTTGAGAGCGTGGCATAGCCGGCGACGTTGTCGGCAAGAGTCGCCATGATGCCTGCGTGGACAAAACCGTCCTGCTGGCTGAAGGCGGGACGGTTGTCAGCAGTGATCTCCACGAGTCCATGACTGAGTAGTGATATTCGCCCGCCGAGGAGTTTCATGACGCCTTGCTTCTGAAAACTCTTCGTGACTTGCGCAAGTCGGGGATTCTTGGAGGATAGGCCGGTACTTTTCCGGCGGGTCGCATTCAAGCCTACTTTACGCGTTTCGAGATCCTTTCTATAGAATCTTGGTGGAAGTGAGGGTTCAGCCCGCCCAGGGCGGGAGTTCCAGGGCGCGCTCATAGGCCGCTCGGTCGTGTACGGGTTTATGGTCGCAGTGCGAAATGATGACTTGTTCAAATGGGAGATTAAGCAACTCTCGAAGAGCTGGCAACGCTCGCTTTTCATGCCATGGCGAAGACCAGACCCGAAGTTCCCCGCCCCGCTCGGTGAGTGCGTCTCCAAAGACGATCACTCGCTGCTCGGGGAGCCAGAAAGGAGTCTCAAGCCGGCCTCTTCCATCATAAAGGGCGACAAGCCCACCAGGAAGTACACCATCAGGATCGATTACCTCAAGAGCTGTCTTGGGCACGTCGTCGGGCCAGAAGAGTCTCGGACCGAACGCCCGCACATGGTAGCGACGGACAAACTCGTCAACATCTCGAACGTGATCAGCGATGATGACGGCAGCAACCGTTGGCGGCCGATCATCAAAACGCTTCCACAGCTCCTCCGTACCGGTTTTCGGGACGAGCGGGTCAAGCACCAGCCTCTCGCCCCCCGATTCGACATAAGTAGACGTCACAACCGGCTGCCAGTCGTCCCCAGGCTTCCAGTGATGATGCTCCGCACGCCAAATCCACAAGCCTCGGGCCACATCGCGAAACTCGACCTTACTGGTCACAGATTGCATAACATATTCTCCATGATCGTCTCGTCGAGTTAAGACTTGTTGAAAGGAGGATCCCCCTGACCTTTTCGACCGGCCGCTAACCGATTGGAGTTGCCCGGCGGTTGCTGGGTTCTTGCTTAAATCCCGAAACACAGCGTCGATTCCATCTTGATCGAGACTCAGACCGAACAGAAACAGGCGCCCAGCCTCGACGTTGATATCCTTCGCTCAATCGGGAATACTCCCATGTTCCGGCTCCGGAAAATGGCCGGACCGGACATGGCTGAAGTCTGGGTGAAATGGGAAGGAGCCAACCCAACCGGTAGCATGAAGGATCGGATGGCCCTCTCGATGGTTGAGGGAGCCGAGAAGAGAGGTCAGCTAAAACCCGGAGGAAGCGTGGTCGAGTATACCGGCGGGAGCACCGGCAGCTCGCTGGCAATGGTCTGCGCTGCCAAAGGCTACCGTTCACACTTCGTCTCATCAGACGCGTTCGCCGAGGAGAAGCTCGCCACTATGAGGGCGCTCGGCGCCACCGTCGACATAGTTCCCAGCGTTGATCGAAAGATCACGCCCGAGCTGATCCAGGAGATGATAGCTAGGGCTAGAGAATTGTCCAAGCAACCAAACACATTCTGGACGGACCAGTTCAACAACCCGGACAACAAGAACGGCTATCACAGAATGGGCGAGGAGATCGTGCACCGCCTCAACAATTTCGATGCGTTCGTAATGTCGGTGGGAACCGGAGGCTGCTTCTCAGGAAACAGCGAAGTCATCAAAGAACAACTGAACAACGTCAAATGTGTGGCCGTGGAACCCGCATCATCCCGACACCTCTCAAAAGGACCACTCGGCGGCCATAGAATCGAAGGGATAGGACCAGGATTCGTACCGAGGATAATGAGGATGGACCTTGTTGACAGGATCATATCCGTCAGCGACGAAGATGCCTACAGTACTGCTCGCCAACTCGGAAAAACAGAAGGAGTCTTTGGAGGAATCTCCAGCGGAGCAAACGTGTCCGCAACGCTGCAAATCGCCCGTGAACTCGGCCCCGGGACATAGAGTCGTGACCGTGATCGTAGACTCTGGTCTCAGATACCTTAACGGAGACCTATTCCGTTAGCCAGGAAACACCGAGAAATCAAGGTAAGCCCCAGTCTGTCACGTCCTTGGACAGCATCTCTTGCGCCTCTCAATACGTAACAGCCGCGACTATGACGTGATAGCCGCTTGGTTGCGAGCCGAAGCCGATGTTCAGTAGCTCGACCCAGTATTTACCGCAGCTCGACGGAGTAAAACTCCACACATCCATGTTGGAGGAGGGATAGAGACTGGCTATGTGCAGCATGGGCGTAGGGAATGGGTCCTGTGTGACCCGAATCCGATAACCAGGCCCTGAGGTTAGAACGAAGCTGAATCTGTAAGTCACGCCTGCGTCCAGATACGGATGACGCTCAGAGTCCAAGATAACGCTCCCCGTCCAGTCCAGAGGAACAGCTCCCGCAGGGGCGCACGAGTCGAGAGTCGAGAGGCTATAGTATCCCACTGCCGCAACACTCGCGGCCAGAGCGGTAGAGATGAGGAATGTTGCCAGAACATAGATGCCGATTCGTCTTGTGCGAAGCGTCGGATTGATCATGACAGAGGTGTAGACTGCCACGCCGACTGCAAGCACAACCGGGAGATAGTGAATTACCGATGTCTCGTGGAGCAGAGCCGAGCCGAGGAACGCGCCCGATATGGAGAGGAGAAAGAGCTTGAACGCAGTGTTGAGCTTCCAAAGCTCCAAGCTTTACGCGAGGCTCTCTAATCGTATACTGCGCGAGATTGCCATGAGAATGGTCCCACACCCAGTGAGCTCCAGTCCCATCACTCCAAAGTCCGTGTCAAGGTTGACGACGGCAACGGCGAAGATTGCGAACGCCAGACCGTAACACGCGTAGCTGATTAGGTGGAAGATGCGGACTGTGCTCAGCGCCTTCTTCATTCTGATCTCGGCCCCCACTCTCCGGAGTGCGATCATACGGCTCGTGGCGTTAAGGATCGTGCCGATGTCCATGGCTCCGAGGGCAATTACGACGAAGTCAGTAATCAGGTATAGGCCCAAAAAGGCTAGCGAGGCCGCGGCCGCCACGAAAAATACAATGCTCAGCGCATCGTAAAATCTGACAGTGCTCGCGGAAGCTACTCCTAGTAAAGTCCCAGATGCTTCTCCCCGTGGCCCAGGAACAGTCTCGCTCATGCAGCCATCATTCGCCCAACTCGCGCTCCACTCTAATTAGTCTTACTGAACAGAACAATATCGGAAAGTATCCACGTATTCCCCAGTGATCATATTCTCTCTCGTAGCCATCGGTCTGAATTGACCGAAAACTCAAAGCGTTGCCGGATGACAGGCTTATCGAATCAGGGCACCTGCGAGCCCCTGCACACCCCTGACCGGGATGCTTAATTTGAGGAATGAGAAGATAATGGCGGGGATCTGTGAGGGGGTCATTGAGGATGCACGGGGTAAGAAGATTGTTGAGGGTAAGTGTAGCTAAGGCTGTAACGGGTTATGCCCTCTTCCGCGCAAGGCCCTATTGCCCGCCGAGAACTCTCCTTCTGGAAACAATAACAGAATGGGCGAATAGGAGATGACCTCGCAGTCCCGCAGCAAGAGAGACGAGAAGCTACGGAGGCAGGCGGTCAGGAAGAGGGGCCGTTGGAAAAAAGTCGGACTGGTCCTCCTCGTCCTCGCTGCCTTCATAGGAGTCGTAGCGGTAGGAAACTGGTACAACGCGAGTCATCAAAGGCAGCCTTACATCGGTCCAAAACCTACCGACTACCAAGAAGGCATATTGGTCAACCAGACAACGACACTCATGTTCGACAACGAATGGAACTTCCTCCTCAGAGCAGGCAAGAACGTAACCATAATACTGGCATTCAAGGACGGAGTCGGCGCGAACGTAGCCTTCGGCATGAACGGTCCGCCGTATGGCGACCTTGTAACTCCCGTGCCATTCTCGGCACGGCTCACACCCACAGACCCAACGAGCACATGGAGCGGCGTTGTACAGACAGACGGAAGCTATAGGATTGAACTATCAAACGCTAGCGATGAGTATCATCCCGCAACCCTTCAAGTCTTCGTCGAGGCAGTCTAAAGAGATCTGCATTCTCATTTTTTCTAGAAGTCGACTCCGCTCTAGCGCAGCTGAGATATTCTGTGCCTTGGTAGGTAATAATTCCGTTGGGAATAGATCCTCCCAGTATCAAGCTGTAAGTCTCCGGCTTGCCAGAGTCTGCTGAAGATCGCCAACTGTTAAATATCTACAGAGGAAGACCGCATGCTCGGTTTTTGAATTGACGTTTCCTAGAATAGCCATCGCAACAGTAGTACTGGTACTAGCTATCTCAATCAACCTTTCAGTCGCCGCCACCACCCTTCCAACGACTTCTAGTAACGGTCGCTCAACGCTCAATGGAAGCGCCCCCACCTGGGCGAACAACAACAACTACAAGAGCCCCGCTGACCCGGCAAGCTACGTCGGCTTCCGACTCTACCTAGGCTGGAACAACCCGTCAAAGGTGGAGTCACTCGCACAAGCAGTATCCAACCCCAAGAGCCCCTCCTATGGACAATACCTCACACCATCACAATTCCATCAGCAGTTTGCCCCGTCCCAGTCGCAGGTCGGAGCCGTCCAGTCCTGGCTGCGCAGCCAAGGATTCTCTGTGGAATACACCCCATCAAACAATCTCTACGTCTCCGCTGAAGGAACCGTAGCTCAGGCTCAGTCGGCGTTCGGAACCAGCTTTGGACTCTACGCTGTCTCGGGCCTCGTCGTGAGGTCTCCCTCCTCAGACGTGTCCATACCCAACTCATTGGCAGGCATCGTCACGGGCGTCTTAGGATTAGACGATAGCGCGCAGTTCGTCTTCACGAATCACTCTGTCGGGGACGCACCCCCACCCCCAGCCTTCGTCAGCGCTCAGCCATGCTCAACCTATTGGGGACAGAATCAAGCGGTTGGATTCACCAACCCGTACGGAACGGGCACGCTTCCCTACGCGCCGTGCGGATACACTCCTCAGCAGATCAAGGGCGCCTATGGCATCTCCGGCTACGATGGGTCAGGCCAGACGGTAGCAATCATCGACGCCTACGCAGCACCGACCATCGTCCAGGACGTGAACCAGTGGTCGATCAACCGCGGGCTTCCAACCTTGACGGCCAACCAGCTGGTTCAGGTAGTCGCACCAGGGACTTACAACCATCCTGAGAAGGGTAGCTTCGATCGTCACCAACTCGTACGGCTTCCGGACAGAGATTCTCCCACAAGGCTACATCAAACCCTACGAGAGTATCATCCTCCAGGGAGTGGTCACCGGCATCGGAATCTACTTCTCGTCCGGCGACAACAATGACGAGTCGCTCGTAGTAGGCTACACGACCACTGACTGGCCAGCCTCAAGCCCATACGTGACAGCCGTGGGAGGAACAAGCCTCGCGGTCGGCGCATCAAACAACTACCTCTTCGAGACCGCTTGGGGAACGAAAACATCCTCGTGGACGGGCACAACATGGTCACCCACGCCCCCCGGCACATGGCTATACGGCTCAGGAGGTGGTGTCAGCCGCATCTTCTCCGAACCCTCCTATCAGGTAGGAGTAGTGCCGAAATCCGTCTTCACAGCACAGGGCCGCACAGGCAGAGCCGTTCCCGACATATCAGCGGTCGGCGACCCCAACACGGGCTACCTGATAGGCGAGACCCAAACATTCCCGAACGGTACCATAGCATACTCCGAATACCGTATAGGTGGGACCAGCCTATCATCTCCACTCGTCGCAGGCATCATGGCACTCGCCGACCAGGCAGCCGGCCACCCGCATGGCTTCGCCAGCCCGCTATTCTACAGCCTCGCAGGCTCAGCAGCCTTCACGGACATCAAACACCCGGCCTCCACAGTCGCAGTGGTACGGGCAAACTACGTCAACAGCGTAGATGCCAGCGCGGGAGTAGTCTACCGGCTTCGGACAATGGATCAGACGCTCAGCCTCAACGCTACCCCTGGCTACGACGACGTCACAGGACTAGGAACCCCCACAAGCTCTTTTACCTCACGTCAACGACGTGCCCGCCATAACAAGACCTCGGCGGCAGCACATTTTTCAAGAAATCCTCTCCGGTTTGTGTTCTGGTGGGCTCTTCCGGATCAGGCTGAAGCGGAGGCGTTCCTCGCCTCGCCTGATCTCCCGATTTCATGATGCGACGTGGGCTTGACCGCTTGTCTGGGGATGATTTTACTCAACGGCCTTTAGGGCCTGATCTAGGTCCGTTATGATGTCACTGAGTGCTTCGATTCCGACAGAGAATCGGATCAGCTCATCGGAGATGCCCAGCCGTCTACGCTCATCGACCAGCATGCCTGAGTGGGAGGTCCGTGACGGTCTAGTCATCAACGTCTCGACCCCACCCAAGCTAGGAGCAACAATCGGCAGCCTCGCCCTCCGCATGAACGACTCGGCAGCCTCAACCCCACCTCGAAGCTCGAAGCTCATCATCCCGCCAAAACCATCGAAGAGCCTTCTCGCCCTCCCGTGGTCCTGATGACTCTCTAGGCCTGGATAGTTCACCTTCGATATCTTCGGGTGCTTCTCGAGAAAACGCGCTATCTGCAATGCACTCTCGTTCTGACACTTGACCCGGACCGCGAGTGTCTTCACGCCTCTATGAAGAAGAAACGCCGCGTGCGGATCAAGACTCCCGCCAAGATGGTTGAGCCGGTGAGTAATCTTCTCGACCAGCCCTGTTCCTCCAATGACTGCACCGGCTACAATGTCCGAATGGCCGTTGAGATACTTGGTGGCACTGTGGAGGGAAAGATCGAAGCCATGTTCAGGAGGGCGGAAGTTTATGGGACTCGCAAACGTGTTGTCGATTATAGAGACCAGTCTGTGATGCTTCGCGAAGTCCACGACAGCTTGAAGATCCGGCACCTGCATGAGGGGGTTCGAGATCGTCTCGACATAGACCGCTTTCGTGTTCGGCCGGATTTTCTTCTCCCAAGACTCTGAGTCGTTTCCGTCGATGAAAGTGTACGAAATTCCGAACTTTTCCAAGTCTCTCGTAACAAAATCGTGTGTCCCACCGTAGAGACAGTCCTGAGCAAGGAGATGATCGCCTGTTGATAACACGGTCAGCAACGAGGTCGAGATCGCTGCCATCCCGCTAGCTGTCACGAGAGCGGCCTGCGCGTTTTCTAGCGCAGCCAGTTTCTCCGCTAGCGCCTCGGCGTTAGGCGTGTTGTTTAGACGAATGTATGTGATATCGTCATAGGACTTCTCTCCCGCGGTCTCGTACATAGCCGGCTGGAAGATCGGCATTACGACTGCCCCGCTTATTCGCGGATTGGGCTCTCCTGCATGAATCGCCCTAGTCTCAATATGTCCTGGATACGTCTTCATGTAGATCTTACTATGTCTGAGGAGGCCCGCTATTCTAATATTGGCCCGGTCAGTGACACCAATGACGCTGCCAATCTTCTGTACCTTGAGCTGGCCAAAAGCCCCGGTAACAACACCAACATATCGCTCTCTTCTCAAGAATCTTCGAAAGCGAAGCACTCATGGTCAACGTGACTGGAAGCTCGACCACTCGCATCGGGGTTAGGCGGATCGTTATCGAAGTGAATAGAGACTTGACCGTGGAGCAGCTCGAAATTCTCGACAACGCTCTCAAACAGGTTGGACTGATAAAGACGACCAAGGTTACCCTTCACACACGCGCGGTTCACAAGCCGAGACCTGCGAGACCACCCCACCCAACCTTCCACTTCGGCCAGGGTGCTCAATCCAGCTCAGTTTCGAGCCGCTGAAAGAGGGACGCGCAGAGACTAGCTGCGCCCCTCGAGAAGCTAGCGCTCGGGCTTCCGCAATTCTCTCCTTCTCCGTAGCAGATATCTCGTAACCGAGACTATTACTCCGACTTGGATGATTGAACCCGCGATAAAAGTCAGAGAGGCGACGCTCAGCCTGAACATGTAATGCTCCGGTTGAGGGAGGGAGACGGCGAGCGTCAGAACCGCCAGCACGAGGGACATGGGATAAGCCACGCTTTTGTGCATGGCAACCGCTAATCCGACAGCCAAATAGGCTATCCAGCCTACTAGGACTGAGTAGAAGAGCCAGGTTGGGACAAGTGAGTAGAGCTGTGCTACGAGGGCGACGCCGAGTATAATTGAGGCATAGATCAGCCAGTTGGCTATCATCCTTGGATGCCTGAGCCGAGCATCGACAGGTTCCAACTAGTAGCGCCTGAGGGTGGAGAGATCTAGTCGTTCTTACTGTCTTACCGCTCTTGGACCTGAATGACCTACCGCTTAGTCTCTCCTATGCGGCGGAGAAAGTCCTCGTTGATCTTGAGCCTCTCCATCCCGGCTTCGACTCCCCTTCCAGCCTCGGGAATCTTGTTTGTGGCAAAGAATCGCTTCAACTCCTCAGCCCGACCTATTCCAAAGAGTGGAATGGTTGCAGTCAGAAGACGCGAAAGAGTTCCGACTCCCTCGTATATCTTCCTCAACCAGTTAATGTTCTCCGAGACCCAGTTCCACGTTGCATCTCTCGCATCCGGATTTCTCGAAGCACCCAGGAGAAGATTCTGCACATGCTGCTTCCTAATCTCCTCAGAAGTGGCCAGGCCGAGTGCTCGCGAAACCAGTGATGGGTCTTTGTAGCTGACGAGACCGCCGAGGAATCTAGTCTTCTCCTCCTCAGATGATCTGCTCTTGTAGTTCTTGATGACTGTGTCGAAGTCTCCCTTGGAGCGGGCGTAGGCCACGACGATCGCTGCTTTCATGTCCGGCTCGGCCTTCTCGTAGTCCTTGAACTTGGTCGCTGTCTCCTTCGCGTAATCCTCGTCGACCAGCGCGAGCCTTCCTGATATCACTCCCCGTAGTAGGACGCTGTTCTCGTCGGTCTTGTTGGCCAAGATCTTCAACTGCGCTCTATGGAACTTCTTGGAAGCCTCTGCAATGGCCCTTGGCGCAAGAGCGTAGAGTGAGGCTAGCTGGTCTGAGACTTCGTAGGCGGGAAGATATTCTTGCTCGTTCGTATACCGATCAACGAGTGCTAGATACTCGTCGAAGCTTGTCCTTCCCTGGAAAGCAAAGGCATAGGCGTCTGAGATGATTCCGTAACGGTCCAAGGCGGACATTTCCGCCTTCCAGACCTTGTCGTATATCCCGTCGTAGTGGACCCTGTAGAAGCCGGTCTGATCAACGTTCAGTTTGACAGACTCCATCTTGCCTGGAACATCGACGAGCTCCTCCTCCTTGTCCATGAGCAGCCTCTTGGTCGCGCCGTTCAGTCTCATGGTAATAGGAACCGGCCAAGTTGTCTTCTCTGCCTTTCCCGAGAAGAGGAAGCGTTCCTGTCTAATCGCAAGATTTCCGCCCCTGAGGCTCACGCTGAGCACTGGATAGCCGGGTTTCTTGATCCATTCACTCATTACTCTCTTCACCTGGGCCTTCGAAGCATCCTCGATCTGGGTCCAGAGGTCGATCCCAGCCGCGTTCGCGTACTTGTACTTCTGAAGATACGACCGAACCCCCTTCATGAAATTCTCCTCGCCAGTATACGCCTCCAGCATCCGGATCACACTCGCTCCCTTCCCGTAGCTGATGTCGTCGAACACCTCCTCAATCTCTGACGGCGAGTTGACCTTCACCTCTATCGGATGAGTGTTCAACAGCGAATCACGGCTCAGCGCACCCGCAGTATCCAGTCTGACAAATTCTTCCCAAGTCTTCCACTTTGGAAACATCGCGTCCTCAGCCTTCGCCGCCATGAATGTTGCGAAGCTCTCGTTGAGCCAGAGGTCATCCCACCACTTCATGGTCACCAAGTTTCCGAACCACTGATGGCTCACTTCGTGAGCGATGACCTCGGACACTAGCTTCTTGATCCGAACACTGCTGTCCTTGTCGATGAGCAGGGCGATCTCCCTGAACGTGATCGCTCCCCAGTTCTCCATCGCGCCAGCCGCAAACTCTGGCACCGCGACCAGGTGAAGTTTCGGAAGGACATACTTTATCCCGAAATATTTCTCGAAGAACCGGACAGACTCTTTCGCCACATCAAGCGGGAATTTCGCGCCGGACGATTTCCCAGGGACCGTCGCAACCGCGTACTCGACGCCGTCGTGTTTCTCTTTCACCTCCTCAAACTTGCCTACTCCTAGGTACAGGAGGTAGGTGGACATGCGAGGCGTCTTCTGAAACTCTACAACCTTCTTCGACCCTTCAATCTTCGAAGAAGCCGAAGGCGTGTTCGAGATTACATCAAGATCCTTGTCGATTTTGACGGTCAGCTTGAATTCTGCCTTGTGTGCCGGGTGGTCGATAGAGGGTAGCATCCTCCTCGCGGAAGCCGCTTCAAACTGGGTCGATGCGATGTATCCACCATCATAGGCTGCCTTGTAGAG
>WNGJ01004235.1_pt1 | contig 14906 bp, 9 predicted proteins | sample 5400611 | NCBI WGS metagenome assembly WNGJ01 (sample SAMN13153375, study PRJNA577476) | soil metagenome | isolation source: 40 cm soil or saprolite under Garry oak tree replicate 1 | place: USA:California | collected 2016-06-15
TCGATGCCTTCGGCGACACCGTTCAGTTGACAGCTCTGGTTGCGGACAGCGTGGGCGCTTCCCTTGCTAATCAAGTACTGGCGTTCTCTTCGAGCGACACGTCCGTCGCGAAGCTGGAGCCCAGTGGATTGCTTACCTCCAAGACCAACGGCTCCACTTGGGTTTATGCTCGGGCGTCGAATGGCGTGTCGGACAGCGTAAGGATGGTCGTGGCGCAGCAGGTGGCGCGAGTGGTGGCGCAGCGCGACTCGATTCTCTTGGACGCACTTCAGGCGGTTCTTCCGATCCAGGCGACTCCTCTTGATCGGCTGGGTTCTCCGGTGCTGGGGGCCGCTCTCGCTTACTCCACCGGAGCACCATCAGTCGCAACGGTGGATGCGAGCGGGAGTATCCGGGCCATCGCCAACGGGTCGACTGTTGTCACCGCGTCGTCCGGGGGCGACACTACGTTTGTAGCGGTCCGAGTTGCCCAGCGCCCCGTGCGCGTCGTGCCATCGAGTGACACAGTGCGGTTCGTGGCGTTCGGCGATACACGGAGCGTGACGGCGGTAGCGGCGGACTCGCTCGGCTTTCCCCTCCCCGGCCAGGTTACGGGCGTGCTGGTGCACGACACCGCAGTCGTTGAGCTGCTCGATTCGGTAACGGTGCGTGCACACGGTAACGGTGTAACGAGGGCCAGCTTCACAGTGTCCGGACTAGCCGGACAAATCACGGTGATCGTCGACCAGGTCCCGACAACCCTGACCGCGGCGGTGGCGTTTGGCAACCCCGTGGTGACCTTGCCTGTCGGCGCCGCTTTCCCGCTCGCTTGTCAGGCTCTGGATAAAAACGGTTTCCAGATCGCTCGGGATCCTGCGCTCGTGGGCAGCGTGCACGGGACGGTCATCGGTAGTCGGTGTGGCGACGCACGCATCCAGCGTTCGGGATACGACACGCTGCACTTCGCACTAGGGCCGGTCCAGGCTCGTGTCCCGGTGATTGTTGCGACGGTGCCCGACTCGGTGGGCGTTGCCGCGGCGGCGCAGCCATTGAGCACTGTAGACCGCATTCGGTTTGTAGGAGAAGACCTGAATAATCCGCTAATTCTGGCGCTGCGTCCGCTGGTCGCGGACATCCTCGCGGCATACGGGAGTCCGACGACGAACCTTGGGCGCGCCAGGGCCATACGTGACTGGGTAGCCCGAACTGCCGTTCACCCCCACGCACCGTTTCATCCAAACGGCAGTACTAGCAACCTTGGCGTACTCCCTCCCGGTAAGACGTGGGCGGACGTGAACGCCCTGCCTGTCACGAAGTTCTTTGACGTGGACAACCCTTATTGGTGGGGGGTGGGATATGACGGGTACGCGATGTTGGACCGACTCCTGGGCACTCTCGATCCAACCACCGGGGTTCGGGCGGATGATGGCATGATGGTGCACGTGGAGGGAGTGCGCTACCAGATCAGAGACATCGAGTCGTACCACTACACGCTGTGCACCTTTCAGGGGATCATCGTGAACGCGCTGTGGGCAGCCACTGGACTTCATGGTTTGCTCATTTCAACGATAGGCCACGACCCCGCTGCCGTATTTATCCCCGAGCTCGGTCGGTGGGTCTACGAAGATCCGACCTTCAATGAGGAGTACCTGGTGGACGGCACAGGGGATCCGGTGTCTCCCATCGATTTGCTTACCCTGAGTTCAGCTGGAGAAGCAAGTCGTCTGCGCGCTACGAAGCTGCTCGGTCCTAACTTTGACCCGCAGACCTATATACAGGGCGACAGCTATCTCAACGAACATCCCGAGGGGATGGTCATCATGGGGAGCCAGCTCAACAGTCGCGTTGTGGGCATCGGCGGCTGGCCTACGCGCCTCGTCCAGATTGACGTGCCCCGTCTGGCAACGGCGCCGTTGCCGTACAGCAACCCCCTCTCCTACGTGCGCGTGACAGCAGGGGATGCCTTTCCCACGCTAGGGGTCGTCGTCGTGGTCCAAGCATTGCAGGCTCAGGACTCCGTATACGTAGTTCCGCTCTCGTCCAGTTTCCCGAACCACGAACGTTTCGAGCGGCGGCTGAACGGCGGCGCTTGGGAGAGCGTTTCAGCCGTTGACGTCTTGCCGGTCGGCCAATGTAGAGTGGAGTATCGCAGCGTGGATGCCATCGGGAGCATCAGCGCTAGCACGGTGCTGGACGTCTGGGTGCCGCGCGGTGGAGGTTTCATCGAATCTGGCGTACCCGGCGGCGTCCGCAGTCAGTCGCGTTATTGTGTCTCCTCGATCGCGCCGGGACTCTAGCCTGGCCTCTGGTACGCGCACCTATGTGCTTGGGACGCTTAGGGTTTCACGGTCCTGGCGGATCCGCCGGGCGCAGGTATATTCACCGTTCGCCTTCGGTCTGCGTAGCGCGCCCTTGCGCAACGCGTGACAGGATGTGGGTGGTCGTGGGTGCAGCTAGCGGTTCCGCGAGTCGTGGTGCCGATCGCCAAGCAGCCCGCCCCCGGGTGTGATGGTCGAGGGCAGAGGGGCTGGCATGCCGTGCAGGGCCTCCCCGTGTCGTGACATAGCTCAGGTTGAGCGCTGCAAGAACGCCTTCAGGCGTGCGGCTTAGGTCAGTACGGTGGTGTGGCGTTGCTGCGCCTCTGACGACCTTGTGATCGAGATCACAATGGAGGCGGTCAAGTGTCGAGTACTCGTCAACACGGGGGCTGCACGCAGCAGGGTCTGCTTCATCTCCCCGAGGCGTGCGCGCCTCTCTGGCCATGAGCATCGCTCTCGGAATCGCAGTAATCCTGGGGACTTCCGTCTCCGCGGCTCTCGTTTGTACACCGCTCGCTCGGAGGCTGGCTCTCCGCATCGGGGCGGTAGCACGGCCGACATCTGACAGATGGCACAAGCGGCCCACAGCTCTGCTTGGCGGCGTTGCCATCGTTGGCGCCACTGCAGCCGGTTTGGCAGCAGCGACCTTCCTTGCTGGCAACGGGTGGATCTTTCGGCCCGAGACTGTCACTGCCCGCCCAGCCCTGGGCGTGGGACTTAGCGCCGCGTTGATGTTCTTTGTCGGGCTGGTGGACGATCTCGTAAAGTTGCGGGCGCAGTCGAAGTTCCTCTGTCAGTTACTAGCCGGAGTGATTCTGGTCAGTTTGGGCGCCGTCTTGCCCCTGACGCCCTCGTACGGCGCCAACGTGCTTGTTACCCTGTTCTTCTTTGTCGCACTCACCAATGCCTTCAACTTGCTCGACGGCCTGGACGGAGTCGCCGCCGGTGTCGGCGCTGTCGCGTCCTTTTTCTTGGGACTCACGTTTGCGAAGCAGGGAGCCTGGGGGCACGCATCGGTCGCCTGGTCTTTGACGGGCGCCTCACTTGGGTTCCTCCGGTATAACTTTCATCCCGCGAGCATCTTCATGGGGGATTCGGGTAGTTTGTTCATCGGTTCAGTACTCGCGGGTCTTGTAGTCTCATTGCCGAATTCCTCGTCCGGCAGTCTCGTCTCAGTTCTCTTTGTTCCGCTGGCTATCGTCGCGGTGCCACTGGTCGATACGACCCTGGTGACGGTGACAAGGATTCTCGCGGGTCGGCCGATTTCGCACGGCGGACTGGACCACAGCACGTACCGCCTCATCGCGTTGGGCTTGAGTGAAAGCCAGGTTGCAGTTCTGCTGTACGCCTTCGCCGTAGCCGGCGGCCTGGTGGCCATGTTCCTGACCGGTCTCGACCACGGGCTCGGCTTGCTTCTGGGCACCGCCTTTCTCGCCGCGATGAGCCTCCTTGCCGCGTATCTCGGCCGAATACAAATCGCGGAGGCGAGCGATGGGCACAGGGCAAGGGCGGTCACGTTGTTGGCGCGCAATTTATTATATAAGCGGCGCATAGGAGAAATCCTTCTGGACGTCGTGCTCATCACGCTTGCGTATTACGGGGCCTATCGGTTGAGGTTCGATGAAGCCCTCCCGCCGCAATACGTGGAGAGTTTTCAGTCAACCGTCGGTCTCGTGATCGCGATGACGATTGCGATGTTCGGGCTCTTCGGAGTGTATCGCGGAGCCTGGAGATACGCGGGCATCATCGACCTGTACCGGATCATAGGAGCGATTCTCGTTGCTGGGTTAGGCCTGTTCGCGTACGCGGAATGGCGCGTTGCGCCCCTGGCGCAGTCACATAGCATCGTCTATGTCGACGCGCTGTTGTGCGCGGCGCTGGTCTTGTCTTCGCGCCTGTCGTTCCGATCCTTGGATGTGGTACGCCAATTGTTCCAGCACAGGGGTCCGCGAGTCCTGATCTATGGGGCGGGGGACAGTGGCGAGCTGACGCTCCGCCAGCTCGTGAACAACAGCGAGTTGAAATTGCGAGCTATGTGCTTCTTGGACGACGACGCGCGCAAGCACGGTGAAGAGATCCACGGCGTGCCGGTAGTGGGTGGCTTCGACAGCCTTGCCTGGGCCGTGGATCGCTACAAAATTAGCAAGATCGTGATCGGCAGCACAAACCTGTCCGACCAGTTGGTCTCGTCCATCCGCGCCTTTGCCCAAGTGCTTGGTTTGGACGTCGCGGAAGTGGGGTTCGGGGTGCGTTGGATTCCAACGACCGTGGCAGTTGCGAGTGACGAGCCGCACCGGCGGACTGCCGTAGAGGCTCAGTCGTCTGTTGAGTCAAGCGCTGCTTGACGGAACCGCGTGCGATCCTTGGGCACATCTCTAACAGGCCCAGGGACCTCCTTCAGACAATGGCGATGTGTGTCGCTGGGACACCGACGTGTGAGTCGAGCGCCACCCGCTACGTCCGCACCTCCGATTTGAGGAGCGATCGATGAACGTCTTGGTAACCGGCGGTGCGGGGTTCATCGGTTCCCACACGGTCGATCGCCTAATGGCTCGCGATCATGAGGTCACGGTACTGGACAACCTCGATCCTCAGGTGCACGGAGATGGTGGGAAGACGCCAGCGAACCTGCAACCCCACCTCTCTTCCGAGAGCTTCCAGTTCATCCACGGGGATGTGCGTGACCGGGACACCGTCGCTAAGGCGCTTCGAGGAATAGATGCAGTCGTACACCTGGCCGCCGCTGTTGGGGTCGGGCAATCCATGTACAAGCCCTCATACTACACGGACGTCAACGTCGCTGGGCAAGGGCGCCTGCTGGAAGAGATGGTGGGTGACGCTAGACGCTACCGTCGCTTGGTAGTCGCGAGCTCGATGAGCATCTATGGTGAGGGGGCCTATCGTTGCGAGCAGCATGGTGAAGTCGCGCCACCGCCAAGGGTCGAGGCGCAGCTCGCAGGAGGCGAATGGGAGCTGTTGTGTTCGTCCTGCGGGGACACGCTCCAGCGGGCCCTGACGAAGGAAGAGAAAGCGCTTCAATCGACGAGCATCTATGCTGTAACGAAGAAGACGCAGGAGGAGTTGGCGCTCTGTTTTGGGCGCGCCTATCGAATTCCCACCATAGCCCTTCGCTTCTTCAACGTGTACGGGTCGCGCCAGGCGCTCTCCAACCCCTACACCGGCGTGGCCGCGATCTTCCTGTCTCGTCTCAAGAATGGGAAGGCTCCCCTGGTGTTCGAGGACGGCAAGCAGAGCCGGGATTTCATCCATGTTGGCGACGTGGCCCGGGCGGTCGTGCAAGCCGTCGAGGGCGAGGAGGCAGTCTGGGACGCCTACAACGTCTGCACGGGTAACCCGGTCACGATTTCCCAGGTTGCCACCGCGCTCGCGGGACGTCTTGGGCTCGAGACACAGCCTTTGCTCGTCGGGAAGTATAGGGCCGGCGACATTCGTCACTGCGTCGGTGATCCCGGTCGGGCGCGCCAGGTACTGCGCTTCGAGGCAACGACTACGTTCGAAGCGGGTCTGGATGAACTGATCGCGTGGTCGGAGCGTCAGCGGCCCGTGGACCGCGTAGAGGCCAGCCTTGCGGAGTTGGAAAAGCAAGGCCTCGTCAGGTAAGCAGCTAGTCAAACCTCGAACACGATCCGATGACAAGACTGGCCATTCTTGGCTCGCGAGGAATTCCCGCGAAATACGGGGCCTTCGAGGTTGCCGCGGAGAGAATCGGCAAGGGCCTGCTGGAGAAGGGCTGGGACGTCACGGTCTTTTGCCCTCACTATCAGGCATACCGGGACGAGTCCTATGAAGGACTGACGTTGCGGTATGTGTGGCACCCCCCGGGCGGTGCCGGCAGCCTCTTCTACGACGGCCTAAGCCTGCTCCTCGCATCGGCAGGCGGCTTCGACGCCATACTGATGTTTGGTTACGGCGCCGGTCCGCTCTTCGTGATTCCCCGACTGTTCGGCGTTCCGATCGTGGTCAACACAGACGGCCTGGAGTGGAAGCGGAGCAAGTGGTCTTGGCTCGCGAAGGTGTATTTCAAGTTGGCGGAGCGTGCAACAGCGAGAATAGCTAATCGCCTGATCTCGGACGCACACGGAATTCGACGCTACTACAAAGAGAGATATGGAGTTGATTCAGAGTACATCGCGTACGGAACGGAACTGCCCGATGTGCCGACCTATGACGTGCGGGACCTTGGCGTCGAGCCAGGGCAATACTACGTGGTGGTGATGCGTCTCGAGCCGGAGAACAGCATTCTCGAGATCGTGCGAGGATTTCTTGCCAGTCGTAGCTCCCGCGCGCTCATCCTGGTGGGTCCCAGCACGCCGTTTTTCGACCGCGTGGTGCGCCCCCTTCTCGACGGTCAGAATCGCGTTCGATACCTCGGGCCTATCTACGAGCGTGACCGCGTCTTCGCGCTGCGTCAGAACGCCTTCGCCTACGTGCACGGCCATACCGTAGGGGGGACCAACCCCTCCCTCCTCGAAGCGATGGCTTCGGAGAGCTTCGTGATCGCAAAGGACGTCGAGTTCAATCGCGAAGTAGTAGGAGAGCTCGGACGCTACTTCCATTCTGCGGAGGACTTGACTCGGGTTCTGCGCGATCTCGAACTGGTCGATCCGAGCGCTGTCGAAGCTGCGGGACGGGCAGGCAGGACCGTCATCGAGAATTCATTCCAATGGCACCAGGTGATTGACGCCTACGAGAGGGTCGTGGGTACAACGATTGCTACTCGATAACGGCGTGGAACCGGGACGACAGATGCTGCGGACAAGTGCAGGATGAAGGCAATCCTGGTCTCGAACACCGCTGCCTATCTCTTGAACATGTGGCTGCCCTTGGCGCGAGCGCTGAGAGACCAAGGCGTCGATGTTGTCTTCGCCGCGCCGCCTGGCACCGAGACGAACGCGCTAGTGGCCGAGGGCTTCCGCTTCGAAGCGCTACCGATTCTTCGGGGAGTGGGACTCCCATGGGAGGAGCTCAGCGCTCTGACCGCAATCGTGCGCTTGTACCGACGTGAGAGGCCCGATGTTGTGCATCACTTCACTGCGAAGCCGATCGTGTACGGATCCTTGGCTGCCAAGCTGACGGGCGTGCCCACGCGCATTTCGACCATTTCTGGCCTCGGTTATGTGTTCGCTAAGACGTCCTTCCTGGCCAGGGCTTGGCAGCGGCTGGTGTTACGCTTGTACCGGTTCGTCCTGAGAGGGCGGAACAGCTGGATCATCTTTCAAAACCCGGACGATCGCGATCTCTTCTTGCGTCGCGCCGTAGCGTCCACAGATAGGACGGCTGTCATTCTGGGCTCCGGGGTTGACACCCGCGCCTTTCCGCCCTCTCCTCTTCCAAACGGCGTCCCCATCGTGCTCTGCGCGGCTCGCCTATTGTGGGACAAGGGAATCGGCGAGTATGTGGCGGCCGCGAGGGTGTTACGCCGGGAGGGCGTATCTGCCCGCTTCTTGCTTGCTGGCTGGCACGACTCCGAGCATCCCGCAGCCATCCCGGAGTCGGTGATAAGGGGCTGGCACGACGAGGGCGTTGTCGAATATGTCGGCCACTGCAAGGATATGGTCGGTCTCTTGAACCAATCAACGCTCGTCGTGCTTGCGTCGAAGTACCGTGAAGGTGTTCCCCGGGTCTTGGTCGAGGCTGCCTCGATGGCCAGGCCGCTGATCGCGACGGACGTGCCAGGGTGTCGGGAAGTATGCGTTGATGGTATCAACGGAAGGTTGGTCAAGCCTGGTGACGTGGCCAGCCTCGCAACTGCAATTGTAGGGTTGGTCACTGATCGCTCCGAAGCCGAAAGACTTGGACGGAATGGCCGCAAGCTTGTCGAAAGTGCGTTCGACTTGCAGCGCGTCGTCACGGAGACGCTTGCAGTGTATGCTGGGGCAATGCCGTCGGGGACGAATCCATTTGCCCGTACGACCGTGCAGCCCTCGCTATAGGTGGGGCAGCGATCGTTGATCCCGCGCTCCGCCACGACCAGTCCTGGGGTGCGGGAGAGCTTCATGGCAGAGTCGCAGTAACTCATGTCGTTCCGGATGCACATCAAGGGAGCATTCACTGCGACCTAGCCGCTCCACTGGCGGAAAGTCTGACCGAGTCCGAAGGTGAAGCACTTAACCACAGGGGGGTCGCCGTGACACTATGGTCTTTCGGCCCTAGTCGTCGTATCCGGAGGGCGGCGAAAGGGGCGGTAGGTGCGCTCCTACGCTTCGCGAGCACAGCGACCGGCGCAACACTGAAGCGATTCGGGTATGAACTGGCCCCCGTACCGACCATCGCCGTCCATCGGCCGTGGGAAAGCGACCCAGCCTTCCTCGCAATCATGCAGGAGATCAAGGTCGGACGCTTGTGGATCCTATCCGGTGCTTCATGCTGTACCAATTCGCGCGACAAGCTCTCCGTGTTCCCGGCATCACGGCTGAACTCGGGGTCTATCGCGGCGGTACCGGTCGCCTCTTCTCGCGGATCTTCGCAGGGTCGAAGGACGTGCATCTCTTCGATACGTTCGTAGGAATGTCTACAACGGACCCCACACGGGATCCGTATCCGTATGAGAAGGGTTTTCTTTCGGATACGTCCGTGACTGCCGTGAGCGCTTACCTAGCAGACTGTCCCAACGTCGTTCTGCACCCCGGCTTCTTTCCGGACACTGCAGCGTCGCTCCAAGGCGACCGTTTCGCCTTTGTCCATGTTGACGCTGATATTTATCAGTCTACCATGGACGCCTGCCGTTTCTTTTACCCGAAGATGGCCATCGGTGGCATCATGGTGTTTGATGACTATGGAAATTGCCCTGGTGCGACCCAGGCGATCGATACTTTCTTTGCTGCTACACCAACGGTCCCATGCGCGCTCATGACGGGCCAGTGCGTTGCATTGAAGATCGCAACGTAGAGTCAGGGCGGCGCCCGTCACAGCCTTCCTCGCAGAAACACCTCCAGCATGAGCAGCGCCCAGATCGCCTGAGCGCGGTTTCCTTGGAAACCACCTTCGCCGCGTACGAAGTCCCGGACTGCCACCGGGTCTCCCAGTGCGGCGACGTGGCTTTCGGGTCCGAGCAGCAGATCGCCGACGGCGTCCCGCAGGTCTGTGGAGAGCCAGCGAGCGATGGGGACCTCGAAGCCACGTTTGGGCGCTGCCGCGATCTCCGTGGGCAGGAGGCGCCGTGCCAGCGCGCGCAGGAGTGGCTTCGTTTCCCGTAGCGTGAGGAGCCACTGCTCCGGCAGGGACCATGCGAACTCCGCGAGTGGCACGTCGAGGAGCGGAGAGCGCGCCTCGAGCGAGTTGGCCATAGTGGCGATGTCCATCTTGACCACCAGGCCGTCGGCGAGAAGTAGTCGGTAGTCGGAGTGTTGGAAGGAGCGGAGTCCGTCCGCGGAAGGCCCCTCTCCGCGCAGCCGGACCAGCCGCTCGAACGTGGACTCGATGCCGTCGAGCTCCGGGAAGCAGCGGGCGATCTCGGCCTCGCGAAGCAAGTCGCTGGTCCAAGCGACGTAGCGCGCACCGGCGTCGAGAGCGAGGCCGCTGAGGGTGCGGCCCGCAAAACCGAGAGGGGAGCGGCGGTCGCGACCTGCGGCAAGACTTCGGCCAATCGCGGCAAGCGCCCTGCAAGGGTAACGGCCGAGGCCGAGCAGCCAGGGGGCAGCCCTGCCGGCCCAGTAGCGGCGGTATCCTGCGAAGATCTCGTCGCCCCCATCCCCGTTCAGCACCACCTTACGGTGCCGGCTCGCGGCGCGGGCGACGAAGAAGGTCGCCACGGCGCTCGAGTCGGCGAAAGGCTGCCCGTACAGCAGGGGGACGCGTTCGATCACCTCGCGCGGCGCGAGCGATAGGTCGATCGTCTCGACGGGTAGACCAAGACGCTCAGCCGTTCGGATGGCGGCGGGTGCCTCGTCGAGCCTGGCGTCGGCCACGTGCACGACGAAGCAGAGGAGATCTCGGGCGCCTGCGGCCGCGGAGTAGGCCGCGACGAGCCCGCTGTCGATCCCGCCTGAGAGAAAGAGGCCGACCGGCACGTCGCTTCGAAGTCTCAGCTGGACAGCTTCCCTCAGCCGCACCTCGAGTTCGGCGAGGGCGTCAGCGTACGAACCAACGAAGGGTGCGGGCTCGGGCGGCGTCCAGTACGACGCGACGTCGGGTGCACCTCCTGGGCTGAACGCGAGGGTCGTGCCCGGCGGCAAGGCCGACACTCCCTGATACACGGTCTCCGGGTGCGGGACGAAGCCGAGTCGGAGGTAGTCGGCGAGCGCGGCGCGATCGAGGGGCGGGACGCGGTCGAGGAGGGCCAACAGCCCGGGGAGTTCCGAGGCGAAAGCGAGCCCCGAGCCCACCCGGGCGTAGAAGAGGGGCTTCTTTCCCACCCGGTCGCGCGCGAGCACCAGCGTAGCGCGGCGAGCGTCCCACACGGCGGTCGCGAACATTCCGCGGAGGTGACGGAAAGCGTTGCGTCCCTCTTCCTCGTAGTAGTGCGGGATTAGATTGACGTCGGAGCCGGACTGAAGGCGATGGCCCCGTGCCTCGAGGTCGCGAAACCGCTCGACGTACTCGTACAGCTCACCGTTAGCCACTACGGCGACGCTGCGGTCCTCGTTGTAGATGGGCTGGTCGCCGCCGGCGACGTCGATGATGGCGAGGCGGCGCATGCCGAGCACCGCGTCGTCGGTTTCGAGCCACCCTTCGCCGTCGGGGCCGCGATGACGCAAGCGCCCAAGGGCGACGCGCACGCGTTGGACCGCAAGCTCCCGCCTCAGCCCGACGATGCCCGCGATGCCGCACATTCACCCGATTCCCTTACCGAGGGTGTGCAACAAGGCTGCCAACCGAGGCGCGGTCACTTGAAGACAATAGTCGCGTTCGACCTTCGCTCGTCCCGCCCGACCCATGCGCTCTCGTAGGGCGGCGTCCCGCAGAGCGCGTAGGGCGTCGATCCAGTCGGCCGTCGTCGTAGCCAAGAAGCCGTTGAGACCGGGCTCTACGATCTGCGCGTTAGCACCCACAGGGGACGCTACCACAGGACGTCCACACCCCATGTACTGAATCAACTTGTACCCGCACTTGCCTCGCTCCCAGGGTTCGTCCGGCAGCGGCATGATGCCCACGTCAAAGTGCTGAATTTCGGCGACTTCCGTTTCTTCAGACCAGGGGCGAAAGACGGTTTGGACCCCGTCTAAAAGAGTTGATTCGTGCGCTCCAACGACGATAAGTCGCCCGCTGCCGCTCTTGCAGGTCTCAACGAGGGCGGCGCGCACGAGGCCTAGGTATGGGGTCGTAATCGGCGACCCTATCCATCCTACGGTATACAACGAGTTGTTCGCTTCGCCACCTAACTGATACCGATTCAAGTCGACAGCTGTGGGGACGTATTCGATACGCTTCGCACCCGCTCGGCGCGCTCTGTCCGCCAGGTAATCGCTACCGACGATGACGAGAGCCGCCTTGCGCATAATCAGGTCGATCTTGCCCCCAAGAGCGGTCCGAACCAGAATGTTCTGGTGGAGGTCGTACCGGTGGAAGACGGCGTCGTCGTAATCGACGACATACGGGATGCCCACTCTTGCGAGCAAGGCTTCTCCCCAAGCTGGCAGCCAGGGCAAGAGCTCATATTCGATCCAGAGGAGATCGAAGCGGAAGCACCCCAACACCTGCCAGAGCCTTCGCCCGTAAGCTCCAACGATTCGAAGCACGTGCTTCGGTCTTCCCGCATACAGGTCTGCGAGGTAACCGTCGTCGAGAAGTGGCACTGACGTCACCTCGATGCCCGAGGCCTGCAACGTGGGAAGGTATTGATACGAACGCACTCTGCTGCTGGCGCCGAGCCCGCCATAACGGCTAAGCAGGAGCACCCTCACGCTTCGCGCCGCCGCCAAGCCGTCTTGAGCGTTCTCGGCATCGCGTCCAAGAGCATCGCGTACGCTCTGATGGTCGCCCACAACTCTTCGAGGGAGCCGCGAGAGGCGGCCAGCGTCAGTCGGGCGACGGGCTCTACGAGAAGCGTGGCCACCGTCACGCCCGTCGCAGACCACCAGCCGAAGTGCTTGTAGGCATACAGTATTCGGCTGCGAAGCGAATAGAACAGGCGGTGGTCTTTTACCCGCTCCGAAACTCCGCCACCGCGATGATACGCTTGAACATCGCCCAGATAGAACGTGCCGTATCCTAGTGCGCGGGCCCGTGCGGAGAGATCGACTTCTTCGAAGTAAACGAAAAATCGCTCGTCAAAGCCGCCCAATCTGTCGAACAGCGAACGTCGGACCAGAAGAAAAGCTCCAATGACTTGCTCTACCGCCCGGTTCCCCCGGTGGTCCCATTCAGTCATGAAATGACTTGGGAAGACGTTGGGCAGGGCGCGGTCGAGTCCGAGCATCTTCGTAAGGAATCGCCCCGGCGTGGGGAGTCTGGCGCAGGTCCGGCTCACTCGACCGTCGTCGTCGACAAGCTGGACACCTGCGATCCCGATCTGTTGGTTCTCTGGTAGCTCCATGAACGACAACGGCCTCGTCAGGGAGTCCGGAAACAGACGAGTATCGGGGTTTAGGAATAACACGTAGTCTGCCTCGGATCCGTTAGCCCCTTGATTGCAAGCAGCCGCAAAGCCTCGGTTCGCGGGATTCCGAATCACGCAGACTCGAAGGTCCCGCTTCTCGATCCCATCGGCGGAGCCATCCTTCGAGGCGTTATCGACCACGACGATCCGTTCGATCCGGTAGGCGTCATTCGCAGTGGCCGCAATGGAGGCAAGACACTTGGCGAGTTGGCCACCGGAATTCCAGTTCACGATGATGATGGAAACGGTCGGCACTGATCCGCCAGGCCCGCTACCCATCATTGGTTCAATGCCTCAGGCCGAGGCAGGCTTACTTGCTGCTGAGGACCTCCGAGCCATGCGTCGTGTGCGATTCCCGCGCCAGTGCGAAGTTGGTTGCGAGCTACGAAGATAATCGCGAGAAAGACCCACGAGTAGACAATATACGGTTGGGAAAAATTCGCGTCCTCCACCATCAGGTGGATCATTGACGCCACTCCCCCGGCTGCAGCATAAACGAAAAACGACTTTCGCCTCCTCCCCCGTGTAACGACTAGTTCTATCCCGATCTGCCACGCCGCGTAGAATACGATGGGTGCTGACATCAAGAACCCAATCAGCCCCCGTTCAGCTAGGGTGCTGAGCACGATATTGTGAGGGCCATTGTCGTGCAGGAACATTGAGCTGTAGTACCCTTCTCCGAAGACCGGGGCCATGCTAATTAGGCCGACGTACTCGCTCCACAATTCGGTTCTCGTGTTGAGCGTCCCGACCTCTTGTCCCTGAAGCCGCTCCAAAAACGCTTGGCCGAGTCCTTCAGGCAGTTGCTGCTGCGACATGATCCAATAGTCAAACGCGACGAGGGTGCACGCGATGAGAGCGATGCTCCCGAGGAACTTCAGGCGCGAACGGAAGTCCAATAGGCTTCCGAGAACCAGAGCGCCACTCGCCGTGGCAATGATTGCTCCTCTTGATAACGTCAGGGCTATAGCTAGGCAAAGGAGCAGGGCGCTTCCCTTGAAAGCAGCTCGCCAAGCTCTACTAAACACTGCCTGCTGGCCGAGGTACAGGGCGAAGAAGACGGGATAAATCAGCGTACTAGCCACAACGTTCGATGCACCCCAGGGCAGCGCCATGACTCCTCCTACATACCGCTGCACAATCACGGTCCCAAAGCCCCAGTTACTTACGGCGAGAACGAATGTGACGATGAAGTAGAGGCTCAACACTAACGCGGACAGGAGTAAGACAACGAGTGCTACCCGAAAGCGCGGCTCAATCCGCGGGCGGGCGAGGCGAAACAGGTTCGGCGACAACAAGTAGAGAAATACGCAAAAGCCAAGTGCGTTAGCAAACCAGCGCGCCGCGGAGGGGATGAAGTTTGGTGAGTACAGGGTGCACACTGTCTGCGCGGCAAAAAGCGCCAACCCACAGGAGAACGCTGGTAGATACTCCCTTGGGAACGCCGGGTGCCAACACCAGATAGCCCAGTATGTGCATCCCAGCAGCGCGAGCGGCGGTAAGCCGAACGCTACTACGACAGAATCCGGGCTCGCTGGCGTCGAGAACGGGAGGAACGCCATGCCAGAAACAAACAATGCAAAGGCTACTTGGTCGTGCCAACGCATAGTCACGCGGTGCATCACGCTTGAACAGGGTGATGATTTTCTCTGTTACGTGTCAGCATCGCTTTCGGGCCTTCTAGAGGGTTTCAGCTGTCACCCAATTTCAGCAGTCTGGCAACAAACCCGCGCTGACGGGTGCCTATCCCCCAGCGCCAGGCCAAGACAGCGACGCCGATCAGGAGCACCGACGTCACCGAAGCCTTTTGGGCTGATGACTGAACAAGAAGGCCGGCACCGAGCGCCGCCAGGAGACCTGTGAGAAACGCGATGTCACGGAGCTCTCTTGACGTCGTGGCTCCAACGTACCGACCTGCACACCAGTAGAGGAGCGACAGGTCGATTGTAGTCCGGATGCACCAGGCGATCGCGGCGCCATTGATCCCGTGCTCGCGAATGAGCCACACCATGAGGATCACGTAAACGGGCGCCTCCAGGAGATGTATCTTC
>WNGJ01023154.1_pt1 | contig 14906 bp, 16 predicted proteins | sample 5400611 | NCBI WGS metagenome assembly WNGJ01 (sample SAMN13153375, study PRJNA577476) | soil metagenome | isolation source: 40 cm soil or saprolite under Garry oak tree replicate 1 | place: USA:California | collected 2016-06-15
TCTGACCGGCGTCGTCGGTGTAACGGCCATGGTGCCCCCGGGGTGACTCGAACACCCGGCCCACAGTTTAGGAAACTGTCGCTCTATCCACCTGAGCTACGGGGGCGTCGGCGATCTCAGCGCAACATACTCATTCTAGCACCGGTCAGAAAAGGTCCCCAGCCTCCACGCCGCGCGCGGCCATGAGGCGCCTGAGCCTCGCGAGGGCCGCCGCCTCGATCTGGCGGACGCGCTCCCGCGTGATCCCGAGCTGGCGCCCGATGCTCTCGAGCGTCCGCGGCTCCTCGCCGGAGAGGCCGAAGCGCAGCTCCAGAACGTGGCGCTCGGTATTGGGCAAGTCCCGGAGCACACCCGCGAGGTCCTCGCGCGCCTTGAGGGCCGCCGCGAGCCCGGAGTCGGGCAAGGGCTCCCCGTCCCTGACCAGGTCTTCGATCTTTCCCCCGCTCTCCTCTCCGATGGGCGCGTCGAGAGAGACGGGTCGCCGGCTCATGCGCTCGATGTGCTCGATCTCCTCGATGGGCTGGCCGAGAGCCGTGGCGAGCTCTTCCGTGGTCGGCGCGCGGCCCAGGTCCCGGGTCAGCTCGGCTCTCTTTTTCGCGTGTTGTCCCAGGAGGAGCTCGACGTGGACCGGCAGCCGGATCATCCGCGCCTGATTCGCCAGCGCTCGCGCCATGGCCTGGCGTATCCACCAGACGGCATAGGTGGAAAAGCGCGTGCCGCGGCCGGGCCGGAACTTCGTGACCGCGTGCAGGAGACCCAGGTTGCCTTCCTCGATGAGGTCCAGGAGCGACAAGCCGCGGTTCAAGTAGCGGCGCGCCACCCGCACCACGAGGCGGAGGTTGGCTTCGGTCAGCTGCCGTTCCGCCTCGGCGTCACCGCTCTGCACCCGCCGCGCGAGCTCCTGCTCCTGCTCGGGAGTGAGCAGCGGCACCTTGGCGATGTCGCGGAGGTAGAGGCCGAGAAGCTCGCGGCCGCGTGCCGCGTCGCCCGGCTTGTCCCGGTCGCCCGCCAGCTCGGCGGGCGTCCGCTCCAGGAGGGTCTCCACCGGCTCGTCGTTGTCGTCGAGGCTGATCGTGTCGGCGGAGAGCTTACTCATCGGTGTCGTCGTCCACACCGTGCGCGCGGGCCGACTCCGTCGGCATGTCGGGCGCCTCCTCGGGCCGGATCTCGATCACGTCGCGAGCGGGCAGCAGGTGGAGCGGGTTGTAGACGATGTCCGCGTAGCGGATCTCGAAGTGCAGGTGCGGCCCGCTTGCCCGGCCGGTGCGGCCGACGGTGCCGATGATCGTGCCGCCGGAGACGCGGTCGCCGACCTCGACGAGGTTTTCCAGGTTGTGGGCATAGATGGTGACGAAGCCCTTCTCGTGCTCGATCCGGATGATGCGGCCGTAGGCGCGTTCCTGGCCGCTCGAGGTCACCACGCCCGGCGCCGCGGCGAGAATGGGCGTGCCGGCCTCGGCCTTGATGTCCATGCCCGCGTGCCAGCCGCTGAGCCGCCGCCCGAACGGTGAGATGATCCGGCCGTCAACGGGCCAGGCGAATTCGGGTGGCTGCACGTCCGTCTCGGGTGCGGTGAAGTAGAGCCGTGTCGGCACGCGGCGGGGGCCCGCGCGCACCACCAGCACGTCGCCGTCGACGACGCCCGCGTCGATACGCTGGGGCGGGCGTCCACCCGACGCGAGACGCGCTCCCGGCACGACGAGCCGCTGGCCGATGCGCAGCTGGGCGGGGCGCTCGAGCCGGTTCGCGTCGGCCAGCGCCTTGCGCGTGATCTTGTAGCGCGCGGCGATGCGGCTGAGGGAATCGCCCGCGCGCACGACGTGGACCGTCGGGCCGACGGCGTGGCGGGCGGGCCCGACATCGATCCGGCTCCGGAGCTTTCTCTCGGCCGGGCGGTCGGCCGGCCGCTTGGAGGATGTCGCCGACTTCGGCGCCGCCTTCCTGGCCGGTGACGTGACGGCCCGGCTGTCGGTTTCGGCGGCGCCGGCGTGGGTCAGCAGCAGGCCGGGCAGGAGCAGCCCGAGGCCGATGGCGTGCCGTCCGAGGACCCTCACGCGTCGAACTCGGCGTACCGCACGTCGAACGAGGTGAAACGGCCCGTCGGCGCCCGCCAGGTGACGGACACCGTCTTGACGCGCGCCAGCGGGGGGCCCTTCCCGAGATCGCGGGCGAGCTCCTCGATGGCTTCGCGGTTGCCCTCTACGCGCACGCGTACCCTCCCGTCTTTGAGGTTCATGACGTAGCCGCGCAGGGCCAGCCGACCGGCTTTCCGCTGGGCGAAAATGCGGTAGCCGACGCCCTGCACGTGTCCCTCGACGATGATCTCCGCAGCGCTGCGCAGCCCCATCGCGTTCATGGGAAAGTGCACGGGTCAAAAATGGTCGGGGCGACTGGATTTGAACCAGCGACCTCCTGCTCCCGAAGCAGGCGCGCTACCAAGCTGCGCTACGCCCCGTCCGTACCAACCATTCTACTCTACGCGTCCCACGCGTACTTCCCGATCAACTTCACGAACACGCACCCGGAGTCCTCCGTCATGCGCGGCTGGCCGGCGACCTTCTCGACGATCTGCAGGCGCTGCGAGTCTTTAGACCCGACCGGGATGACCATTCGCCCGCCCTCGGCGAGCTGCTCGAGCAATGGCGGCGGCACCGACGGCCCCCCGGCCGTCACCACGATACGGTCGAACGGCGCCTCGTCGGGCCACCCGAAGGTGCCATTGGCCGTCCGCACCCAGACATTGCTCGCGCCGATCGTCTCGAGCGTCTGCCGGGCGCGCGCGGCGAGCTTCGGGTTCCGCTCCACCGTGCAGACGCGGGCCGCGAGGCGGGCCAGTACGGCGGCCTGGTAGCCGCTGCCCGTGCCGACTTCGAGGACCTTCTCCCTGCCCGTCAGCCGCAGCAGCTCGGTCATGCGGGCCACCATGAAAGGCTGCGAGATCGTCTGCCCGTCACCGATCGGGAGCGGGTGGTCTCCGTAGGCCTGGTTCCGCAGCGCCTGGTCCACGAACAGGTGGCGCGGCGTGCCCCGCATCGCCTCCAGCACCCGCGGGTCGGCGATGCCCCGCTTCACGACCTGCTCCGCGACCATGCGGTCGCGCTCGCGAGCGAAGCGCTGCTCGCCCGCCGCCGCGGCCTCGGGCTCTCGCCGCCGGCCGATCACCGCGGCCGTTTCCTCAGGAGGGCGTTGAGGCTGCCTTCCCAGTCGGTCATCCGCCCGAGAGCGCCGTAGTGAGTCAGATCCAGGTGCAGGGGCGTCACGCTCGCGAGCCCGCGCTCCACGGCGGCGATGTCGGATCCCTCGTCCTCGGCCCACTCGGGGGGGCCGGCGCCGATCCAGTAGTAGGGCTGCCCGCGGGGGTCGACTTCCCGCACGACCTTCTCCCGATAGACTCGGTGACCGAGGCGCGTCATCCGTATGCCGACCGCAGCTCCGCCCGGAATGTTGACGTTGAGGAGCGTCTTCGCAGGAAGCCCTTCCACCAGCACCCGGCTTGCCAGGAGCCGCGCCACCGCGGCCGCGCTCTCGAACCCCGCCGTCCCGGCGTCGGCCTGCGACACGGCCATGGACGGCACGCCCAGCAGGGTGCCTTCCATCGCCGCCGAGACGGTGCCGGAGTAGGTGACGTCGTCTCCGAGGTTCGAGCCGTGATTGACGCCCGCCGCCACGAGCACCGGGCGCTCGGGCAGGAGTCCCAGCACCGCGAGGTTGACGCAGTCGGACGGTGTGCCGTTGACGGCGAAGCGCCGCTCGCCCGTTTGCGTGACCCGCAGCGGACGATGCAGCGTGAGCGCATGGCCGACCGCGCTCTGCTCGCGATCCGGCGCCACCACGTACACCTCGCCCAGCTCGTCGAGCGCGGCCGCCAACGCCTGGAGGCCCGCGGCGTGCACCCCGTCGTCGTTGGTGACCAGGATCACCGCGGCCATCGTGGCTCACCGATCCGCGGGCAAAAAGGAGGGCAGATCCCGGGATCCGCCCTCGTCGCTCTTGCCACGATCGCTGTCGTTAAATTGGTCGGGGCGACAGGATTTGAACCTGCGACCCCTTGACCCCCAGTCAAGTGCGCTACCGGGCTGCGCCACGCCCCGACCCAAGCGCTCATTGTACGGAGAGGCCCCGGCAAAGACAAGGACGCCCTAGCTCTTGGGAGGCGCCAGGCGGTCGCGCAGTGCGCGGAGCTGGTCGCGCATCCGCCGGAGGGCCGCCTCGAGCGCCGCGCTGCGCACGCCAAGGTCCATCTGAGCGGGCCCGCGGCTCTCCGCCACCAGGCGCTTCTTGGCGCCCTCGAGGGTGAGCCGTTCGTCGTAGAGCAGAGTCTTGATGCGGAGAACGAGATCGAGGTCGCGCCTTCGGTAGAGTCGCTGGCCCGCCGGATTCTTCTTGGGGCGCAGCAGTCGGAACTCCGATTCCCAGTAGCGAAGGACGTAGGCGGGCACCTCCGTGATGGCCTCGACCTCGCCGATCCGGTAGTAGAGCTTGTCCGGGATCACCACCCGTTTTGGATCCTCTCCCCGCTGATCCTCTCCGCCTCGCACCATACCGCCACCGCTCACGGTCGCTGCCTCAACCCTGATGATGGTTGATGCGGAGCTTGAGGCCCTTGCTCGGCTTGAAGGTCAGCACCTTGCGCGCGGTGATCTCGATGCTGTCCCCCGTCTGCGGGTTGCGTCCCCGCCGCGAGGCCTTGCGGCGGATGCGGAAGTGGCCGAAGCCCACGATCTTGACGTCCTCGCTCTTCTCGAAGCAGCGGAAGATGATGTCGAACAGCGATTCCACCACCGAGGCGGATTGCCGCTTCGATAGTCCGTGGGCGGCCACCGCGTTGATGAGATCGTTTTTCGTCAGAGCGGTCACCCCCCCTCGATCGGAATGGACTCCCGGACCCACTGCACATAGGCGGGCGCGCCCTCGGCCACGGGCAGCCCGAGCACTTCGGGCACCGAATACGGATGGAGCTCGAGCACGCGGCGCTGGAGGGCGGGATAGCCCTCGGGCCGCGTCTTGATGAGGAGCAGGGCTTCGGCCGTTTCCTCGCGCCGGCCTTCCCACTGGTAGATAGACGTGAGACCGGGCACCACGCTCACGCAGGCCGCGAGGCGCTCGTCCACGAGCGTGCGACCGATCTCGAGCGCCAGCCCTTCGGAGGGCGCGGTGACGAGCACGACCAGCGGTTGTCGGCTGTGCATCAGCGCGCCGCGCCTTGTGTCAGGAAGCCGGGATGCCCCTTGGCCTCGAGGTCACCGCGGGCCTGCTGGGCTTTTGCCCGGTCCGCGAAGCCGCCGACGCGCACGACGTGCAGGGTCGGCCCGCTACCGGCTTTCGCCGGCGCGGCCTTGGCGCGCCGGATGACGACCTTGAACCCGTCTTTCTTGAGCGAGGACGACAGCGACATGGCCGTCTCGAGATCGAAAGGCGGGCTGACCACCACGCCTCCCTTGACCGCCTGGGCGGTGCCCCTGCCCTTGAGCGCCGCGTTGACCGCGTCCGGCGTCGAGCCCGTGATGAAGAGCTGGTTCTGTGCGCCCGCCGGCCTGGCAGGCTGAGCGGCGGCTGGGCCGCCGCCACGCGTGACCTGCGAGATCTGCACGGGGAAGCTCTCGCCGCGGAGTTGCTTGGCCAGGGCCTGGGCGTTCTTTTCCTCGAGGAAGGCTCCGACCTGGACCCAGTAGCCGCCTGGCGAACCACCCGCCACCGGTGCGCCTTGCTTCGGCGCCGTCGACGCCTTTGGAGATTCTGTCTGCGCTCCCGGTGCCGGCTTCGCTGCCGGCCCTGGCGTGACGGCGGGAGCCGGAGCCACGGGCAGCGGTGCCGTCCCCACCGGGCGGTCCGCTGGACTCGGCGCCGTGGGTGCTGGAGCGGGGGCCGGCTTTGGCGCCTCCGCCACCGAGGGCACAGGCGGTGCGGGAGCGGGTGGCGGGGGAGCCGCGGGCGCGGGAATCAGAGTCGGGGGCGAGGGGCTCGTGATGGGAGGCGCTGGAGCAGGACCTGGCGACGACGCGGGCGCGCCGCTCTTGGCCTGGGGTTTTACCGGTGGAGCAGGCGTGGGCTCGAGCCAATTGAGAAGATAGGGCAGCGATACCACGACGACGATGGCCAGCACCGTCAGGACGAGCAGAGCTCGGAACCATCCGGCCGAGAAGATGCTCCGCCGTGCCAGCTCGTCCTGCTCGTCGTCCTCGTGGAACTCGCCGCGGTCCGGATCTGTTGCCATGGGCCCCCACTCGGCTGCGGGATCTAACGCCGCGTCATGTTAGCACAGACCCCAGGGTCAACCAACGGTTTTGCTAGGGGTTCTGCCTACTTAGGAGGGTTCGGCTCAGGAGCGGCGCTTGCCGGCCGCGCGACGGGGCTCGGACCCGGCTGCTCCCTTCCGCTTCCCCGCGCTCCGTCTCAGCAGCAGACGTATCGGCGAGCCGATGAAGCCGGCCGCGTGGCGGATCGAATTGATGAGGTAGCGTTCGTAGGAGAAATGCAGCTTGCCCGTCGAGTTGACCTTGACGGCGAATGTCGGTGGTGACACGGCGACCTGCTGGACGCTGTGGACACGGATCGGCGCGCCGCCCGAGGACATCGGCCGCCGCTCCAGAGCCTGGCGGAAGATCGTGAGGAGCTCACCGGGCTGGAGCCGCTTGCGCGCCTCCGCGGCGACCTGGTCCACGGTGTCGAAGAGATCCCGCAGCCCGAGCTTGGTCCGCATCGTGGGCGTAGCCCGCGATGTGCGCGTCCTGCGACGTCACGCCTTCGGAGGCGTCCATCACGAGGACCGCGACGTCGCGTCGCTCGAGGCTCTTGAGCGCCATGACCACGGCGAGCTTCTCGAGGACTTCGGTGACCCGTCCCTTGCGCCGGATGCCGGCGGTGTCGATGAGGAGGTACGGGCGATCACGGAAGGTCAACGGCGTGTCCACCGCGTCGCGCGTCGTGCCCGGAGCCTCGTGGACGAGCACCCGCTCCTCGCCGAGCACCGCGTTGACGAGGGAGGACTTGCCGACATTCGGTCTGCCGATGATCGCCACGCGTGTGCCCTCGGGCCGGCTCTCGACCACCGGATCGGGCACCTGACCGCGGGCGGCTTCGAGCAGCTCGGCGACCCCGCGGCCGTGCTCGGCCGAAACGGACTGGATGGCCGGGAAGCCGAGACGGTAGAAATCCGCGAGCGCCGCCTCCTTGCCGGCGGCGTCGATCTTGTTCACCGCGAGCAGCACGGGGTGCTGGCTGCGACGGAGGATGCGGGCGATCTCCTCGTCGAGCGCGGTCAGGCCCGCGCGGCCGTCCACGACGAAGATGACGAGGTCGGCTTCCGCGATGGCCGTCAACACCTGGTCGCGCACGGCCGCGATCAGATCGGACTCGGTGCTGGGGTCGAAGCCGCCCGTGTCCACCACCGTCGCCTGCCAGCGCTCGAAGACGGTGGTGCCGTAGAGCCGGTCGCGCGTGACCCCCGGCACGTCGTGGACGAGGGAGCGACGGCGCCCGACGAGGCGGTTGAAGAGCGTGGATTTGCCCACGTTGGGCCGGCCCACGAGAGCGATGATCGGACGGATCACGGCGTGGCGGGCCGCTCAGCGGCCGAGCAGGGCGGCGGCGAGCGCGCTCGGCGAGGATTCGACAGGCCGCACGGGCACGCCGAGTGACGCGGTGAGTTCGGCGGGCGAGAGGTCGTCCAGGAAGACGCCTGCCCCATCGCGGATCGCCACCGCGGGCACGAGAACCTCGTCTCCAAGCCGACGCCCGGCGAGCTGCGCCGCGATGTCCTGCCCGGTCAGGAGCCCGGCGACGCCGATGCCGCGCCCGAACCAGTCATTGGCGACCGGTGCCAGCTGCACGCGAAGGCCCGCGACGGTGAACGCCTTCAGGAGGCGGCGCATGCGGGGGGCGAACATCGTGCCGGTCACCACGGTGACGGTGCGAGGCGCGGCCGCGCGCGCGGGCAGCCGGCGGACCGCACGCCCGAAGCCGTCGCTGAAGCGGCGGACCAGGCCGATTCCGTCTTCGATCACCGGGAAGCCCTCGTACGCGGCGGCGGCGGGCAGCGGCCGTCCCGCCTGGAGGTAGACCTCGTCCGAGGCCCAGACGAAGCGCGTGCCGAGTGAGTGGAGAAATTCGCGCTGCCAGCTTTCGACGGTGCGGGCGAGGTGGCGTGCCTCCACGACCGTGAGCGTGCGGAGTTCCGGCAGTCTCTCGCGGTGCCTCGTCAGTCCCACGGGCACCACGGCGGTGGTGGCGACCTGGGGGTGGAGGCGGGACAGCTCGCGCACCGAGCGCTCGAGCTGAACCCCGTCGTTCCAGTCGGGTACGAGCACGATCTGCGCGTGCATCATGATGCCGGCCTTGGCCAGCCGCTCCATGACGGGCAGGATCTCGCGTTGCACGCGAGGCTGGCCGAGGAGGCGGTGGCGGAGATCGGGATCCGTCGCGTGGACGGACACGTAGAGCGGCGAGAGGCGCTGCTCTTCGATTCGGGCGAGCTCGGCGTCGTCCAGATCGGTCAGGGTGATGTAGTTGCCATGAAGGAACGAGAGCCTGAAGTCGTCGTCCTTGACGTAGAGGCTTTTCCGCATCCCGCGCGGCAGCTGGTGGATGAAGCAGAACACGCATTTGTTGCTGCACGTGTCGATGTCGCCCGGACGGGGCGCCTCGAGCTCGAGGCCCAGGTCGGGCCCCGTTCGCCGCAGGACCGCACGACGGGTCCGTTCCCCTCGCTCGACGGACAGGCGGAGCCGCGCGAGGCCGGCATGGAAGTGGAAGTCGATGACGTCCCTGAGCCGCGCTCCGTTGATGGCCACGATGCGGTCGCCCGATCGGAGCCCCGCCCGCGCGGCCGGCGACCGCTCCCGAACCGCGGCGACGACGACCCCGCCGGGCCCCGGTTCAGCGCAGCTGGTCATGTCCCACGCGCGTCCGCTCGGCCATCAGGGCGTCATCAGCGGGCGGGTTCAGCTGCTTGAGCCCCTGGACGAGGTACTGGAGTCCGGACGCGACCGTGAAGAACGCCGTCACCCAGGCCGCCGCCTTCGGCAGCGACATGAGCATCCTGAAGTAGAACGCGAGCATGGCCAGGAGGACCGTCGTCATCTGGCAGACGGTCGAGGCCTTCCCCATCCAGCTGGGAGACGGATGCACGGTTCCCCCCGCGACGTGGATGACGAGCACGCCGACGCTCAGGATGAGGTCACGGCTGACCACGACGGCCGCGATCCAGAACGGGATGACCTTGAGGTAGGTCAGCGTGATGAAGGCGGAGGTGATGAGGAGCTTGTCCGCCACGGGATCCAGGAAGGCGCCGAGTCGAGTCTGCGTTCCCCGGCTCCTCGCGATATAGCCGTCGAGCATGTCGGTCAGGCTTGCCGCGCAGAAGACGAGGACGGCCCATCCCGCCTGCCGGTAGACCAGCAGGGTCACGAAGACCGGGATGAGCAGGATGCGGAGCGTCGTCAGCCAGTTTGCGAGTCCCATGGGATCATCCGCTGCGGACGAGCACCAAGTTTACCATTCCGCGCAGTTCCGCCGGCGCGAAAGCGCGGCGCGCCCGACCCGTCCGTTCAGCCCGTCAGCCCCTGCGTCAGCCCGTCAGCCGGTAGGGCTCGACGAAGGCGAGCAGGCGGGGCGAGAGCTCGACCTCAGCGCCGCGCCCTCGAATCGGTCCACGAGCGCGCCGAGGGCCGCGCCTTCCTCGAGGCGGTCCACCTTGTTGAGGGCCACGATGGTCGGGCGGCGGCCGAGGTCGAGCTCAGCGAGGAGCGAGTCCACCGCCTGCATCTGCTCGTCGAGACCGGGGTGACTGGCGTCCACCACGTGGACGAGGACGTCCGCCTCCTCCAGCTCCTCGAGTGTCGCCTTGAATGCCGCGACCAGCTGGTGGGGCAGCTTGCGGATGAACCCGACCGTGTCCGTGAGGATGAACGGCGCGTGGCCGGTCCGGGAAACCAGTCGCGCGGTAGGGTCGAGGGTCACGAAGAGCTGGTCCGCGGCGGCGTGCTCCGCGCCGGTGAGGCGATTGAGGAGGGTGGTCTTGCCCGCATTGGTGTAGCCCACGAGGGCGACCACGGGCACGCCCGCGGACTTCCGACGGTCGCGCTGGAGCCGCCGGTGCACCCGCACGCGCCCCAGCTCGCCGCGGATCTTCTCGATCCTGTGCCGGACCATGCGACGATCGGACTCGAGCTGGGTCTCGCCGGGCCCCCGGGTGCCGATGCCGCCCCCGAGCCTTTCCAGATGCTTCCACTGCCCCACGAGCCGCGGCAGGAGGTAGGACAGCTGCGCCAGCTCGACCTGGAGCTTGCCCTCCATGGTCCGCGCCCGCTGGGCGAAGATGTCGAGGATGAGCGCGGTGCGGTCGATGACCTTGAGCCCGAGCGAGCCGCCGAGGTTGCGCTCCTGGGCCGGCGAGAGCGCGTCGTCGGAGATCATCAGGTTGGCGCCCTCGCGCTCCGAGGAGACCTTGAGCTCGTCCACCTTGCCCTTGCCGAAGTAGAGCTTGGGCGTGGGCGCGTGCCGCTCCTGGGTGACGCGGCCCACCACCTCGGCGCCGGCCGACACGGCGAGGCGGCCCAGCTCGTCCAGCGACTCTTCCACTTCGTAGCGGCGCTGCCTAGGCAGCCGCAAGGCCGCCAGGAGCGCCCGTTCCCTCTTCCTCACTCGACCCATCCCTCCCGCAAGATACTCTTGTAGATGCATTCGGCGGCGCCCTCGACGCCGCCGACCTCGTCCACGTCCAGCCACTGGATCTCCGGCTCCCGCGCGAACCACGTCATCTGGCGCTTGGCGTAGCGCCGGGTGTCGCGGATCATGAGCCTGAGCGCCTCGGCCTCCGAGAGGCGGCCGCTGGCCACCAAGGCCAGCGGCCGGTAGCCTATGCCCGCCATGCCCGGCGCCGACTCCTCATGGCCGGCAGCGAGGAGGCGCCGCACCTCCTGCATCATCCCACCGGCCAGCATGCCACGCGCGCGTTCCTCGAGGCTGCCGTTGAGCGCCCCTCGCTCGCGCTTGAGCCCGAACATGAGCACGTTCCATGGCGCGACAGCCCGCGTCCAGCTTCCGCCCGGCGTGGACCCTTGCTCGTGCTTTTCGATCGCCCTGATGATCCGGACCCTGTCGTTGGGGTGAAGCCGGGCCGCGCGCGCTGGATCGAGGGCTTCCAAGCGCTCGTGGAGGGCCGTAGGTCCCTCGAGCCTCGCGGTCTCTTCCAGCCGCGCCCGCAGTGTCATGTCGGCGGGCGGACCCGGATCGAGCCCTCTCAGAAGCGCGCGCACGTAGAGGCCGGTGCCTCCCACGACCACGGGAAGGCGGCCGGCCGCGCGGATTCCCTCTATCGCTCTCGCCGCGTCGAGTCTGAAACGCGCCGCATTGTACCGCTCGCCCGGCTCGATGAGATCCACCGAGGCGGTCGGCTTGCCGGTCGCCGTGTCCATGCCCCGGTAGACCTGGCGCGAGTCGGCGCTCACGACCTCCATCGGCACCCGGCGCGCGAGGCACACGGCGACGGCGGTCTTCCCCACCCCGGTAGGGCCGACGATCAAGAGGAGCGGAGGTGGTTTCACCATGTCCGCCGGAGCTCCCGCTTGATTTCTTTGAGAGACAGGCGGGACACGATGGGCCGCCCGTGCGGGCAGAAGTACGGGCTCTCGGTGGCCGAGAGGTCCGAGAGCAGACGCATCATCTCTTCGCGCTGCAAGGGAGCATGGGCCTTGATCGCCGCGCGGCACGCGACGAAGGCGAGCGCCCGGTCCACGAGGGGCGCGGCGCGCGCCCCGGCCGGGGAACCGACCTCGTCGAGCAGCCCTTCGATGAGGCGCCGCGGCTCCTCGGCCTTGAGGAGCGCGGGCACGGCGCGCAGGAGCACGCTCTGGCCGCCGAAGCCTTCGAGGGCGAATCCCAGGCCCTCGAGGTCGCCGGACCATTCCGAGAGCAGTGTCGCCTTGCCTGGTCCGAGCTCGAGCGTCTGAGGGAAGAGCAGGACCTGGGAGGCCAGCGGGCCCGAGGCGAGGTCGCGGCGGAGCTCCTCGAAGAGCACGCGCTCGTGGGCGACGTGCTGGTCGATGAAGAAGACCTCCTCGTCGCTGCCCGCGACGATGAAGGTCTCCTGGAGCTGGCCGACGACGGTCCCGAACCGCCCGGGCCCGAACGGGGCCGCGGCTTCGCGGAAAAGCGCGCCCTGCTGGTCCATCGAAGACGCATCGCCCGAGGCATGTTCGGCCGGCCCGAGCACGGGGGCCATTTCGAGGCCCGCATTCCCCGCCACCAGACCCTGCTGGGGCTGGACGACCCGCTGGGAGCGAAGCGCGTCCTGGACGGCGCGGAACACCGCTTCCTGCACCAGGCGTGGCGAGCGGAAACGGACCCAGGCCTTGGTCGGATGGACATTGACGTCCACCTCCGGCAGCGGCAGCTCGATCAGGAGCGCCGCCACCGGGAACTGGTGGCGCGGGAGCATGGGGCGGTAGGCTTCGATCAGGCCCTGCGCCAGTGCCGTGTCCCTGACCGGACGGCCGTTGACGATGAGCGTGATCTCGTCGCGATTGCCGCGCGCCCGCTGGGGCGGCGCGGCGAGGCCGGTGACGCGCACGGGACCTTGGATGTGCTCGACGTCGAGCATCGCCTCCGCCGTCTCGAAGTCCAGGAGGGCGCCGATCCTGTCCCGCAGCGTTGCCGCAGGCGGAGCCGACAGCACCGGCTTGCCGTGGTGGAGCACGCGAACGTGCAGATTTGGCCGCGAGAGCGCGACGCCTTGCAGGAGCCGCAGCATGAACGCCAGTTCTGCCGGCGCGCTCCTGAGGAACTTGAGCCGGGCCGGCGTGTTGAAGAAGAGATCCTGGACCTCGACCGAGGTGCCGGGAGCGGCTTCGACTTCGAGACGGTCGGCGACCGTCCCGCCCGCCCCGCGGACCAGCGTGCCCACGGCCTCGCCGCGCGGGCACGAGAGGATCTCGAAGCGGCTGACGGCGCAGATGGCCGGCAGCGCCTCGCCGCGAAAGCCCAGGGTTGCGATGGCGGCCAGGTCGCCTTCCTCCGCGATCTTCGACGTGGCGTGCCGCTGGAGCGCCATGTCCACGTCGCCGCGCCGCATGCCCGCCCCATTGTCCGTGACGCGGATGAGCTGGCGCCCCGCATCCTTCAGCTCCACCGTGATGACACGCGCGCCCGCGTCGATCGAGTTTTCCACGAGCTCCTTGACGACGGACGCCGGCCGCTCCACGACCTCGCCCGCGGCGATCTTGTTGATGAGGTGGTCGGGCAGGAGGCGAATGGGATTCACGGCTGGCCCCTCAGGCGCTGTTGCCACTCCGCGAGGAGATTCAGCGCGGCCAGCGGCGTGAGGGACGACACGTCCAGCGCGGCCAGCTCCTTGAGCACGGGATCCGGCGCGTGCGGGAAGAGGCCGAGCTGCGGAGCCGGCTCGGGTTGGCCGGGCACGCGCGCGCCCGGGTTCTGACTGAGCTCGGCGAGGATCTCCCGGGCGCGGGCGATCACGGCCTTCGGCAGGCCGGCGAGGCGGGCGACCTGGATGCCGTAGGATCTGTCCGTCCCGCCGGGTCCCACCTTGTGGAGGAAGATGATCTCGTCGTTCCATTCTTTGACCGCCACGTGGAAGTTGCGGACGCGCGCGAGGCGATCGGCGAGCGCGGTGAGCTCGTGGTAGTGGGTGGCGAAGAGAACCTTCGCGCCGCGGCCGCGGTCGTGGAGCTCCTCGGTCACCGCCCAGGCGATCGCGAGCCCGTCGAAGGTCGACGTGCCGCGGCCCACTTCATCGAGCAGGACGAGAGCGCGTTCGGTCGCGTGACGCAGGATGCTGGCGGTCTCGACCATCTCCACGAGAAAGGTGCTCTGGCCCCGGGCCAGGTTGTCCTGGGCGCCCACGCGGGTCAGGATCCGGTCCACCACGCCGATCCGGGCCGAGCGCGCCGGCACGAAGCTGCCCATCTGGGCCAGGATGACCAGCAGCGCCGCCTGGCGCATGAAGACGCTCTTGCCGCTCATATTGGGCCCGGTCAGGATGATCACCTGCTCGTGCTCGGGATCGAGCTGGAGATCGTTGGGCGTGAAGGGCCGCTCGCCGCTGGCCTCGAGCACGGGATGGCGCCCTTCGACGATGTCGATGACGCGCCCGTCGTCGACCTGCGGTCTCACGTATCCGCGGTCGTGGGCCAGCTCCCCGAGCGAGGCGAGCGCGTCGAGGGTCCCCACCGCCCGCGCCGTGCTCAGGAGGGCCGGCGCCTCGGCCGCCACCGCCGCCCTGACCTCCTGGAAGAGCTCGAGCTCGAGCTTGGCCATCCGCTCCTCCGCCCCGAGCACCCGGCCTTCGTACTCCTTGAGCTCGACGGTGACGTAGCGCTCGGCGCCGACCAGGGTCTGGCGCCGGATGTAGTCGGCGGGCACCTTGGCCGCGTGCGCATTGCTCACCTCGATGCCGTAGCCGAAGACCCGGTTGAAGCGCACACGAAGCGTGGGGATGCCCGTGCGCTCCCGCTCCCGCCCCTCGAGAGTCGCGATCCACTCCCGCGCCTCGCGCGCTCCGCGCCTGATGAGGCCAAGCTCGGCGCTCCAGCTCTCCCGGATGAGGCCGCCCTCCCTGAGCGTGGGCGGCGGCTCGTCCTCGAGCGCGTCCGCGAGAAGCTTGTGGAGCGCGGGCAGGGCACTGATCTCCTCGCCCACCTCCACGAGCATCGGCGCCGAGGGCACGCCGAGCGCCTCGCGGAGGGCGGGGAGACGGCCGAGGAAACCCCGCAGCCCGGTCAGGTCCCGCGCGTGCGCGACGCCGAGCGCGGCGCGGCTCGCGAGCCGCTCGAGGTCTCCGATGCCGTGGATGTGTCTTCGCACCGCCGCCCGCAGCGCGGGCTCGGCGACCAGGACCTCCACCGCATCCTGGCGTCGCGAGATCACGCCCGTGTCGAGAAGCGGTCGGA
>WNGJ01004238.1_pt1 | contig 14903 bp, 20 predicted proteins | sample 5400611 | NCBI WGS metagenome assembly WNGJ01 (sample SAMN13153375, study PRJNA577476) | soil metagenome | isolation source: 40 cm soil or saprolite under Garry oak tree replicate 1 | place: USA:California | collected 2016-06-15
CGTTGGCGCCCATATGCGCCGAATCAATCCACGGGGCCAGCCAGTTACCGGACAAGGAGTCCCGGGAGGCACCAACAATACTCACCGGCTGATCCGCCGCGGCTTGCCATATGGGCCAGCCTACGATCCGACGAAACCAGATGACGGCATCGAACGCGGGCTTCTCGGCTATTTCATCAACTCAAGCATCGAGAACCAATACGAGTTCGTTCTGGGACATTGGGTAAATGACAGCGAGTTCGCAGGCGTGGTCAGGCTGAACCCCAAATCGAAAGATCCAATGATTGGCACGCAAGACCCAGCCGAAAGCATCTTCGTGATTCCCCAGGCCAATGGCGCAGCCCCGATCGAGATCACGGGATTCTCAACGTTCATCAAGACGAAAGCAGCCGCTTACTGCTTTCTGCCAAGTATTACCGCACTCAAATTTATTTCGAATCTTGGTTGAGGAACAACATTTGCGGCGTGCTCGTTCGCGACTGGATCGAATCATTTTCCGAAGTCAGCGTGGACCCCCACCTTCTGGAGAAAAGAAGGCCAACCAGCGAGGAGGATCAAACCTGATGCCTTTCTTAACCAAATTGTTCGGCGTAACCTTCAGCGACGAGGACCGGGATCCCGGCCGGGAACAGGCTGACATCGAGGAGATCACCCGAAGAAGTCTGTTAATGCAGGCAAATGCTGCCACCGAACAACACCGGCCTCTCGCTCGTGGAACTCATGCAAAGGGTGTCTGCGTCCAAGCCCAATTTGAAATATTTGATGTTGCCAAAGGCCGCGATTCCGCGCTGGCAGCGCGGCTCGCGAAGGGAATCTTCGCGAAGCCTGGCATATATCCCGCTACTGTGCGATTTGGAAACGCGGATTCAAAGAAAAACTCTGACTTCAAGGCAGACGTCAGATCGTTGTCCTTTTCGGTCGATCTCACTCGGGGGGGAACGGTTGCTCCTGATGCAGTCTATGGGCGACAGGATTTCTCGATGCAAAACACAACAACTCTCCCAATAAACGACTCGCCTGCATTTCTGGCGATCATTAAGTTACTCACCGCATCGAACCCGGCCGCCGGCCTCTGGTCCCTGTCGTTCAAGGACAAGCTAAGAGTGTTTAGAACCCTCGCGTTGGTACAAGTGCAATCACACCAGACGATAAAACCGTATCAACAACTGCACTACGGGAGTAATGTGCCCTTTCGTCACGGGCCGATCGACGTCGTTAAGTATTCAGCTACTCCGGCCCCCGACAATCTGGCGAGGCCTCTGCAGAAGAGCAACCCGAACGGCCTCCAGGACGAACTCATCCGACATGTACAGGAAGATACCAAGATGAGCAGTTTCGACTTCGGAGTTCAGTTCCTGGACGCGGAAAGGATGACCTATTGGGGCAAACATCACGACGCCAGCTTTTGGATTGAAAATGCCAGCGTTGAATGGAAGGAGTCGGAAGCGACTTTCCACAATATCGCCCGGCTTACCCTTCTGAGGGGTTCGCACCTTGGGCCTGAAGAGACAAAAGCAGTCTATTTCGATGTTACGCATCATTCGTCATCCGACACCACGCCCGTTGGAAGCATTAATCGCGCCCGCTCACGTGGAGAGGCGGCAAGCAGAAAAGCGCGCATGGCAGCAATTCAACAAGTGTGAAACTGTGGATCATAATTTCCTGAAAGTGGCTGTTCCCGAAAAGTCAGATTTCGGCTGCTCGACCAGTGCGGGTTCAGGAAGTCATACCTTCTATAAACCGTTTCTTTGACTTCGTCAGTAGACCATCTTTTGAGAGGCGCTCGCCGTTTTCAATCGCTGTCACGGCCCAAATTTCGGTTTCGGTGGTCAACGAGTGAAAAATCGCCTAGTTACTCATCGAGCGTTTGAGATACGCATTGGAGGACTTTCAATCGTTCGCTTCAGGGCGAGTGACGGGCATCCATGTAAGTTTTTGTCAACAGAAAAGCACAGGATTTTCTGGGCGCGATCAGGAGAGCGCGCTATCGGTTTGATCAGAATCTGCCGTTACGCAACAGTGCCTCTCGGCTGGTGGTTCCTGCTCTCTGCAGAACCGGACATCCATTTGCTGTCTGAGACTCCAAAGAGTCCGCACAGAAGATTGAGTTTGTGTTCTCTGCCAGTCCCGAAACAAACCGAAGGGAGCCTCGGGAGTTGCCTCCGTCGCTCAGCCCGTCACCTGCGGGACCTGGCAGCCTGCGCACCGGATGATCCTGATATTTTTCCTTCCTGGGGAGGTTTCACGCAGCGGCAGTGCCGCTGAACTCTCCTGTAAGCACGAAGTTCTGTTTTCTGCGTTCCACTGCGAGCATGTAGGCGACCATCTTTCTGGCTACGGCAAGCGTCGCCCTGTTTCTGTTCCCTCTCTGTCGCTCCCGCTCATAAACCAGAGCCAGCTCGTGGCTGTATCGAGGAGCCAGTTTCGCGGCCTCCACTAGCGTCTGCTGAATGTGCTTGTTCCTCTGTTTGGAGATGGGCATTCGAACGAGCTTGTCCGCGGAGCTTCTCTCCGCGCTGCAGAGTCCGCAATAGCTGATGGCCTGCTTGACCGACTGGAAGCGTGAGACATCGCCGATCTCAAGAGCCCAGGTCAGTGCAGTGATTGGCCCGACCCCAGGAATCGTCCTCAACCGCTTCAGCCGCTCGGCCAGCAGCGGATCTCGTTCCAGCGAACTGACCAGGGCATAGTCCAGCCGCTGCGATCGAACGATCGTCTCCCGGCTCAGCTTCAACAACGGTCGGATACTCTCGTCAACCTCTTCGTTGCCCGACATCAGTTCCGTGAAGTAACCCAGCTTGTGCAGCCGCTGCTTGTTGTAGCTCACTCCGGTCTCCATCAGCAGACCCGAAATGCGGTTCTTCATCTGCACCATCTGCTTCAGCACAAGGTTCCGGTAGCGCAGCGTTCGGCGCCGGTCCCGAATCTCGGTGGAAACCATGTAGCACTCCGGCAGGAAGTCGCAGCGCAGGCAGTCGGCGATCTTGCCGGCATCGATCCGGTCGTTCTTCTTCTTGGCCGCGGCTATCGCACGCAACATCAGAGGGTGCGCTACCTTCACCTTTTCCGCGTGCGGAAGCAGATGATCGTAGATCCACCCAGTGAAGATCGTCACTTCCATGGCGATCGTCCGGGGTTGGGGAAGGGTCTTGATCCAGGCGTCCAGCTCGCGCCGGGTGGACCCGATCTTTCCTTCCTGATGCACGTGACCAGCCGCGTCCTTCACGCAATAGCTGATCGTCCTCTTGTGAACATCCAGTCCAATGGAATACATATCGTCTCTGAGGAGCCTCCGGGGTAGTTCTCTGAATCAGCTTCACCGCTGAGTTCAGCCTTTGCAACACCTCATGCTTCTCACTGCCTTACATTCAAACAAACCGCACCTTACCGGTTGTCTCCCGGTCCGAATCGGTTGGGGGGCGGCGGCGGGTTATTGACGAGTTGCCGACAAACCGGGAGTCAAGTGACGAGAAGCGCATTCATCGGTCCTAATCACTGAAAGCCTTTTAGCATCCGGATTGCGAAATGATTCGTGCCTCAGGCAGCAAAGAACTGTTACGACCGGATTTGCTTAAACTCGTCGAACGTGCAGATTTTCGAACGCTTGTCATTCATAGCGAAGCGCCACCATGGGATCGACCTGTGCCGCTCGGCGCGCCGGAAGATAGCCGGCCATGATGGAAACCAGCATCAACGCGACGACGGACCCAAGAAGGCTGGCTGCGTCTGTGCCATGAAGACCGAAGAGCAGGTTCGCGACGATGCGGCTTCCGGCAAGCGTGACGGGAACTCCCACGGCGATACCGATGGCTACCAACAGGACGATCTCGCGCATCACGAGCCAGCGCACATTGGCTCGCGATGCGCCGATGGCGATGCGGATACCGATCTCGTTGGTGCGCCTGCTCACCATGTACGACATCAGGCCATAGATGCCGATACAGGAGAGAAAGACAGCGAGCAGACCGAAGAAGGCCGATAGCTGCGCGACCAGGCGCTGGTTGGTAATGGTGCGCGAGACCTGCTCGTCGAGCGTGGTGACGCGGCTGATGGGCAGGTTGCGGTCGACGCTGTGGATCGCCTGCTGTACAGCGTTCGAGATCGTACTGAAGTTGCCGTCATAGCGCACAGCCAGGTTACCGTAGCCCCAGGGATGGTGCGGATAAGGGATGTAGTCGATGTATTGCGGCCGCTCTCTTAGGCTTCCGAACTTGACGTCTTTGACGATGCCGATGACTTCTACGTCGGTGTCAGGCAACGGGTCCCATCCCGTGTAGTTAGTGATGGCCGATTGGATTGACGCCTGCAGGAAACAAGTCTTTCGCCATGCGCTCGCTGATGATCGCGACCCGCTGTGAGGTGGCCGTATCCTGTGGGCCGAACGTGCGGCCGGCCAGCAGAGGGATCTGCATCGTGGAGAAGTAGCCGATGCCTATGACGTTGTGCTTGATATTGACGTTTTCGTCGACATTTATACCCGCGACGCGAATGCCGGTGTTCCAGCTTCCCTGGTTGAACAGGAAGGAGGCGAAGCTCGCAGCCTTGACGCCGGGCAGGGTGGCGACACGCTGCTCTATCTGCTGGAACATGGAGGTCATTCGTGGGTCGCTGTTCTTCAGCCCGGTAACAGCGGAGTCGATCTGGAGGAGGAGCACGCCCTCGCGATTGAAGCCGGTATCAACGTTGTTGAGGTTTACGAGGCTACGGACAAACAGGATCGCACCCACCATCAGGACGAGCGAGACGGCGACCTGAGCGGCGATGAGTGCTTTGCCGAGCGGACTTCTTGAGGTGCCGCTCGACGGGCCGCGGCCATCCTTCAGCGCATCTGTCAGCTCGACGCGTGCTCCGCGCAGGGCAGGGATGATGCCGAAGACTATGGCGATGGCCACGGTAACTGTGAAGGTGAAGAACACCAACCGTATATTGAGGGAGACGTCGAGCGGAATAACCTCCGCTCCGCCGGAGATCATACGGAGCAGCACCCGGTCGGCAAACGCAGCCAGACCAACGCCGAGCATCCCGCCCATCAGAGCAAGCAGCAGGCTTTCGGTCAGCAGTTGCCGCACGATGCGTATGCGGCGAGCGCCAAGCGCTTGGCGTACCGCAAGCTCGCGCGCTCTTGCGGTCGAGCGGGCGAGCAGCAGGTTTGCGATATTGGCACAGGCAATCAGAAGCACAAGAGCGTTACACTCATCAGGATCTTCAGCGGTTCGGAGAAGTTACGGCGCAGCGAAGAGAGACCAGTTGCCATGGGGGTCAGCACGACGTGAGCCTTGCTGAGGTTGACGACATTTCTGGGGTTCAGGTCTCCATCGGGAAAGGCGGCGGATGATTTGCTGGTAGAGCACGTTGACGTTCGCGGTCGCCTGCTCCGGGGAGACACCAGGCTTCAGGCGAGCGATGATGTGCATCGACTGGAAGAAATTGTCCTTGTACCCGCTCCAGTCGAACGGCATGGACTTCATCATCGATATCGGGACCCAGATATCGGGCGCTTCGCCAACTTTGGTGCGAAGAACTCCGGCGGAGCGAGGCCGATGATGTCGTACGTCGTTGTGCCCAGCTTGATCTTTCTGTTGAGAACGGCCGGATCGCTTGCGAGGCCGCGCTTCCACCAGGCGTAGCTGATCATGGCGACAGGATGGTCGCCTTCGGAGTTGTCGTCTTCGTCGGTGAGCGCTCTGCCCATCACAGGCTGGACGCCGAGCGTCGGGAAGTAGGTGCCGGAGACGAGCTGCGCGTGCATCAGCTCGGTCTCATCATGACCATCGATTGTGCCGTGAACCATGCTCCCCATGCTGAAGATCGCGGCGACGTCGGAGAAGACCACGTTCTTCTGCTGAAGCTGACGATAGAACGGATAGGAATACAGCGTGGTCGAGCCGAACCTGTCGGTGATGCCCTGCTCGTCTCCTTTGCCGAGAAGGACAAGTCGCATTGGCTCTTTGACCGGAAGCGAACGAAGCATGACTGCATCGAGAAAGCTGAAGATGGCGGTGTTCGCGCCGATGCCCAGAGCGAGCGAGAGCAGCGCCACCAGGTCAGCGCAGGGCTGCGAAACATCGATCGCACGCCGTAGCGCACATCCTGCGTCAGGCTTTCGAGCCAACTCCATCCCCACGCACGATAGCTGGTCTCTCTGATGGAAGCCGCACTCCCGAAGCTGCGATGGGCCGCGCTGCGGGCGGCCTCAGGAGACATCCCTGAGTCGACGTACTTCTTTTCGCGAAACTCCCTGTGTAGCCGCATCTCCTCGTCGAGATCGTCCTGAAACTGCTTGCCTCGAAACAGCATCTTCACGCGTCGAATTGCTTCGTCGAAGAACATGGCAGCTTCTCCCTTATGCCGTCTGCACAACGCGATTGATCGCGCCAAAGACCCGCTGGAACTGTGAAAGTTCATGAACAAGCTGCTTGCGGCCGGCGGCGGTTAGCTTGTAGTAGCGGGCGCGGCGATTGCCGGCGGTCACGCCCCACTCCGCCGTCACCCATCCCTTGACCAGCATGCGTTGCAGTGCGGGGTGCAGCGATCCCCCTTCCACCTGAAGAATGTCCTCGGAGCTCTGCTGGATCGAGTCTGCCATCTCGTAGCCATGCAGCGGGCCATGAAGCGAGAGAATCTTTAGAATAAGCAGATAGAGCGTCCCCGGCGGAATCTCATCGCGTTTCATCAGCGGCACCTCAACGTTCTTCCTGGCATAGTTTGTCTATGCCAGCAATAATAGTTGCCATAGACAGACTATGGCAACTTTCGGTCAAAATTATCACTTCATATTCCGGATCAGTATCGGGAGTCGGCTTGGGAGGATTGGATACTTCCGAATCTCGGTCTATTACCTCTAGCGTGGCAATCCAACTTCCTGTTTGCCGACCATCCAGAAGTAAGTGACGAGATGAGCGTTTCGCGATATCGACTCATACTCGTGGGGCTGCAGCGAAGGCAGGCTCCGTGACGGAACTTTCGAGAGGATTTGCTGAGCTGACCAAACCGCCTATGTTCTTCTCTGGGCGGGCTGAATCAGGGTGCCGGCCACATAAGTACCAGCGGCCAAGATATCTTTGGAGAGGGACGGATCATCCACGGCCCGAGCTAGCTGCAAAGTTCCGATGAGAAGACCCAAAGTACCGATGGCGATCTCACGCGCCTTGGGTCCCTTTGGCATATCTGACAATTGCTTTTCTACGGCATTCAAAAGCCTTTTCACACTCTCTGTATAGACGTGCCGGGTAGCGGGCTCCTGGCGTGAAATCTCAGGAAGAAGCGCGGCTGAAGGGCATCCGGACTCGGGGTGATCCCGGTGCTGCTCCGACAGATAGGCTCGGACGATATTGAGCAAGCGTCCCGAAGCAATTTCTTTCTCAAACTGCTGCCACTGCTCATCGGTGGCCCGTTCGAGGCTCTTCTCGACCATCTCGCTCTTGGAAGAAAAGTGGGCATAGAAAGCACCATTCGTCAGTCCAGCCTCCGACATGATGCCTGCCAGACCGGACCCCGCAATACCCTCTTGGCTGAACTGGCGTGCCGCGACTTCCAGGATACGGTCGTGTGTTGTGTCCTTGTGCCCCTTCTCGTATCTCATGATTTTTTTGCGACCTCGCTCTCTGCTTCTTTATCTTATGATTGTAATATAAAAGTATGTTTTGTAATGTAATCAGGAGCGAGGAAATGGATTCTATGAATCGAAAGAACAGTCCGGTAACAATCGTCACGGGTGCTACTGCGGGTATCGGGCTCGCAACGGCGGACCTGTTGAAAAAAGAAGGGTACACGGTCTACGGAACAAGCCGTCGTCCAGAGAGCGATAGCCAGAACGGAATCGCGATGCTTGCGTGCGACGTGACACGCGACGAATCGGTCGCTTCTGTGATCGCGGAGGTCATACGGCGAAGCGGACGCATTGATTTGCTCGTCAACAATGCGGGGTTTGGCTTGATAGCCGGCGCTGAGGAATCATCCATCGAACAGGCAAAGTCGGTATTTGACGTAAACGTCTTTGGGGCTATGCGGATGACGAATCATGCTCTTCCTGTGATGCGCCAGCAACGAAATGGCCGTGTGATCAATATCAGTTCCGTTCTGGGCTTTATCCCAGCTCCTTACTATGCCATTTATGGTGCGACGAAACATGCAATCGACGGGTATTCCCAGACGCTCGATCATGAAGTGCGCGGCTTCGGCATTCGAGTGATCTCAATCGAGCCAGCCATCACACGAACTTCGTTTGATAAGAATTTGGTGACTCCCGACCGGCCTCTAGCGATCTACGACTCGGTGCGCAATTCCGTCATCGAGACATCAAGGCAGCAGATGGAAAAAGGTGACGAGCCAGAGGTTGTGGCTCAAGTGGTGCTCAAAGCGGCGCAGGCTGCTAAGCCTCGGCTTCGTTACCCGGCTGGACCCGCCGCACGGCAGCTCGCGTTGATGCGAAGAATCGTTCCTGAAGGGATATTCAACAGCATTTTGCGCAAACAGTTCAAGCTCCCTGCATGAGAGGCTTGCTATGAAACTGAACTTTCGAAGTCTCGCGATCCTGTCCGCGCTCGTTTTCTTCTCACTTGCGCTCACCTGGATGTTTGCACCCAATGCCATGCTGTCACGTTGGGACGTCGACTTCTCACACTCTGTCGGATTGATAGCCTGGGGCAGCTCTGTATGCGGGAATCGGTGTCATGCTCTTTTCGGCAAGAAACGCTGAGTCTTCGCCCGCCCGCTCAGCGTTGGTTATCCACACGGTATTCGCCTATTATTCGACCGATGGGCGGCGGCGAACAAGCCTCCACAACTCGGATAAGACTGTCCGGACAAATCTGCTGCGCCTGCAAGGTTCCCTGCCTCCTCCGATGATCCGTGCAAGGCAATGCAGAGAAGTTGGCAGAAACAACTCTCAGTCCGTTCTATCCTGCTAGCCCCGTTGCAATATCTTCATATTTCCTGGAGTTTTCGGACATCGTCCTGAACGTAACGATATCGGCGGCCGCTGACCGATACGTCGTACTCAACTGGCTCAATTCCACCTCAGTTGCGGTGGGATAATCATTTTGCGTCTCATTGCCATCGCCCTCGTGGCAGCGCGCCTTCGTCGTAGGCCAGCCAGCCTTTGTATTTCGGGTCCACGATAAGGCACCGCCTTTGGTGAATCCAATTTCAAGCGAACCCTCGTACCGTAATATCTGGACGCAGTTTCCGTCACGGTAACCGGTTGTGACATAGGGTCCGCGGGGTGCTTCCAAGCCGCCGGCACGGGCTGGCTCTGGAGTCAGCACCGTAAAGCGCGCAATGGCAGCATCCTGACTTGCTTGTGCTCCACTCAGTAGTCCCTCCAAAGTCTGCGTGGCAGAAGTGAAGTATCTTGCGTACGCTTTCATGGCTGCCTGGTTCTCCTCTCTAATCTGCCTTTTCTCTCCAATGAGAGACATCGTAATATTCGTCGTAATTTCCGCTGCCATTGCAAGGGCCAGAGCATCAATGCTCAGGAGGCTCTGCCTCTGCATTACAACGGCACGCGAGACCCGCAGCGGATGAAGTTGAGTTGCGATGTCACCATGTTTCCTCCAGATGGGCAAGTCTTCGAGTAGTATTGCCACACGAGCAAACAGGTCCTTGCGAAATCCCTGTTCCTGAGCGTCATCCATCTTCTGATATAGCCCGTCGATCGCCGCCTTAAGCTGGTCAAGTTTTACGTTGATCTCATCGAGCGTTTTTTTCGATGTGATCTAGTTGTGCAACGATGTGGTCTAGTTTGTCGGATAAGGCGATTGCCGGATTTGATCCGAAAAGATTCTTTAGCTCATTCGCGAAATCTACAACCTCTTTAGCAACCTTATAGATAACTATGGGTGGCGGAAACGCAACCTGCATGGTGAATGTCGCTTGCGTCTGCATAACATACTCCTTCCTATTATTTTCAGTACCTTCTGAATAATTGGTCGAGTGTCGATTGGGGTGCCTGATAAGACAGGCAGGGTGAGGCTGGGATTGTGTGACATCGAACGCCTTTTGTCTACAGTCGCAGTTGGTGGTTGGCCGGGCAGAACCGTCGAGCTCCGATTGGTGCGGTTGAAGTGATGGGTGGCGGTGTGAGAGTACGAGCGGTTGACGGAGGCGCAATCGCGTTCACCCTCTTCAATCCCCACATCGCGACCTCATCCCCGCGCGATGTATGGACCCTGCTGTGCACTCGTTGAGTACACGCACCGCTCAGCGCGAACACAATTAGCGAAGACTTGAAACGCATGGCGAATCGTCTCCAAACGAACCTTTTCCCTGGGGAAAAACAGACTATAGCAGATTGACGTGTCTACTGGTGATGTTGGCCCTCAACGACTGGACCCTCCGGGGCGCGAGTCCTTCTGATTGGGTTGTTGGCTAAATAGTGGCTACTTCGATTTCCTCAGCATGCGGTAGCAGCCGATATGATCGCCGCGACATGGCGAAGAAGATGGAGTAAACGCCCATATCTATGACGCCGAAGATGATCTTCCCCGAGATCCATTCCACGCACTCATCCTCCTTGCCTCTGTCACTGGTCTGCGACGTGGAGAATTGTTCGGGTTGAAGTGGGAGAAGGTGAACTTCCACAATACAGAGATGCGCATCGTGCGGTCAATTGTCGATCAGGTAGAGGGTCCACCAAAGACATTGGCATCACGGCGTCTTCTGGCATCGGCGAGCTGAAGATGCCGCTGGGCGTACTCACTGCACGCCCAGCGCCTTGAATACCGCATCTACAGGATCGGCGAAGAAGCCCGTCTGGAACTTGGCGAATAACTCTCCAGGAATGGTCGGCATGTCTTTGACGCTCGCCATCGGCAACAGCAGTCGCTTAGCCCGTCGAAGGCGACCTGCAACGACTCTGCCAAGTTTTCAACCGGCACGATGTTTCCGCCCAAGCTCATGCTGCCGAGGATCACCATCTGCTGCTGGATCGGCTTCAGGTCGCGGCCCAGCTTAAAATACTTGTTGATCGCATCGCTGAAGTTCCGCTTCCGCATCTCTCGTAGCCACTCAGCGAGGTAGGCCGCTTCGTGATTGGGGAGATTGGGACCGATCAAATAACGCTTCTTGGCGAGGATGGCGTTCTCCGGCTTTTCATTCAGCTTGCTCTTGTCTGTCTGAACTCGGGCTGTTTCCATGAAGAGGAATCCGTGGTCGGCGGTGACAACGATGTGGCGGCCGTTCAGATTGTTGATGATGTACCCGACTAGAGCCACGAGTTCGTTGATGGCCGTTCGCACAGCCGCGAAGGTCTTTCCCTCCGTCTTACTGTCGTCGCCACCCTCAAATGACGACAGGAACATCCAATTCGGAATCGTAATCATTCCGACCAGTCCACTCGGTTTAGACAGACGCACATTCTGCTGAATGAAGCAGGCGTAAAGATCGGCCTTAGCTCCCTTATAGAATTCGCCGATGAAATCTTTCAGCTTCGGTGCGAAGAACTTGGTCCCCATGTATGGCGGATTCCCAAGAATCTTCGGCCCAAGGACAAGCGGGTGCTGACCTGGGAGCAACTGTGGTCGATTCTGGGGAAGGCTTCCAGACGAGACCGCCTTCTGCTAGCCCTCGATATGACGGAGGCGCTGCGTCCGAGCGAGTTGTTCGCGCTGCGCTGGTGTTCTTTCGATGACTACAACACGTTGTCGATCACCGAGACCGTTTACCGCAGGAAGCTACGGCCCTATGGCAAGACTCCCGGAAGCATGACTAAGGTTCATCTGCCCGACGGCCTTGCAACAGAACTCCGGCAATGGAAGTTGGAGTGCCCTGACTCTTCGGCCGATGCGTTCATCTTCCCGAACGCAGACGGCGGATTTCTGGATGTCGCTAACTACCGTTTCCGGGTTCTCAAGCCTCTGGCTGAGGAACTGGAGATAGAAAAGCTGAACTTCCAGATCCTGCGCCGGACGATGGCCACCCAGGCGCAGAGCATGGGATCAGTGAAGGACATCCAGGCCCACCTGCGGCACTCCGCGGCCCGATACTACGGCGCACGAGTACATGCAGGCGCTGCCGGAAAGTGTGCAGACAATGGTCGGATCCGTGTACGAAATGCTGACGAAAGGAGGGGAAGAAAAAACGCCGTTTGCGAATTTGCCACAAAATGCCACAAGAATTTTGTGGCAGACCCCGTAACTGATTGAAAACATGGTGGGCACAGCAGGATTCGAACCTACGACTTCCACCGTGTGAAGGTGGCACTCTACCGCTGAGTTATGCGCCCGGGCGTCGCTGCAGGAGGACTGCGACGGCTTCTCCGTCCAAACTCCGTGTTCAGAATAGCATCTCCCTCTTCCAACCATCAAACACATGGCCAATGCCACCGAAGGGAACCGCAGGTGTTCGCAAGTGGTCCGCAAGTGATTGAAGGCACCTTGGTAGCGGTGTTTCGCTGGCGTTACAATCGGGGGAGCAGGATGTCCGCCCCCCCTCCAAATCCCGGTCGTCCTGACCCTAAGCGTGGCCCCCAGACTGGCCATCAAGGCCCCTACCTCTCGGACCGCGACGAGATTCCGCCGGAAATTGACGAAAAAGCGCAACCCGAGGGCGAAGACGGGGTTATGGATGATATGGCCACTCTGGCGATGAACCCGAGACTCCTTGCGAACCTCGAGGCGTCCGAGACCCACCATGCTGCCGGCGACTTCGGACAGATGGACGACGCCACCATCATGCTGGAGCTTCGCACCGGCAACATGGCTGGCTTCGATTACCTGATCCAGAAATACCGCAAGCCGATTATTCACTTCATGTACCGGATGGTCCGCAACCAGGCTGTGGCGGAGGAGCTCGCCCAAGAGGTTTTTCTCCGGGTGTATCGGTCGCGGGAGACCTATCGAGCGGAGGCCCGCTTCAGTACGTGGCTGTACCGGATTGCCACAAATCTCGGCGTCAACTATGCCCGCGACACGCGGCACGAACGTGCCGCCTCCACCGTCTATCTGGATGAGACCGACTCCGAGACGGGTACGACGCCCGATGTCGCGGATACAACCCCCGACGTCGAAGCGAATCTGCTTCGACAGGAACGGTTGAACGCGATTCGCGAACATGTAATGGCGCTGCCGGAGCGGCAACGCATGGCCGTGCTGATGCACAAGTACGAAGGCATGGACTACAAGCAAATAGGTGACGTACTCAAACTGAGTGAGTCCGCCACAAAATCTCTGCTGTTTCGCGCGTACCAGACACTGCGCGATAAGTTGAAGGCCTTTATTTAGGCCCTATTAGAATGCACGCGCAAAGTTTTTTATGAGACGCGTCCGAACTGTAGAAATTGGAAAGGTTCACGATGAACTGCAAAGACTGCCAATCCGTTCTCCTTGATCTCATGCTCGATCCGGGCGCGCCCTCGAATACGGCTGCGCGGAGCCATGTCGAGTCCTGCGCCGAGTGCAACCGGGAGTTCAAGTCGTTTGAGGCTATGTTCGCGCTGCTCGACACGTGGAAGGCACCGGAGCCGTCACCCTACTTTGATCAGAAGCTGGCTGTCCGTCTACGCGAAGAGCAGGCCATGCCGCCGGCGGGCTGGTTCGAGCGGTTGAAGAGCCGGCTGCTGTTCAATACCGGCAGACAGTTTCGACCTGCACTCGCTGGGGCTCTGGCATTGATTCTTCTCGTTGGCGGCGGAACCTTTGCCAACCTCTCCGGCTTTGGGCACTCCACGCGGCAGGCCTCGGCCGCGGTGCAGGATCTGCAGCTGCTCGATAAAAACGATCAAGCACTGCAGGCAATGGATCAACTTTTGCAGGACGATGGTCCCGCCGATGACACCGCCACGCCTCCCAGCAGTTAGTTTTCTGCCGAACTCCCTAATCTTTCGGCAAAAAATATTATCTCGAGGGGGGACCAAACGCAGTAAGCTGCTGTGACAGAACCGGTTTTTACGATAGAGCCCGGGCTTCTCCCGGCTGAACACCATGACATTTCAACTCCACTCGCGGCGCATCCTTCAATCAGCTCTCGCGGTTCTGCTCCTATTTGCAGCCACCGCGATGGTTGCGCTTCAGCCTGCGTCGATGCACAAAACGGGTCAGGCGCCAAGGCCTCCTGTGAATGCCCCCCATCCGGCTCAGGGGTCGAAGCAGATTGGTCCGAAGCCCAATCAGGAGCACTTGGCGCAATGGATGGATCGTCACAGCAGCCTTCCGCTTGCAGACCAGCAGCACGCGCTTGAAAGTGAACCCGGCTTCCGCGATCTACCCCCACAGACGCAGCAACGCATGCGCGACCGTCTCACGCAGCTCAACAGTATGACGCCCGAGCAGCGCCAGCGCATCCTTGAGCACACCGAGCAGATGGAGCACCTCACTCCGCCGCAACGGCAGCAGGTTCGGGGCGCACTGGAGCAATACCGCGGACTACCCGAGGATCGCCGCCGCATGGTCGCTCGGGCCTTCCGTGATCTCCGCGAGATGCCGCAGCCACAGCGCCAGGCCATCCTCAGCTCAGACCGTTTCCGCGGTCAGTTCTCCGATCAGGAGCGCAACACCATCTCCGATCTTCTCGCGGTCGAACCCTATCTTCCAGTTCGGCGCCCGAACGACGGCCCTTCGTTCGGAAAGTAAATACTTTGCCTATTAAGAGAGGTAGCCGCCCGGAGGCGGCTATTTTTGTTGCGGGGGAGGGGATGGGGCTAAGGGGGGAAGAACACCGTTTGCTTTTTGGCCCAGCGTCAAAAGATGTCTTTCGGGCGAATACGATCAAGCCAATCAGAGGTGCGGCGAAATGATCGCGAAGATTAAGCAGCCCGGCGAATCTCCTGAACGGTCTTCTTCCTCCTTAGTGGTTGTAGTGTGCACGTATGCAGCCCGGCTGCCCATACAACTTTCGTACAGCTCTCCACGGGAATCTCGCTTTTTTCTTCTCAAGCGATTCACATCCTTGACCACGCGCTCATGTTC
>WNGJ01023186.1_pt1 | contig 14900 bp, 18 predicted proteins | sample 5400611 | NCBI WGS metagenome assembly WNGJ01 (sample SAMN13153375, study PRJNA577476) | soil metagenome | isolation source: 40 cm soil or saprolite under Garry oak tree replicate 1 | place: USA:California | collected 2016-06-15
TTTATCAAAGGCGACACGTTTTATCCACTTGATGGTAGGACCCTCATAGGTGGCAAAACCCGGGGTATTCATATCCCAGTTTTGCGACAGGTCGATTACGCGCATGGAACTCAGGTCAATTGGTTGCATCCTTTTTTCTGCCTTTCAAAACATCTGTAAATGTGTTGATTCCTGCAAAGAGAGGAAACGTGGGGCCCTCGTGACCCCGACAGCGTCTCATCTCCATGCAGCACACCGCACTCTAAAGACGAGTGTGTGGCGGAGGCCCCGCAAGGAACCGCTGGAAGATGTTGACCGCGCTATTTTCATCACGATCCATCACCAAGCCGCAGTTCTCACAGCGATACGTGCGTATCCACAACGGCATGTCCTTTTTGTGCTTACACACATGGCACGTTTTGGTGGTATCACGTTCGCTTACCATATAGAGTTCTTTCCCAAAGCGCAAACACTTGTACTCAAGCATCTGCCTAAAACCATAGAGGCCCCAATCATTATACACCAGACGGTTACGAATCTGTCGCTTCCGCCTTTCTTTCGGGGTCTCATCTTCTTTTTTCTTGATGACCATCTGCCTCTGGGAAAGATCGCCAATGACCACAGCCCTTTCAGCCAGTCGGCCCGCGATGAGATGGGAGGCTTTATGCAGACAGTCTCGTTGTTTGCGCCGTTTTTTCTCCGCAACCCGTTTGTAGACACGCGAGAGATGGATATAGCGGCGGGATTTCTTCTTGCATTTGTCCCGTTTCGAACGAAGCTTATCGAGTTGTTTATTGTAGTAACGGTACCCCTTGAAACCACCGATGTGGTAGAAGCGCCCTTGATCGGTGTAGCCGGTTGCCAGTGTCTTGATACCCAGGTCAAAGGCCACGATGCCGTCCTCGCGCACAGAGCGCGGCTGACGTTTCTTTCGCTTCTTGCGCAGCTTAGACGTATCATTATCCTCGTGTTGCGCGACATCATCATAGACGAACGAGCAATAATAGTTCCCGCGTGCGTCCCTGGACACTGCTACTTCGTGAAAATGGTCAGGAGGGTCTTCTGTCAGGTGTGCTACGATGTTGGGGTAGCGTTTTGGCCCCCAGCTATGGCCTCCACCGGTTGGGAGGATGATCGTGTTTCCCTGCACTTCCAGATACATCGCCGGGTAACAGAGTGTAAAGAACTGATGTCGCGCCTTGAGGCGCGCAAACCCCGGGGTTTCTCCTGCTTCCACCCGACGGAAGAAGCCTTGCATGGCCCTATCCAGGCGGAAATAGACTTCTGCTAAGAGCTTGCCGTAGACAAAGCGTAGCTCTGAATCGTACTGCTTGCTCTCTTGCAGGGACTTCTTGGCCTGCTCTAAGTTCCAGCGTTCGCCATTGCGCAGGCGCATCACCCACCAGTTGTACAACCCACGACACTTGGCTTGCATGAATTCCAGCGCTTCGGCGTCTTGCTGGCTCACTTCGATTTTGATTTTCTTACAGAGTAACATCGTCTATCCTCGAACGAACCATATGCCTCTTGTACGTATTCTTGTTGAGAGGGGAAGTATTGGTATCTCTCCCCTCACTCCGGTGCGAGTCTGTGGTTTCCTGGCTGGTTAGTCCCTTCGCAACTCCGCTTCTCGCTGCATGCGGGCGTCTATCATGGCGTGTGCGGCCTCGGCGGTAAAGGGGCCATGCCTCACTCGGTTTTTCGCAATGACCACATCACCCAATACCGCCCACGTTCAGAGAAGAGGGTGTATTCGTATCGCCCCAGCAGCACCTTTCTCACCTCTCGCATACCCACACCTTGCCGAGTGTCAGCTATCGAGGAAGTCGTTTCGGGTTGGCGGTGAGAATCTGCTGCCTTTGGCGGTTCTCCTCCTCCACCAGAGCGCCAAGCTTCTCGACCACTTTCCGAAGCGTGCGCAAGATCCAGTGCTGCTGCTTGACCGTCTGCGCCGAAACCTGGCGGCACTGCTCTTGAAACCAACTGAGGTCGATCAGAAGATCATCAATATCTTCTGCCAGGGCAGACAAGTTCACCACGAGCGCATACGTGACTCCCTACTCTCGCTCACTCTCCTCTAACCACGGCTGCACCACTTCTTGCACCGAGGCCAATACCCTCCGACTCCACAGGCATTGGTCAGGCTGCTCGCAGCGCCTGTGCTCGCTTGCTCGCCGTCAGATCGTAATGACAGCGGGTGGTATTACCGTGATGGTGTTGATACCACGTGCGCTGCAAGCCGAGGCGCTGAAGGGCAAAGGCGTGTAACTCCCGTAAGGTATCGGCAATGAGGTAACAGGCTTGCGTATACGGCCATCGCTTGGATGGTTCGGTCGGAAACAAGGGGTCAACATAGATGGCCATCTTCGTTGCTCCTCCTCATCAGGTGTGCGCTCCCTCCTACTCTTAGCTGCCTGCTTCGATGACCAGCAGGTGAATGTGGTCAGGGTCGGTGGGCAGGGTCGTGCTCCCATCGGTGTTCATCTCCACCTGCGCGACTCCCGCCTGCTGCAAGAGCAGGGTTCTGGCGGCAGGAGCGCTCTTGCCTGCGATCACCTGGGTGAGGTGTTGCATTTGCAGCTCACTGAACTGGTAAGCCCACGTGCCGCTCACCTGCATGGCAAGGGTGAGCGTACCCTGGGCCCCTGGGGTGCTCTTCGTGATGCGTACTGCCAGGTCACCTATGCGCCGGTAGCCTTGCCCTCCGATCTGCTTCTTGGCGGCGGCTGTTACAGCCTGGGATGCCAGCGTCATGAATGCCTGGGTCTGGTAGACGGTGCCGTGACACTGCTCATCCAGGGTCATCTGCAATTGGCTTGCCTCTTCTCCGATCTGATGAGTGGCGATGACGGTCGGCGTGCAGGCCACCGGCTCAAGCAGGCTTTCCCCCGATTGCACCTGGGCCGCAAAGGCAGCTTGGATGCTGGCTTGCAGGCTGGTTTTGAGCGAGGAGAGCGCCCGCTGCCAATCCTGGGCACTCACCACGCGCAGCAGGCGAGCATTCTGGCCTCCCGTGAACGCGCTGTTTTGGGCAAAGACGTTCTCCCGACAGCACGCTCCGTAGATGTCCCCTGCCCCAATGTTGCCGGACGGACCAATGCTAACCGCATGTGCCCAGACACTGGCCTGCCCGTCGGTGGGCAGCACCGCCGCCGGAAGAAACGTGTCCTGCTCGGTCACCACCTGTACACCATCAGTGCCTGTGAGCAGTGTTCCTGCGGTGATGGTCTGCGGGAAAGTGGCAGCATTGTAGAAGGTGATGCGCCCGCGTGCGGCCTGCGCCTCTTGCCAGCGCGTTTCGTCACGACGGTGATCGTGGTGCGGGTGCGCACTTGCTGCATGCTCGGCAGCAGGGTGATGGTGACCGAGGGGCCAAGCTGCGACCAGAGGGCGAGCAGACCCCCACCGAGCAGGGCGAGGGCAGCCAGGAGCAGCAAGGCGGTCGGGACCAGCCAGCGCATCGGGCGTCCCCCTCTCGCTGAAATCGGCGGCGCGGCTTTCGATGGGGAAGCAGCCGCAGCCTGCTCTGCCTCCCGCTCGGCGACTGGTGGAGCGGACTCCCCCCGTGCGAGACTTCCCTCCACGGTCTCGGCTGCTTCTTCGGCGCCATGGGTGACGACATAGACATCGATGATGGTCTGATACGGCGGTGGGGTGCTCACATCTTCTGCTTCCTCTTCCGCCGTTTTCGGGTCAGGGGTTTGCGCCTTTGCGTCCTCCTCCTGGGGGTACAGCAAGTTCCAGATGCCCTCCATCAGGGAGTCACTATTGATTGTTTCGTCCATTGCGGTTCTCCTTTTGGTTGCGCTTGTTCGCTTGCCTTACACGTTGACATGTTCCCCTGGTTGCAGGGGGCGGAACTTGCTGCCGGTATTAATCCAGACAAACGTGTGATCGCCTAGATGCACCAGCAGATCGGGCTTGCCATCGCCGTTGCCATCGCGCACCGAGAGCGTGACCGGCACGAGATTCTCTCCCTGTCCTGTTGCCGCCATGCCGACAATCTCGTAGATCAGCGCACGGGAGCAGTCGGAGCCGGGGCACTCAATCACCTGGATCTCGTCGTTGAGGTTGAGGGCAATGAAGTGCGTGGGGTGCACAGCGCTGTCGTGATGGCCGACCACGGCGTCCATCTGGAAGGTGCGCGGGCGTCCGTAGTGCCAGTCGTTTTGTACGTTCTGCCACCACGTGCCCACCACGAGCGCCACTTGCCAGAGCAGCAGCATCACCAGCATGCCCAGGCCCACCCACAGCAGCCAGTGTGCTCGGCGGCGGCGAGAGCGGGCAAGAGGAAGCTGCACCTCCTCTGCGTTGTCTTCGGCGGCGCTCTCTGAGTAAGCCGTCGTCGTAGCCGCAGCGCTGCGGCTACTCCTGGCAGGAATGCGGTGATAGCGTACCACGGCATGCTGACCTGGCTTTTGCGTGACCGGCAGGGCGTAGCGTCTCGCACTGTTAGGGATGCGCTGCTCATACCAGGAGTCAGGAACGTCCTCGTCTGCCATCTCGTCCTCGTCTTCGTCGTCTGTACGTTGCCGGTAGGCATCGGTCGTGTAAGGCATATCGTCGGGATGCAGTCCGGTGGTGTGGCCGACCCCGTGCGGGGAGACGGGAACTCGTTGGACATAGCGGTTGCCGGGATGGCGTTGGTGCCCGCCTGCTGCGGTGGCCTTCCGCTTGAGGAGTGACTGCTGGATAGGGTGCTCTCTCATGCTGGGGCACCTTTCGGTTGCTGTTCCTGCTCCTGGGCACGGTGACGGGCGCAGAGCAGCAGAGCCACAGGCGTTCCAGGTAAGACGAGCAGGCAGCGCGGACAGAGCGCCCGCACCCCGCAGCGCAGACACACAAACTCGCCTTCGCGCCAGATGGAGCGCCAGCGATGCTGCCCCTGGGCACAGAACTGGCGGGCATGCACATCTTGTGTGCTGGTATGACAATTGGTCATGATTGCCTCCCTTCAACCTGTTCTTGCTCGTTCTCCTCTTCATCAGGCAGGGGAAAGGTGATATATACCCGGAGGTAGCGGGAAGGGTCGACACCTGTCTCACGCAGCAGGCGCAGCGAGAGGTGGAGGAGGTGCTGCGCCTGGCACGCCGCCTGTTCACCTGCGTTGGCAAGCAGGGGCGCGGCCTCTTCATCCTGGACGGCTCGCACCCGGCCCAGGGACCACAACGCTTCCAGCCAGCGCAGGCGGGCCTCGTTGAGGTCCGTAAAGACGGAATCGGGGAGGGCAGCACGCCGCCGCTTTCGTGGCAGGATCAGCCCTGCCGACTCGCGCAGGCCCACCTCGATAGCAGTAGCACGGGCGGCGCTCTCGGCAGCCAGGGCGGCAAAGGCGGCGCTCACAGCACACAGCCCTGCGGCACTGCGCGTGACGTGGGCAAAGTCGGCCCACGTCTGGATGATCTCATCGAGGGGCGACCACTCGACGGTGGGAAGAGAAGCGGGAGAGGGAGCAGCGTCGCGGGAAGATGCCGCCTCGTGGGGATAGTTCATGATGGTCATAGTGTGCCTCCTTCCCTCACAGCGACTTGCCCGCCACGAGCGCAGTTGCCTCTTCAGGAGACAAGAGACCGTCCTGAACCTGCTGGGCGAGGGACTGCCACAACTGCTGATCTTCGTGACAGGGACACGTCTGATCGGCACAGAAGGGGGACGTGTCGGTGTGAAGGTTAGCGTCTTCCATCGGAATGGGAATCGCGGTTGGGCCTTCAGAATGCTTTGCCATAGGGTCACGGTCCTTTCTGTGTTCCTTGAAGAACACATGTTCAGGATTGACCGCCGACCTCAGAGCAGATATAGTATGCAGTGAGGACCGGGCGGACGCTTCAACGGTAACGACGGTTCTCAAGAGCTGGCATAGCGTCTGACCACGCTATGCCAGTAGCCGCACGACAAGACCGCGCTACAAGGACATTCCTCGATTCCGGATCACCGACTCCCACAGTGAGCCGATTAACCGGCTTATCTATGCTCACTTTGTGGCTTCCAATCGTCAAGCCTGGTGCCGTAGATTTTTAAGACGACTTGCTATGGCAGCTTCTTTTTACTGTTAACAGCTATCAGACTGATAACTAATTATTAGTGATATCACTAGTATAAACCGGTTGGAGGTTCTTTGTCAAGTCTAGTATCTTATTATCAGTGAGATATGCTATAATTAGGTACCCCAGGGAAAACTTGTTATTGAGGTTTGTCATAGTGGTAACACCTCGGCTCTTAGATACTGAGACCAATCGAAAATGCCTGACAACCGCACAGGCCAGAGAACACACTGAACTCAGTGGCGTCTACCTTACACAACTCCTCCGAGAGGGAACGCTCGAAGGCTTTAAAATAGACCGTGACTGGTTCATCTATCTTGATTCCCTGGATCGCTTTTTGGCGAAGAAGCGGAAACCAGGGCCGAAAGGGTCACGTACCCCTTTAAGGGATAGTCTTGTAAGTCAGGTTTCAGAGTCATAGAGAACTTACCCGGCTGTATCTCAAGTATATCTCCATTGATGGAGAGAAGTGAATATCGTACCTATCGTTTCGACTTATCGAACGTATCGTTTGCTTTTCGTCGGGGGATGACGATGATTAACAGGAAACTCATCGCGGCACGAGAAGCCAGGGGATGGACACAGGCAGGTCTCGCCTCACAGCTTGCAGTGACGCCTTTAACAATTAGTCGATGGGAGAATGGGATACAGATTCCACGGGCCTATTATGTGACACGTCTTTGTCAGATTTTCGGAAGGACGGACAAGGATTTAGGATTGACACTTTTTCAAGACACAATACCGCAGGAAGATAGAATGGTGTACGAAGAGATGGAGAGCTATTTTCCCTTTGGAAAGATCAAAACTGCCGAAATGATTCTCGACGGCGACGGAACTAGCGTGTATCTGCCACAGCATATCCACTCGCACTACATCCCGGTACCGCTAGAGCTTCCCGAAGAGTTTCAGGCACGCAAAGAGCGTATAACCCAAGAGCAAGAAGAGCGGAAGGCTCAGGGGGACTCGTATCAATGGAATGGGGAACGCTATAACCTGGTCAAGTTTAACATTAGCCGTGATCCTCAGAATGAAGATATGATCTTGGGCCTGTGGTTTCGACCATCGGATTACTACACGTTTCTAGCAACGAGTGCAATCGCGCAAGATCAAAAGATGCGCGAAACGTACCTTGCTGATGTCGAATGGGACGAGGCCGTTCCTCTATTTGCGCACTCGTTTAGCGTGCTGCTCGCGCTTGTTACCTCAGATGGACATACTATCCTTGTGCAGAGAGGCAAGAGCCTGGGGTGTCGACCCAATGTGTTTGATGTGAGTCTCGCTGAAGGTCTCTCCAGGCCGGTTGATCGTAGTACAACGAGTCAGGCACCAGATGTTTACCGCTGTGCTACTCGCGGTCTTGCGGAAGAGCTAGGGTTACACGCGCCCGCTGATTTCTTTCCTTCGGATATCCAGTTTTTGAGTTTCACCGTAGACACGGAATTTTGCATGTGGGGGTTGTTCGGGATGGTCAAACTCCAAAGGCGTGCTGAAGAAGTGCTCGAAAACCTGCGGAGAAGCGTGAGAGATCGGTTTGAGAACCGAAGAGTCTTTTCGGTTCCATTTACCCCCGAAGAAGTCTGTTCATTTGTCTTCTCGCATGAACCTTTTTCGCCAGGCGGGTTGGTCTGCCTCTACCATGCTTTGGTTCATGAGTTTGGAAGAGAGCAAGTGAATACTGTCCTATCCTCCTATTGAAGAAGTTTTCAACCCTGGTAACTCAAAAGAATCATCCAAGTAGTAAAAGCTACAAGGTGTAAATGTTGGAATTCAGCTGTTGATTTTTTGGCAATTACTCTGCCGATCAGAGAACATTCTTCCTGATGCCATACCGATTATTGTGTACCGATAAGTGCCTGATTGGCAGGCAGTCATAAACTTGCTGGACTCCTCAACTCTAGCGAGCAAAACGGTTCATTGCCAGGAAAAAGAGGCGTTGTCTCCCACGGATGTATCCAGTGGTTGACTCTGGCCAGTGGACAGAGGCGCAAAAAACCACCACCTGCTTGCCCAGTCCTCAAGGCTGGTTCGTTCGTCACGTTGTATTATGCGTCACCCCTTCCTGTGTCGCGACTCGGCCTATTCCACCGGGACTTTTCTGAGGGTAATGCCCTCGCTAGTGGCCCAGACGATGGTGAGGCAGCTCATCTCGCTGGTGAACACATCGATCTGGTCGGTTCGTTGACGGACATTACTGAACAGGCTCTCGATGGCGTTGGTCGTTCGGATGTAACGATGCATCGTCTGCGGAAAGTCGTAAAAAGTCAGTGTTTTGTCTTCTTCCTCGGCCAGACTGCGCGTCGCCTCAGGATAGAGCCTGCCATCTTTGGCTTTGAAGGCGGCCAGTTGGGTCAGGGCTCCTTCTTTGGTGGGCTGAGCCCAGATGCCCGCCAGTTCAGTCTCGATCTCATGGCGCATGAGCCTGGGGACGGCATTGAGCACATTGCGCTGCTTGTGCAAGAGACAGCGTTGGCGTGGGGTCGCTGCAAACAGAAGCCTCACCGCGGCCACCAGTCCGTCATGACCGTCGGTCACGATGAGATCCATCTGGGTCGCTCCGCGTGCGCGGAGGTCTTCAAGCAGACGCAGCCAACCATCTTTGCTCTCCTCGGCGCAGGCCCGCAGTGCCAGCACCTCTTTGTTGCCAGCCAGATCCACTCCCAGCGCTGTCAGGACCATGGTCGAATCGACCTGGTCGCCGTGACGCACACTGAAATGGATCCCATCCAGGTACAGAATGCGCCAGTGCTCATGCAGAGGCCGCTGGCGAAAGGCTCGTGAATTGCTGCTCGAGGTTCTGGTTGAGGCGGCTGATGGCACTGGCACTCGGGGCTACTCCCATCAGGGTTTGGGCGACTGCTCCGACTCTGTGCATGCTCGCTCCGGCCACGAACATCTCCGTCAGACCTTGGGCCACCTGGGGTTCGTAGCGACTGTACCTCTCGAAGACTTGGGTCTGGAACTGGCCCTCGCGATCTCGGGGCACATTCAAGTCCTCGATGCGGCCGGAGCCAGTCACGAGATCGCGTTGGTAGTAGCCATGGCGATAGCCTTTGCGCTTAGGACTGCTCTCTCCCCATCTCACTCCGATCAGTGCATCTAACTCCTCACGCATCACCCCTTCCAGCACAATGCGAATGGCGCTGCGAGCTAGCTCGCGCAGATGTTGGCGGAATTCCTGCTGGTCAGGCAGTCCAGGAGCAGACTGCTCTCTACTTGAGTCAGTTGAGTTCACTGTGGTAAGCTGCTTCTGACGATGAACAGGCATAGGTCCCTCCTTCTTGGGTAACTGAAACTGATTGATCAACAGGAAGGGGTTATGCCTGTCATTTTAGCTCAGCAAAGCGGTTTTTCGTTGCATTACCGTTACACAACTATCGGGATTGCATCCAATATTGGAGCTGAAAGCAACTACTATGATATTCCCATAGGACAAGCCTTCATAAGACAGTGGAATAATTGGAAAACAGGACCAACGAAGCGGTATCACGAGATCGCGGACCGCGTTCAAAAGGATATTGCGAAAATCTTTGAATACCAAACGCTTGAAATCAATGCCTCGCCAGAGGGACAAAGGCTGCATATGCTGATAAATGGCAAAAATTACAAAATTTCCGAACTCGGTTCAGGTCTGACCCAGTTTTTCCTTGTTCTTGCCAGTGCTGCCATGCGTTCTCCCTCTCCATCTTTTATTCTCATTGACGAACCTGAAACCAATCTTCATCCTTCACTCCAACTTGACTTCTTAACACGACTGACCTCATATGCAGGTCAGGGCATACTCTTTGCTACACATAGTATTGGTCTTGCACGAGCGAGTGCCGATCACATCTATTCAGTACGCCGTGGTACTGACGATTTAAGCGAAATCACCGATTGTGCTTTTACCAATGGGTGGTTCCCAAATGATCACATCAGAAGCCGAAGTACAGTTAGAAGAGGTCAAGCGTATTTCAGATCATGTCTTCGCCTTGATCGATAGTGAACGCTCTGCTAAGGGTGAGGAATTAGAGCCTAAAAGAGCTGCATTTAAAAAACTCTGCGATGCTGCAAAGATACCCTGCCACATCCTTGAGCGTCGCGCAATTGAAAACTACTTCCCCGATCACGCGATAAAGAAGGTAAAAGGTGATACATATCGCGCTCTTCAACCGTATGAGCAATTTAAGTATCCTTTTCCCAAGTGGGCCAAATCTGAGAACTGGCAAATAGCAAGAGGGATGGTTCCTCAAGATTTGGAAGGGACTGACCTTGGGAAATTTCTGCAATCTTTGTGAGCAGTCACAAGCTTATCTGCTTTCTCATAAGCTCAGCACTTAGTTTCTCAACAGGCTGAGGCCGTTTGTGAGACAAGACAAGGAAGAGAACCTCTTCTATAAGAACGACCAGATAAACTGCGAAACAAGTGACATCTCCCATCACCGGATCACACTCTTCCTGAGCTGATGCGTTTCGCGAAAGGAGCAATAGTTTTGGGCAAAATATCTTGTTTTCTCTACAATTCTCATATATAATTGTTACGACTAGGTGCCTTGCATGATATATGAAAGACTACTGGTAGATTAGTTTTCTTCATTCAGCACGGCTTCAAAAATTCTCTTTCATCTCTCTTCGGCATATGTCAAATACTCAAAACGACCCTGCTATGCGCAGAGTGTTTCCCTTGCTAACACGAAAGGGGTGAACGGGGTGACAAATCGTATTGGTGAAACCTTCGGCAATTACAGATTACTCAGCATCTTGGGATCAGGTGGCTTTGCAGATGTATACCTGGGCGAAAATATACATCTAGGTACTAAAGTAGCCATTAAGATCATCGGGAAAAATGGGCTGTCACCGGCTGAAACAGAAGGCTTTATCAAAGAGGCAAAAACTATTTCCCTCCTCAATCATCCAAACATCGTCAAGGTATTAGACTTTGGGATCAGGGACAATATTCCGTATCTGGTTATGGACTATATGCCAGGAAGCCTCAGACAAAAACATCCTAAAGGGGTAAAATTACTAGAGCAGGTCGTAGTATCATACGTCAAGCAGCTTGCGGGAGCATTACAACATGCTCATGACAATGGTATTATCCACCGCGATGTCAAGCCAGAGAATGTCCTCCTTCGCAATAAAACTCAGGAATTGTGCCTAACAGATTTCGGTATTGCCGTACAAGCTCAGCGAACACAGTCCCAGACCGAAAAGGACATTATAGGAACCTTACCATATATGTCTCCCGAGCATTTTCTTGGAAAAGTAAAAAAGGCGAGCGATCAGTACTCTCTTGGTATCATGACCTACGAATGGTTCTGCGGCACGAGGCCCTTCGAAGGCGACTCGCTCAGTTTGCCTTATCTTCATATACACCATGCACCTCCATCCTTTAGGGAGCGGGATACGGTAGTGCACCCGGTGATCGAAGCGATAGTTATGAGGGCATTAGCAAAAAGACCGGAGGAAAGATTCGAGACGATCCAGCAATTTGCTGATGCGTTAGAACAGGCAATCACCCACACAGCATCAGGGCATATGACGCCGCTTGCGGGAGGCCCTCAACCCACCATCTATACTATACCGCCTACACAACTGGCAGTTCCTGTTATTACAGAAAACAGGTCAACAACCCCTGCTGGTACGCCCGTAACTCGCCCAATGCAAGATGCTGGACGAGAATTTACCGAACAAGTCACAAGTACTGGAATAGCGAAGCAACATCCAGTTCTTTCGCGCCGGAACATGCTTATAGGAATAGGGGCAGTTTTTGTGACAGGAGCAGGCATCACTTGGTGGGTTAAAAACAGCTCAGGGGCACAAGAGACACCTTCGAGACAAGGCACTTCTACTCAATCAACCCATGTAGGAAAACAGGAGCTTTCTTTTAACATACCGAGTGCTAATTGTATGGTGTTGTCACCTGATGGGACAAAATTTGCAGTAGGTACCACCAGTCAAGGAAAACTTGTATTACAAATAAGGGATTTGAAAACAGCTAAGGTAATTGCTTCTTCTAGTGGTCATACAATAATTATCCAAAGCGTTGCCTGGTCCCCGGACGGGACAAAGATCGCTTCTTGTGGTGACCAAGAGCACTCCATCCATATATGGGATGTAATAAACAACAAAACAACCTTATTTACAGACCCCGATTCTGCTAGTGTTGTCGCCTGGTCTCCTGATAGTAAAAAACTTGTTTCAGCAGGTGGTTCACAGATGAAAGTATGGGATGCACGAACCGGGCAGGTACTAACTACTTATAATCCGAATGTTGCTGGAGGTATCTCCGCTCTAGCTTGGGCACCAAATGGTAGGCTAATCGCCTCGGCGGGAGAAAACGTACAATTATGGTATCCTGATGGACAAACATTGCTTACCTATGGTAATCATACCAGCATTGTCTACACGGTCGCCTGGTCCCCTAATAGCTTTTACCTTGCTTCAGGAGGAAAAGACTTGACTGCGCAAGTCTGGCCCGCTAGTAACACAGGATCAGTTGTTCAAATTTATAAGGGTCATCTATCTTGGGTGGATTCTGTTGCTTGGTATCCTCTTACCGATAAGAACATCATCGTTTCCGGTGATGCCAACGGCATTGTTCAGGTTTGGGACGCTGCATCTGGCCACAAATTCCTCCAATACCAGGGAAGTGAACAGGCAATACTTTACGTATCATGGACTCCTGATGGTACTCAAGTTGTATCTCTCGGGGCAGATGGAAATATTTATGTGCGAAATGTACCAATGTAGACCCTTCTTGTGCTTTGCCAGGTCCTATCGCCCCACGTTTGTCGCGAGTCGAGCGTGAATAGTTCAGTTTATCAGAAAGCCCTGCTTGATTTCTCCGTATTCCTGTGCTATACCTAGTACTGTGATTTGCCTCATATCGTTATGTGGCAGGAAAGAGCCAGGGAAAACACCACAACCTTTTAATAGACCACATTTCCTATCAGCAAGGTTGCGTAAGATCCGGAAAAGACCGTCATTTACAGAATCAGCAAAAGTGCGCATGAACCACTTGACAGCCCCGATTTACATTCCCTAACCATTAAGCGTTTTCATGATTTGTTTAGCTTATGTCTAAAGAGCCGAAGACATTTGCTTAGTCTTCATCAGATGTACCTCTTATATTTTTCCAGCTCATTTGGCAGGAAATGCCTATCTTACAGATGGTAGAGGTGCCAGTCTGACTTGTTCACAAACATGACCTCAAATACTTCTGGCAACTTTAGAGTATGAAGTATGGACTCATTGTCAATGCGATAGACAATCTGGACTGAGAACCAGATATTAGCTTCTACCCGTGAAATAACATGGATATCGATCTGATCAGTCTCTCCAGGTTTCAACTGTACGAACCCATATTGAAATCGTAGGTAGTCTGTAGGTATAACTGCACCTGTCTCCTGTCCCAAATACAAGGCTCTGTACTGATTTTCATTTTCATAGTCGACGGGCGGAATGTAGTTCCAGACGTTGACAGGATGCGGGATCGGAGCTTCCTTCTGGATGACAAGGTTCACTTCTTCGATAATCATGCCAAAGCGTCCCTGTTGGAGGCTATCAAGCCCGATTATCAAGTGGTAGAGAGACATAGAGTCCTTTCCATCTGTATGGAGTGCACTGATGCTCATAGGAAGGGTGCTCGGCTTATAATGTGCAGGATCGCCAGGAATTACATAGAATGCGCTCTGGACTTCTATGGGGTACACTTCCAGGTTTTCATCGTGGATGCTTTGAGGATGGGTGATCAGTATACGTTGTGGTGGGGGACAAACTGCGGATGGACACCACTCTGGCCGCAGAAGAAGGAGAACGAGTATGAATAAAAGGAGGATAGAACCCGAATATGATATAACATTCATGATCAGTAAGGGGTGTACATACCGTTTCCTGCTCTGATCTAGTTCTTTGCTCTTTTCTTGCTCGGATTTAGGTCCAACAAGCAGTACTCTCAATAGGTAGAGAGTAAGCAAGAGAATAACTATTATCGATAGGGTTTGATGTAGGTGAATGATAGTAAACAACGGCGGGTAACTGGCTGGCGAATTAAGGCCAACAAGAGTAAAGAAAAGGAGAAGTAAAGTACTACCAATTAATGTGTTCAAGTATCCCCGCAAAACTATTGCTAACTCACGTTCCTTGCACCGCAGCTTATATACTAATTGCGTCAGGTTTTGCCACCAATGTTTTAGCTGTTCGTATACTTCATGATGATGAAGTGGAAATAGGTTTCGTATACCCTTGAAGAGGTGGGTGTAATCTCTCTTTCCTCTAGTTGCAGGTGACACTTCTTTCGTGCTGCTGGAAATTGTACTTACTACCTTCACGGTAGAAGGTAAAGCTTTTGCTTTAGCTTTCTGTATAGAAGGTGTATCAGCTTTTTTCTTGCCATGAAAGCTTGTTCTCTTTTTTGCCTTACGCATGTGTCCATCCCTTTTTTACTTTTTTGGGAGGATACTCCTAAATTATTTCGAGTTTCACAGACACTGAATCAGTCCTAAAAGAGTGTTTTACCCGCCGAATTATACACAATAACCAGGGCTATTCTCAGGGTTCGTAGAAACTTGTACAAATGTGTCTCCTTGTAAGGTATAACAGGAGAATTGGCTGGGATTAGCAAAATACAGCCTCGTAGCTAGCTGAGGCAACATGACGGTTTGTTGCGCACCATTTGAGGTATCAAGTAGTAATTCAGGTGTCAGAGAGTATACACGGTTGTCCAACGAAGTGAAGTAGAAAATCACGGGTAGTGTATCTGAAGCAGTTGGGTTGAGAATAATATCTGATCCACTTTGATGTTGAGGGTCGTTGATATCCTGCTCAGGCATGAACATGGTACCTGAGGGTGCCACTTTGAGTCGAGAAAAGTCAAACACGGGACCCGAACCTCCTGCCATA